>Ga0123338_10003831_pt1 | contig 13377 bp, 11 predicted proteins | sample grotaG_FD_89793 | JGI IMG/M metagenome (GOLD analysis project Ga0123338, IMG submission 89793) | Glacier valley bacterial and archeal communities from Borup Fiord, Nunavut, Canada, to study Microbial Dark Matter (Phase II) -... | ecosystem: Environmental > Aquatic > Freshwater > Ice > Glacier ... | reverse complement strand
TGGCAGTCTCACTCTGCCCCCGGAATTGATTTCCGCGCTCGGTTTGCGCTGGTACAGATACGGCAGCGCCATTCTCGCGGACGGAAATAGGATACAGTTCAATGTTTATAAAACCGTCGTTATATGGGACGGTCAGCCATCGACTATCACGATCGACGAAATGGACGCAAATTCGCTGATTGGAATGTCACTGATGTACGGGTACGAACTGACACTGCGTGTCCTTTATGGCGCGACTTTCACCCTGCAGCGCATTGTTGCTCCATAGTAGCCGGCGGAAACCAAGGGAGGTTGAATAACTTCCCGATAGGAAATAGTTCCTATGTGGGGTCTCAATCGACCAGGCGCATGATGGCTTCGGCGAGCAGACCCGCATCGTGGCGCACGACGTCGGTCTCGTTGATGAAGTTTCCGGTGATCGGGCGGTAGTGGCTCGCTTTGATGCGGTCGGTATCCGGCTCTACGAGAACTGCGCCCGTACGCCTGTACTTATCAAGCAGGCTCGTCTCCGGCTGACCGGTGTTGACCAGAACGTAGTCGAAAACCCGTGTCCCGGCATGGTTTTCGATCGTTCGTACATGGTCGTACGCCGAAAATCCATCCGTCTCTCCGGGCTGCGTCATCACGTTGCAGACATAGACTTTTTTAGCGCGTGAGCGATGGATCGCCTCGGGGATTTCGCGCACCAGCAGGTTCGGGATCACGCTTGTGAAGACACTGCCCGGTCCCAGCACGATCACATCGGCGCGCAATATCGCCTCGATCACGTCATCGGCAGGGCAGGCGTCGTTCGGAACGAGGTGAATGCGCTTGATGCCGAGCGGGGAGGAGGCGATGTTGGACTCGCCATCGATCGTCGAGCCATCCTCCATATCGCCGCGCAGATGCACGTGCGAAACCGTCGAGGGCAGCACCCGCCCGCGAATATTGAGGACGCGGCTCGTCTCCTGAATGCCGCGCTCGAAGTCGCCATCGTTGATCGCGCACATCGCCGCAATCAGCAGGTTCCCGAAGGCATGATCGCGCAGTCCTTCGCCATACCCGCCGCTGTTGATCGGCTGTGCGGTCGCGCTGTTTACAGCAGCGCCGTTGCCTGACGATGCCGCTCCATTCGTGGACGAGGCTGTCCCATTGTTGATCGCTGCGGATGCCCCCGCTCCCGCTTCGGTACGCGAAACCTGCCCCGTCATCGCTCCGACACTCGGCTTGGCATGAACGAAATCAGAGGAGGCGACGACGGCGCTGACCGGAGCCACGTTGTTGCGAAATCGGTACTGGAACAGCTCCATCATCTGCGGCTCGGCGTCCGCAAGCGCGACCAGGCAGTTGCGAATATCGCCCGGCGGCAGAATATTGAGCTGCTTCTTGAGTTTCCCGGACGAGCCCCCGTCATCCGCCACGGTCACGATCGCCGTGATGTTGCTGGAGTAGCGCTTGAGACCGCGCAGCATCGTCGAAAGCCCCGTCCCGCCCCCGATCACGACTATCCGACGCCCGCGCGACAGTTTGCGCCGCGCATAGACCACATCCGCAAGCCCGCCCGGAGCGACATCCGGGTCTACCGCGCTCATCAGCGACTGCAGGAGTTTGCCGAAAGCAAAAAAGCAGACCCCTGCTCCAACCATCGTCAGAACCAGCCCTAGTGTGCCAGGGCGCAGCCCGATGTGGACGCTCTCGATCACCCATTCGGCGAGCCTTACCGCAAGTGGTTTGCCGCCCGCGTGCGTCTGAATGATCACGCCAGCTCCGATCAGGAACAGCAGCAGCCCGAGAAAGCCCATACCGATCCAGCGTTTGACCTGCATTCCGGGATGCAGCCATTTCAGGGAGCCGCGTAGATTTTTCATTGCGCCGCCTCTATTTTGTTTATATCAGACGGGACGACAGAGAGTACGGGCTCCGTTTCCTGACCCGAAGACTTTTCCAGAACAGGTTTCCGGTCTGCTCCCGAGCCAGGTGTTTTGCGTTCTTCGCTCAGAGAATTTGCGTTTGTGGTTTCTGAAGTCGGAGCCGCAGAAGTCAGGAATCGCCCCCCGCTCGAGCCGCGCTCGATAACGTCGCGGTGGCGGAGGGCGGTATGGTAGCCCTCGCCCTGCAGACGCGCGGCTAAATCCTCGGCAAGCACGACCGAGCGGTGCTGTCCGCCGGTACAGCCGATCGCGATGTTGAGGTAAGCTTTGCCCTCGCGCCTGTACTCCGGCAAGGCGAACTCCACCAGATCGGTCATTCTTCGCGCGAATGGCTCCGTCAGCGGATCGGCGTGGACATAGTCGGCGACCTCGATATCGCGCCCGTCGTGCCCGCGCAGTTCGGGAATGTAGTAGGGATTGCTGAGAAATCGCACGTCGAAAACCAGGTCTGCGTCGATCGGCAGACCGTGTTTGAATCCAAACGAGGTTACGGTCACGAGCAGACCGGGGCGCGACTGCGGGGCATAGTTCGTGTGCATCGTGTCGCGCAGTTGGTTGGCAGTCATTGTGCTCGTATCGAGGATACTGTCAGCAAAAGCGCGTGCCGTCTGCAGCAGCGCGCGTTCCGTGCGTATTGCTTCGACGATACTATCCTGCTGGATTCCCTGTACGCCATCGATAGGGCCGCGCAGCATCGGATGCGGGCGGCGTGTCTCTTTGAACCGCTGAACAAGGGCGGTATCGCTGGCGTCCAGGAAGAGTATCTCGATCTTGAAACCATGCTCTTTCGCCCGTAGTTCGGTCACGACCTCAGGCAGTTCCGCGAACGCCGCCCCCGCCCGCACGTCGATCACCACCGCGCATCGCTCATGGTTTTCGGTGCGGCAGTAGGCGGCGAGAGCAGGGAGCAGGCGCGGCGGCAGGTTGTCCACCGTATAGTAGCCCGCGTCTTCAAAGCTGTGCAGCGCATAGGTTTTGCCCGCGCCGGAAGGTCCTGTAATGACAATAATCCGCATCGTGTTTCTACCGCACTCCACCATCAATGCCCGACTTCCATAATTTCTTTACCGCTTCTCTATTCTGGCACGTTTGCCGCAAAAAACCAAATCGCCGCGCTGTCCAGCGATAGGACGACGCGGCGAGGTGAGCAAAAATGATAAATACGGGAGATGAAGCCACATTCTGTAGCTCCAAAGCTTCCCTGCGCCAGTTGAGACCTGGAAGTGCCTGCGCACGACAAATATCGCTTCAAGTTCCCCAGGGCGAACCCTCATGTCCGGAGCACAACATACCAACATCAACCATCTCTCCGGTGCCGTATGTCTGCCAGGCTTCGTACTGCTCGTGCTTCGGCACTTTGATCTCGGCTCCATCCTCAAACTGGACAAGCAGCAGTCCGCTACGGAACGCTGTCAAAGAAGCAACTGATTGATGCAACAGAGGCAGCATTCGCGACATGGATACGATACTCTCTGGATTCATTGGCTCTACCAGAGAACCTTTTTGCAGCGTGAAGGGCGTTTCGATGACAATCGTAAGCGAACTATCTGGAATTCCCATCGCGAGTGTGATGGCGTAGCCAAACGATAGGAGATCGAGCGTGAACTCCGACAAATTCCATTCGCGTCGATCTGGAAATTCGCTCAATCGCTTGTTCATACTTTAAACCCAGGCAATCGCCTCAGAATATGAAGCACCCATTCATTCTAAATGGAGCTCCGTCATTCAGTTCTGGCAAGTGTGCTGCAGAAACCAAATCGCCATGTTGTCCTGGTCAAGGACAACACGGCGAAGTGAAAAGTTAGGAGGAACATACTGAGCGATCAGCGAAGCGAGTCGTGAACGGTCTGCTCGTCGGCGGCGGAAAGGTGCCCGATATAGATCACGTCGAGGTCGCTGGCAGTCGAAATGAGATGCCAGCGCTGAATGCTCGCAGCGGCACGGCGGTTCGCGCGGTATGGACGCACCGGCTGTCCCGCTTTCGCGCGACGCTGATACAGACTGAAAGGCGCGACACCATTGGTGTAGCGCAGCAGCACCGAAATATTCACTCCCGTTTTGTTCTCCGTACCGAAGACCCACACGCCGCTCAACGCGTATCCTGTCGGTATCTGTGTCGGCTGAAGAATCGGAAACGGCACGTGCGAACTCGCCTCCTCGACAGTGCCGAATTCCGGGCGGCTGTCTATCGGGAAGAGCGGATTCAGCACGGCGCCGGGAAAGAAAGGTTTGAAATCATCTGTGCTAATGCCAGCGTCTACACCGAAACGCACGGTCGTCAGTTCCGATTTCGAGACCGTCATACCGCCGTTCAGCCGCTCGTTTTTGAGCTGAATGCCAGTCTCGGGGTCGATCCAGAACCGAATCTGCATCTGACCCGGCAGACCCGCTCCCGACTGCGGCGTAAGCTGAACGATAGTCGCATTGCGCCCGGCGATCTGCTGGCTGCCTTCGATCGTGACCGCGACCTTGCGCTGCTGAATTAGCCCTGCCATTCGCTTCTCGAAGGCGTCGCGCTGCGTAGGCCAGACTGCGACATCTTCCTTGTTTGCAGCCCGATGATAATAGTGGTACTGCCCGGGCAGAATTAGCATCGTGTCGCCATTCAGAGCAGCAGGCTCCCGGTAGTCGAGGCGCACACGTCCCTTCATGTCACACTTAATCGCCTGGCGTGAAGTCTGCCCTTGCTGAGCGATCTGTGTGATCTGCTCGCCTGAATAGTCAACCAGCGGATGCAGCATCTTCTTGATCAGCGCGAGCGCGTTCTGATCCTGCACAACCCTCGACTTTGCCTTGTTTGCTGCATTGGGTTTGACCTGCTGACGAAGAATACGTCGCTGTTGTCGATTCTGTTTGAGGCGCAGCAGGAGTTGCCCCTGTCCCGCCTGAGTAGGAAGACTTGTCGCAACGATCATCAGCCCCGCAAACACGGCAGCAATTTGGTTTCGATTCACAGTGGCGCTGCACCTAGCAAAATGCGAAATCATCGCACACTCTATGCTTTCTCTATAAACCTCTGTCTTGATAAATTTACATCTCGGCACGAATCACTGCCATTAATTTATAACAGTATCCTGCGACTACTCTGCTTCTACGGGACTGCGCTCATCGGTCAGGGACTGTGCGGAGAGGTTCTCTGCGGCCGGATCGGCAAACGGGTCGCGAGCGCTCAGCGCCACATTCCGCTGCAGGTTGTGCTGCAGGGCTTCCGTTGGAGCAGGCACACTGATGCCTGAACCGGTCGGAGGAACAGTAAAACCCTTTTCAGCGCGATTCGGCAGCAGAACCAATAAGGCGACGACCGCTGCCATCGAAACGCCGAGACTGAGCGCGGGTACGCGGTGCGTACGCAGAGAATCACGCACACCGATCAGCCAGTCCTGCGCCTGATCTTTAAGAGAGCGGCGCGACCGAGTGGGCTCGAGCCTGTCGAGACGTGTGTGCAATTTTGCCATAAAGTCATCGGCGGTGTCGTGTTTCTCCGCCCTTCGCAAGAGCGCAACGGTCGCCTGCATCTGGCGCGAGACCTCGGCGCAATCGCGGCACAGGGCAAGGTGCTTTTCCACTTCCCAGGTCTGCCGCGCTGATAGCGCATTGTCGGCGTATTCCGACAGCAGCGACTGCGCGTCGCGGCATTGAGAAGACTTCCTTGAATTATTTAAAAATTGCTCGCTCATCACGTTATTTCCATTCGCACTGGTTCACCACCCCCGCCCCCCCCTTCGTAAGGAGGGGAGAAAATACACCTTGCCTCAGCTTATGACAGGGGGCGGGCCAGTCACTTTTCCATCTCCATACACACGATAATTCTTGTTGACAGCGCTATACCGTTCCGATGAGGTATGGGCTGAGTTTCTCACGCAGCGCCGACCGCGCGTTGAAAAGGCGCGACTTCACGGTTCCCAGCGGACAGCCGACGATCGCGGTTATCTCCTCGTAAGACAGTCCCTCGATATCATAAAGCAGCACGACCGTTCGCAGTTTTTCCGGCAGAGAGGACAGCGCTGAATCGAGTTGTGTTCCGAGCTCTTTGTTGATCAGCAGACGCTGCGGCTCATACGCATTATCTGGAATTTCTCGCTGCGCTTCTTCTTCGTTGTCGCTCTCCTGCGAGAGCGAAACCGTCGTGTTCTGCATTTTCTTATACTTACGACTGTGGTCGATGCAGATATTCGTCGCGATACGAAAAAGCCAGGTGTTCAGGCTCGCGCGGCTCTGGAACGAGTGAATGCTGGTATAGGCGCGAATGAACGTCTCCTGCGTCAAATCCTCGGCGTCGAGCGGACTCGCGACCATTCGGTGAACAAAATTATAGACTCTGCTCTTGTAACGCAGCACGATCTCATTGAATGCCGCCCGGTCGTTCGCCTGAGCGCGCTGGACGAGCGCCATGTCAGCGTGCATTACATTCCCCATTACGGACATTGTCGGCTCCACCGATAGTATCACTGATTCGATACATACGTCAACCCTCTGCCTTCACAGACGATGGCTCGCCGAATTTGTTCATTCTGGTTCCTGTATCACTTTTCATCCAACTTTGAAGCCGCCTCTATTTCGGCATAAGTGCCGGTGCGAATGCTGTGTTCTGTGAGGCGCTCGCGCACTGCCTTCGCAAGGAGAGCTTTCAGTTCTACATCTGCGACTCCGTCACGCTGATCCGGTTGCGGCAGCGAGCGAGCATGAGGAGCGCCGGGATGAAAATAAATTTCATTGGTGCATCCGGTTATCCTATTGAGCAAGTCGAGCGTGTGCGCTTCGTTCATATTCCCTGTTTGGAGCTGCCCGTACACTCTTTCGCAAACGAACGGTATCCTGCCGCCGAGTGTTTCCCGATCGCGAAGAACACGCAGGTTTCGCCGCCGCATCACCCGTAGGGCGAGCGTCGCCGCCGTGTTCGTATTGAATCCGTCCCCACCCTGCCGAAGATGAATACGTAATTCTTCGTGCGGCACACGGAGCCGGTGGACGCCGTACTCATCGCACAGGTCCAGCAGAATGTCCCAGACCGCAGGGTGCATATGAAAATGCTGATGTCCGTCGACATGTGACCAGGACAGCCCTGTCTCCGCGAACCGTGCAAACTGCGCCGTGAGTTCATGTTTCAGTTCTACTCGCGCTGTCTTCGAGAACGCATATTTCAGTCCGACACGCAGCGGGTCTGCACTGAATTTGCCGGTGGCATCGACGAGATGGGGAATCGCCGCGTGCGGCAGTAATGCGCGGTCGTATGTCACGACCGCATGAAGGCCGATACCGAGTGTCGGAGTGCGCCGGGCGATTTCGACCGCCTCCTGCCACCCCGCTTCGGCGACCATCAGGCTCGCGCTCGTCAGAATGCCCTGCGTGTGTGCGCGAGAAATGGCGGTATTGACGGCGGACGAGTAGCCGAAGTCGTCGGCGTTGACGATCAGCAGCTTCGTCGGGAGTACAGATTTCTCAGCTATGCTCACTTGACCGGCGCAGCCGATGCGCTGCCCGATTTCGTCGTTCCGCTTACCGCTGCCTGCATTTGATCGAGCATCTGCCGCTCATTCAGATCGATCCAGGTGTGTCCCTGTAATGCGCCGTATTTGATGCTGCCTTCGTAGGGTGGATCGGCTTTGCCCAGAAAACTATCGAGCAGATGAACCGCGTTGTTGAGATAGTAGTTGTCGGCGTCCCCGACCCAGATATGGATTTTGCCGCGCAGTTTCGGCGCGAGCGCACGCCAGTTCGTCTCCAGATAAAGTCGCAGATCGTACCTTTTCCACTGCTCCGCGACTGCTTTGTCGATCACGCCAGTCTTCGGGTTCCAGAGCGGAACCGGCCTGCCATCCGCGCCGCGGGGACTGAACGTCGCGTTCCATGCCCCCCACTGCCCGCCCGACAGCGTGTAGCTGTCGCCCGCGCCCAGCACGTTTTCGATCTGGCATTCGTGTCGCATCGTGAAGACCGTCTCGCCGCCGATCTCACGCATACTCGATCGCTCGAACCCATAACGGTTCGTATATGCGTTCGTATCTTTATGAATATCGACCAGTTCATAGGCGCGAAAATCGACCGGGTCGGGTGAGATCGACCAGGTTCCATTGAAGAAATCGGGGTAAAAGACCTGAAGCGCGAGCGACACCCATCCGCCCGTAGAGCCGCCGTCAAGCACACGCGCCGTCGGCTTGCCGATGCCTCGAAACTTCTGCTCGACATACGGGATCAGCTCCTGCTTGATCGCGTCACCGAAGGGTCCATGGTTAGCGGAATTGACCTGATACGGGTCGCCCAGCGGACCCGCGCCATCCAAATGCAGGAGCAGCATACGCGGAGCATCGTCCGCCGTCCATGCTTTGCGAAACCCCGAACCGTTCGACATCATCCCCTGTACGGACGAATAGCGTGACCCATAGCCGCCGATATGCACACGGAGCGGATAGCGTCGATCGGTCTCTTTAGCATAGTCGCGAGGCAAAATAATGCCTGCCCGCAGATAGATCGTGCGGCCGTAGAACCTGCTCAGCAGTTCCGATTTCAGTTTGACAAAGCGGAGGTAGTCGGTGTCTGGAGGCAGCTGCTCGGCGGGTGTCTGCTGCGTGAGCATTAGCGCGACAGTGCCGCCCGCTTTCGGATCGAGGTGGATTTTGCGCGGCGCGCTGTACAGGTTTCCGGGCGCGTTCGGGCCGCGCAGATCGGGATTGTCGGCAAGCACTGCCTGCACCATGTAGTCACCGGACGGTAGGGAAGCCAGCGAAGCGATCGGAAAGATCGCCGCGCTTTCGTCCAGCACGCGGAGTGTGCCGACTACAAAACCGCTTACATCATGCCCCAAAACCGGCGACGTTTCGAGACCCGTATCTCCGATCGTGAAGCGCGGCTCCCAGTTCTTCTCATGCCCTGTACCGCGCCCGAGCACAACGAGCAGCCGCCCGCTATGCGTCGTTTTGGTCAGTCCAGGCGCGATACCGACCTCGAACTGCAGCGACCGTCCCTTGTTGGACGCTTTTCTCTTTGCAGTCGAGTTCGCTCCAGCCGGAGACATGACGGACAGAGCTGCGGCAAGAAATAAAAAGATAGCTGTCGAGGTAAAACGTAATTTTTGCAGTCTATTCGAATCGTTTCTCAAATAAAGTTCACCGTTTCCGTTAATTGTTACAGAAGGGCGCGGCAAGCAGCGCCCTTACAGGTCAAAATTGTTTTGCTTGCTCGGCTGATTGCTGTTGGATCAGCGACAGCAGCACTGCCTGGCCGCCATGATACGCTTCGTGCGCAATCACATGACCGAGCAGCCAGCGCAGCGTGAACTCCGTTTCGCGACGCACACCGATATGCTCGGGGTCGTTCAGAGCCAGCAATGTTTTATGAGTGCGTTCGCGTATCGCATCGTGTTTCGCGAAATACCATTCCACTGGCTCCGAAGGTGGCGTTGGCCAAATTATTTTTTCCTGCTGGGTCTCTTTCGAGAGCAGACCACTCAGTTCTTCATCGCAGCGCGTTATGCCCGTCGCGACGCTGTACAGCCAGTATGCCTCGACATCGGCGATATGCAGGAGCAGTCCGCCGATACTGTGACCGGCAGGAAATACCTGCCAGGTTATCTGTTCGATCGATAGCACGCCGAGTTCGCCGCGCCATTCGCGAGTCGTATTGTCCAGCGCCGCCATTAGCACGCCGACCTGTGGTTCCGCCTCTTCGATCGGACGAATATCTACACGTTCCATTTCAGCCTCATTTTGTCTCGTGGGTTGTCATCGACTCCCAACGCTGACTACTCACCCGCCTTGCTTTCTCTTTCAAGCAAGAATTGGATGGAGTAGAGTTCGCGTCTGGAAGACGTTCGCTTTTTTCAGACGGGTACTTTCAGTGCCTGGCAAAATCTGCCTGAGTGGACTGAATGCTTCCCTTCATTCTAGCTCATTTAGCTTCCGTGTTCAAATTGGGACCTCTCCCATTCTGCTGGCTATTTAATACAGGTCGTCCGCAGATAGCGTGAGCGGCAATACCATCGCTTTTGCCTCTTCGAACTGCTGCCGCTTCGCAGCCACCAGGCGTTTCAGCTCGATCGACGTATGTTTGGGATCGTGAGGCAGGTCTTGCGACGGATTCAGAAAGAAGACATCCTCAGCAGCATCCAGTTGTCCCGCTTCGAGCAGACGTACTCCTTCCGCGAGTAACTTTTCACGCAGCCTAGACCAGCGCTGTCTCATTTGGTCGCCAAATCTCTGACGCCTTCTCTCGATCGATAATAAGTGGCGCTGCAGTAAGGGCTTCTGGCGAGGGACTGCTTCATCGGTTGATGCGGGCGGCTGAAAAACATCGACTATCGAATGCATTGCTATCGGTGTGTCTGTGCTGATGTGGAGCAGTTTGTGCAGCCATGCGCTGCCGATATGCAGGCAGTCGAACGCGAATTGCGAACGAATCGCAAGTTGTATTGCAGCAATATTCGCCTCGTACAGTTCCGGCAGAGTCTGTGCCACTTCGATCTCGCTGTCCAGTGCAGCGAGCTTTCGCTTGATCTTTAGCGCCTCGCGCAGGCTGTGGATATGCAGACGAATCAGTGTCGGTGAAGCGAACAGCAGACGCTGACGATCCGTTTCACTCTCCTGTTTACTATCCTCTGGATTTTCGCTTTCGCCGCCGAAGACCTCGCTCACCAACGTTCTCGGCAGTCCCCAGCGATCCATCAAACGCAAGAATACTGACAGGTTGACCCAGACCCGTCCGGCGGCAGAAACGAGGTAGGGCTCTTCCCAACGACGTGCCGCCGGATCGCAGTCCGCGAAAAAGTCGAGGGCGTCCTGCCCCGCCGCGATCAGCGCTGCAGCCGTCCACGGGGAGAGCGGATGATGCTGTATTTCGCTCTGGTGTCGGCTAATGTCGAATAGCCTGAGCGTTCGATTTCGCGGCACAGGAAGGAGGGTGTGATCCACTGTCAAAACTGTATAGCGATCGCCGCGTCGAAGATACTCGATCTGAAGGTGTGTCGGCATTTGCGTCGGCTGTCTGGCATCCGCGCCGAAGACGGCATACAACGATTTCAGCAATTCGGACCAGGTGTCACCCCGCTGATAGTGCCCGCTCCGCACCTGTTTGTGCTCCTGCCCGGAAGTCCTCGACGTACTGCTCACTGTCTGGCAAGTGCGTTCATAATAGAAGCCGTCGAGAAGGGCAGTGCCTGCCTCCTCCGCTTTCAGCAGTGGCTGTACAAAAACCGCGCCATGCGGAGCGCCTTTGTCGTCACGTGGCAGCGCGTTCACAATTTGCAGCAATGCCTCAGAGCATAGTGCCGGTTCTGCCGCTATCACCGAGTGCGAAGGTCCGCCATCGGAAGCTGCAAGCGTATCTTCGAACCGCGAAGCGGAACGAACAAGCAGCGGATACTGTGCCAGCGAAAAAGGCGGCGGAGCGTTCAGCACAAGCGCGATCTCATCGGCGGAAACCCACCACGTCGGCGGAACGCGCAGCCCTGCCGCCTGTGCGCGGCGCAGATTGTTCAGTTTCGGAAGCGTGGGATCGTCGAAAGCTACCAGCGGCTGCCAGGCAGACGAGCCCTTGATGGGAGGAGGAAGGTAGGGGAAATCAGGCATTCTGCTGTTCCCATTCGTGGTGAGTGACGCAGGGAACAGCCAGAGCAAAATCAATCAGAGTTTGTTGTCGGGCAGAAGGCATATATTTGGTTGAGGGGGCGGTCTCCATAATATTATCTACGCGCGAAAAGTACGAAATCTTCCTGATGTCGATTCTCATCATCCATTCACCGGGCAAAAATGAGACACAGTGTCGAAAGGCTTGTCAGGTTTGTCAGGAAGGTATCTCAGGTGCCTTTGAAGAAACGAGGAGCAGACGGCAAACAGTGACCTGAAACAGGAACACACCTTACGCAGTCCGTTACTTTGCCGGGTCGTAATCGCCGGGGACTGAAAGTACCCGTCTGGAAAAGCCAAACGTCCTCCAGACAGCAGGGACACATTCTGCTTCGCTTCAAATATGTTCTATTTTTAGCAGGGACACATTCTACTTCGCTTCAAATGTGTTCATTTTTTAAGGGAGGCGGTACGTTCTGCTTCGCTTCAAACGTACTTCAGCCGGCAATGCACCACCCCCCAGCCCCCTCCTTGAAAAAAAGCAAAGGAGGGGGAGGAAACGCACATCGTTCGCGTTCGTGTCCGAAGGACACTTGGCACGGAGTGCCCATAGCGACGGACTTCAGTCCGTTGGATATCCGCTTGCGTAAGGTGAGATGGTAACATATTATGAGGACGCAGATGAAGAAATATCAATATTTGACGGACGAGCAGGCGGAACATTTCCTGGAACACGGCTATGTCAGACTGCACGACTGCTTTTCGCGAGAAATGGCGGAGGAGTGGACGACATTCGCCTGCCAGCGGCTCGGCGTCGATCCGAAGGACCCGACGACCTGGACGAAGGAACGCGTTCACATGGCGACGCGAATGCATAGTCGCTGGCGTGATTTTTCGCCGAAGGCATGGGGCGCTGGCTGTGAACTGGTTGGCGGCGAAGAGCGTATGCAGATGGACTGCACGCTCGGCGACGGTTTTATCATCAACTTCAACGAGGGCGCGGACCGCCCATGGCAGCCGCCCTCCGCAGAGTCGCGGGGCTGGCACAAAGACGGCGACTTCTTCCTGCACTTCCTCGACAGCCCGGAGCAGGCGCTGCTCACACTCGTAATCTGGTCGGATATCGAACCTCGCGGCGGCGGTACGTTCGGGGCAGGCGACTCGGTTTCGGTCGTAGCGCGTTTTCTGGCGGAGCACCCGGAAGGTGTCGAGCCGATGGGCTTCGATGTTGCCAGGATGATCCACGAATGCCACGAGTTCGTCGAATTTACCGGCAAGGTCGGCGACATCATCCTGCTGCACCCCTTCATCCTGCACGCTTCCTCGCAAAACCATTCGGGCAAACTACGCTTTCTGACGAACCCGCCGATGAAACTGAGCGAACCGATGAACTTCAACCGCTCGAACCCGGATGATTTTTCGCTGGTAGAGCGAGCTGTGCTGCGTGGACTCGGCGTCGAACGATTCGACTTCAAGCCGACAAGTCCCCGCCGAGAGATCGAACCGGAGCGCAAACGCATCCAGCGTGTAATGTTCGAGGAGGAACAGGCAAGTCTCGCTGCAAAACCCTGAAATATCCGCACGTTCTAAGCACCTCAGCATAATTTTTTCGTAGTTTCTTCAGTCCTGTAGTTTAGCGTTTTTCGAGTCTGCATAAAACTCGTTTCGATCTCATTCTGTAGTTTAGCGGTTTTTGCAATCCTTTATAGAGGCGTGTCACAAAAAATGACACTTTGTCAGCTTTTGTGACAGTCGATGTCATTTTTATAGATACCAATTACTATCATCCAGTGTTAGCTGTCTGCGATTTATGTGAAGACGCGAACCGTCGCAGCAGCAGCATACTCTGCCGAAATAGTTTCTATGGGTTTGTTAGAACCCCTCGGAACCGCAGAGAATGTTCTGTTGTT
>Ga0123338_10003830_pt1 | contig 13378 bp, 15 predicted proteins | sample grotaG_FD_89793 | JGI IMG/M metagenome (GOLD analysis project Ga0123338, IMG submission 89793) | Glacier valley bacterial and archeal communities from Borup Fiord, Nunavut, Canada, to study Microbial Dark Matter (Phase II) -... | ecosystem: Environmental > Aquatic > Freshwater > Ice > Glacier ... | reverse complement strand
GCAGCGCGCTCATCGACCGAGCTCCTGCGCGAAGTAGCGCTCGAGGCGCGCCAGCGACGCGCGGTGATCGGCGTCGGCTGCAAAGCGCTCGCCGAGGCGGACCCGGATCACGACCGGGACCGGTGGCGCCGTGAGCAGCGGCCAGCCCTTGGCCAGATACGGCGAATCGATCTCGATCAGCACCGTCTGGATCGGCGCACCGGCCAGCTGGGCGACGAAGGTCACGCCGGGCTGGAAAGCGTTGACCGGCTGCCTGACCGTGCGCGTGCCCTCGGGGAAGAAGACGACCTGGTTGCCCTCGCGCACCGAGGCGACGGCGTCGCGGATCATGCCGCGCCCCGAATCGTTGCGGATGTAGCGGGCGAGCCGGGCGCCGCCGCCGAGGAAGACGTTGCGCAGCAGGTCGGCCTTCATGATGCAGACGCCGCGCGGCAGGTGGGCGACGACGATGAGCGCATCCATCATGCTCGGGTGATTGGCGGCGATGACCAGCCCGCCCGCCTCGCTGCGCAGCACGTCGAGACCGCTGGCGTCGATGCGCATCAGGCCCATCGCCTCGGCGCTCGCCCAGGCGCACCGATAGATGAACGAGATCGCGGCGCAGCCGAGGCGGCCGCCGGCCTGTCGCGGCATGAACACGGAGATGAGCGGCGCTGCCAGGTTCCAGAGCAGCGACATCAGCCCCAGCTGCGCGAACAGCAGCGCGAACAGAAGCTTTTGCCACCACCCCGGCGAGCGGCCCGCGGCGGCCCTCAATCCGGGGTCAGCACACGCTGGCTCGAGACTGCGAATATCCATGAGATGCCGAACCCTGCAGTGACCGAGCGCTCGCGGCGAACCAGCGGGCTGTCGGCGAACGAGGCGCCGCGCAGGTCGTCGTAGCGAACGAAGCCGCCAAGCCAGGCATTGCCGAGGCGGCGCGAAAAGGCAGTCGTGGCACGGAATCCGGCGTAGCCGCCGGGCGCGCTGTAGACCGGCCGCGTCGCCGTCGCGAATTCGGGGCCGACGCCGTAGAAGTGCTCGTGATAGCGGCGGTCCGCGAACAGCGGCCCGGCCAGCATGCCGAGATTCCAGCGCCCGGCGAAGTTGCGGACATCGAGGTTGATGTTCGGCGAGAAAGTAACGCCGATCGCGTGCGGCGAGCTCTGCAGCGTGATCGCTTCGCGCAACGGCATGCGCAGGTCGACCTTCAGCTGGCGGTCGGCCGACTGCCAGAGCTCGACGTTGAGGTTGGGGCCGATCTCGAACGTGCCGGGCAGGTCGGGCATGCCGCGGCGGGCATCGTTGTCCTTGCTGCGCGTCGGCACCGACGCCGACAGGCTGACGTCGACCTCGACCTTGCGGCCGGCGAAGAGGATGGCCCGGGCGCCGTCGCGGTCGGCGCGCAGGAAGCGGCCGCGATAGGCGACGAAGGGCAGCGGCAGCACGTAGACCTGGGTGTGGTCCGAGCCGCGGTAGTCGGCGAAGCGCACCGCCGCCGCGCCGAAGCCGAGTTCCCAGAGCGGCTGGCTGACGCCGCCGGCCTGGCGAGCCTTGGCTTCGCCCGGGCTGCCCTCCTTGGCGACCGGGCCGTCGATCACCGGGCCGGGCAGCGGCACCTCGTCGGCCATGGCGCCGCCGGCGACGAGCGCAACGAGCAGCAGCGCTGCGGGTACGAGCCTGCTAGCCCGCGTCGTGCGCAGGGCCGTCACGACGGCGCGACCTCGACGTCGCGGATGTTGACGCGGCGGCGCTTCCAGGCCCGCACCGTGCGGCCGAGATTGCCGATCGAGACGAGGTAGTAGAGCGACTTCAGCACCCGGATCGAGCGCCAGATCGGTGTCTTGCCGTAGATGTCGCCGGCGAGCAGGGAGAGCAGCGCTTCCTTGACGCGGAACGGGTTCTCGGGCGCCATGAAGAACTCGCGCATCGTCGGGTTGGTGACGCGAAAGATGAACCAAGAGAACTCGCGCGGCCCGTGCATTACGTTGCGGTCGAAGGCGCGCCGTGCCGGCCTGGCGTCGGGCGAGCCGTCGAGCACGGCGTCGACGACGCCGGCGCCGTCGAAGGCGCTCTGCATCGCGAGGTACACACCCGACGAGAACACCGGGTCGACGAAAGCGAAGGCGTCGCCGAGCATGAGGAAGCGTTCGCCGCTGCTCTTCGTGCTCGTGTACGAGTAGTTGCCGGTGGCGTAGACGCGATCGTCGACGAGCTCGGCGCCGGCCAGCCGCTCGGCGAGCTCGGGGCACATCGCGATGGTGTCGCGGAAGAACTCGGGCAGCGGGTTCTTACGCGACTTCAGGTAGTGCGGCCAGCAAACGGCGCCGATGCTGGTCGTGCCGTCGGCCAGAGGAATGAACCAGAACCAGCCGTGCTCGAACCAGAAGATGGTGATGTTGCCCTCGAGCTTGCCGGGCAGACGGGTCGCGTTGGTGAAGTGGCCGTACAGCGCCGAGCTGTTGTGGCGCGGATTCTTCTTCTTGCAGCGCAGCTGGTTGGCGAGCAGCGTGTCGCGACCCGAGGCGTCGACGAGGAACTTCGCACGCCAGTGGCGGCGGGCGCCATCGTCGAGCTCGACATCGACGTCGACGCCGTCGTTCGTGAACCCGACCTCGCGGACGCGGTGGCCCTCGAGCGTGCGGGCGCCTCGGGCGGCGGCGTTGCGGAACAGCAGCTCGTCGAGCTCGGAGCGACGGACCTGCCAAGCGTACGGCATCGACTTGTCCCAGGCGTCGGCGAACTCGACGAACTGGCGGTGGTCGTGGTCGGGCGAGACGAACTCGACGCCCCACTTCGGCATCCCGATCGCCTCGACTTCGGCGCGCAGGCCGAGCTTGTCGAAGAGCGCGACGTTGGCCGGCAGCAGCGACTCACCGATGTGGAAGCGCGGGTGATGCGCCTTCTCGAGAACGACGACGTCTCGACCGCGCGCAGCCAGCAGCGCCGCGATCGTCGAGCCGGCGGGACCGCCGCCGACGACGAGGACATCGCATTCGAGAGTGGCACCGGCGTTCGCCGGAAGTGTGGGGTTTGACGCTGGCTGCACGGCCGGATCTCCATCAGCACTCGGGGTCGGCGCTGTGCCCCACGGTCACTGCACGCCCCTCGAAACGAGCCCGGATTCTATCGTCGGCCGCCGCCCTCGCCGCTCAGGTCCCGGTGACCGTATCGGCCGGCAGCGGCTCGTCGCCGAACAGGGCGACGTCGCGGACGTTCTTCTGCACCGCCACGGCGGCGAACAGGCTCAGCACGAACGACATCGCGTAGAAGCCCTTCTCGCTCAGCGCCAGTTCGGCGTTCCACAGACCGATGGCGAAAAGCAGCATCGACATGCCGAGCGCCAGCCAGCACAGACCGAAATAGATGCCGGTCACCGCGATCCCTTCCATCCGGTCGCGAACCAACTTCTGCAGGGACACCGCGGCGAAGAGCCCGAACATCGGGACCGTGAGTAGTAGCCCTTCTCGTTCAGCATCATGCGGGCGTTCCACAGGCCGACGAGAAACGTGATGACGCCGACGAACAAGGCAACCCAGGACGCGCCGATGAACGCGCCGGTTGGACGTGGCAGATCTGTCTTCATGTCGCTGGCTCTCCGGTGTTGACCGAGGTCACTGTACCGACACCGAGTGCCGAATCGGCGAGCACAAGCCCCTCCTGAAGAGGGAATCCGGCCTTGCGGTCAACGCGACGCGAAACGTCTCGCGCCCGCCCGCTTGTCCTGCGTGGCGGCGCGCCGGTAGGCGGTCTCGGCACCGTCGCGCAGGCCGATCGCCTTGGCGAGGGCAGCGTCGTAGCGCTCCTGGGACCAGGTGTTCTCGCTGGCGATGTAGACGCTTCGGCGCCGCGGCAGCTGGCCATGGCGAGGCAGCGATACCGAGAAACTGCAGACGTGCACGCCCGCGCCCTTGCGAAGCCGGACCACCGGCCCCGAGATGCCGACCGGCAACTCGCTGGTCTTGTTCTCGCTGGGAGACCGCTGCAGGCGGGCCGGTGCCGGCAACCGCTCGATGCGGCGCATCAGCTCCGCCGTAGCGAGGGCCAGCGCTGCGCGCGCACCCTTACCGTCGGCGCTGCCGTCGGAGAAGAGCCGCGTGCCGCCGTAGCGCACCTGCCAGCCATGGGTGGCCGCTCCGTCGATGCGCTGAATACCCTGGGGCACCGTGAACTTCTTGCCGGTGAAGATTTCGACTCGTCGGGTTTTCATCGGCGCATTGTCGCCTAACGGGCGAAATGAGCGGCGGGCCGGCAAAGGCGGCTACTCGCCCGGCCGCTTCGGCAGGTCCACCCCGTACGCACGTTCGCTCGCTTCCTTCACCGCGAAATACGAGACGAGCGTGCCCGGGAAGCCGAAGATGAACGCAACGATTCTCCAGCCGCTGCTCGAGCTGCCCTGCGCCCGCATTCCTGCGTAGCAGAAGTTCGCCAGGACCCACAGGGCGGACAAGCCACCCGTCTGGACAATTACCTGGCTCGGTGAATCGATCGTTTGGGCCGAAGCCGATGTCGCCAGGGTGGCGCCGGCGGCCGCCATCGTCTTGGGGAAATGCATCGTCTCTCCGGAGGGTTGCTGCTTCTCGAGCCTAACGTCGCGAATGAGCGCCAGCTGTCTCAGCGTGTGAACTTGAATTCGCAGGCGCGGCCACTGTGCCGCTGACCCGTGCCGTTGCGCTCGTCGAAGTGGGCCTTGACGCGGTACGAATACGGCTTGCCGCGCTGGGCACCGTTGATCGCGTACTTGGGGTTGCTGACGATGCCGTCGAGGCGCAGCGACGCGTCGCCGTCGGCGCCGATCCGGCCGTGCATGTCGTGCCAGCCCGGCTCGCCGTCGCTGCCGTGGCTGCCATGGCTGCCGTGCAGCATGCCACCCTCGACGGTGGCGGGAAATCGGTGCGTGTAGCCCTTGGCGTCGTCGTCTTCGGCGTTGTGCGGCGGGCAGGTCAGCGTCACGTTCCAGGCACCGTCGAATGCCGAAGGCGCTGCCCCGGCGCTGGCGAAACCGGCCGCGAGCGCAGCCGCGACAACGCTTCGAAGCAGCAGCCGCATCGCTTCAGAGCGACTTGATCTCGACCTTGCGGAAGCGGATCGTGCCGCGACCCCATTGCAGCGCGATCGGGCCACTGGCAAGCTTGGCGTCTTCGACGTCGACGGTCTTGATGCCGTTGACCACCAGCACCAGGCGCGTGCCGCGCGCCGTGATCTCGTAGGTGTTCCACTTGCCGCCGGCCTTGGGCATCGGGTCGACCTTGGCAACCTTGACGATGGCGCCGGTGCCGTAGGTCGGGTCCGGCCGCTGGTCGAAGATGTTGGCTTCGTAGCAGTTCTCGTCGGTGATCACCGCCGGGTTCGCGCAGCGCAGGAAGATGCCGCTGTTGGCGTCGTCGCTGGCCCAGAACTCGGCACGCAGGGTGAAGTCCTTGTACGACGCCTTCGACACGAGATAGCCGGGATCCTTGCCGCCGGCGCTGGCCTGGATGGCGCCGTCGCCGGCGCTCCAGTTGGCGTGGCCGACGCGGCTGAAATTGTCGAGGCCGTTGCTGCCGTCGACGAGCGTGGTCCAGCCACCGCTGCCGCTGGTACCGGCACAACCGGCCAGCAATACAGCGCCGGACAGCGCCGCGAAAAGAAGCTTCCTGATCGTCTTCGTTCGATTGTCTCCTTCGTTGTTGTCGGGTCTATTCGCCCAGGTACGCCGCCCTCACTTTCGGGTCGGCGAGCAGCGCCTTGGCGTCGCCGCTCATGGTGACTTCGCCGCTGTCCATCACGTAGCCGCGCGACGCCAGCTGCAGAGCCCGGCTCGCGTTCTGCTCGACGAGCAGGATGGTCGTGCCCTGGCTGTGGATGTCGTTGACGACCTCGAAGATCTTGTCGACCATGATCGGCGACAGGCCCATCGACGGCTCGTCCATCAGCAGCACCTTGGGCCGCGCCATCAGCGCCCGGCCCATCGCCAGCATCTGCTGCTCGCCGCCGCTCATGGTGCCGGCGAGCTGGTTGCGGCGCTCCTTGAGGCGCGGAAAGATGGCGAACACACGATCGATGTCGCTCGCGATCTCGGCCGTATCGTCGCGCACGAAGGCGCCCATCTGCAGGTTCTCGGTGATCGACATCCGCGTGAAGGTGCCGCGCCCCTCGGGCACCATCACCAGGCCCTGCTTGACGAGGTCCCACGGGCCCTGGCCACGGATGTTGCGGCCCATGAATTCGATCTCGCCGCCGGCTACTGCCTGGATCCCGGTGATCGCTTTCAGGGTCGTCGTCTTGCCCGCGCCGTTGGCGCCGATCAGGCTCACCAGCTCGCCGGCGTGAACCTCGAACGAGACGCCCTTGACGGCCTGGATGCCGCCATAGGACACGCGCAGTCCGGCGACGCGAAGGAGGGTCTGCTTCTCGCTCATCAGAGCAGCTGCCGTCAATGCGCGGCGTGATCGGCGCCGAGATAGGCTTCGATCACTTTCGGGTTTCGCTGCACGTCGGCCGGCGTTCCTTCGGCGATCTGCTTGCCGTAGTCGAGCACGGTGACGCGGTCGCACAGCCCCATCACCAGCTTCACGTCGTGCTCGATGAGCAGGATGGTGCGGCCATCGTTCCTGATGCGGTCGATGAGCTCGCGCAGCGTCACCTTCTCGGTGGCGTTCATGCCGGCGGCCGGCTCGTCGAGCGCGATCAGCTTCGGGTCGGTGGCGAGCGCGCGCGCCACCTCGAGGCGACGCTGGTCGCCATAGCTCAGCGTGCGCGCCTTGTACTCGGCGAAGCCGCCGATGCCCACGTAGTCGAGGAGCTCCTGCGCACGCTTGGCGATGGCCGCTTCCTCGGCCTTGAACCCCGGCGTGCGGAAGACGGCGCCGATCAAGCCCGAGTGCGTGCGCACGTGGCGACCGACCATCACGTTCTCGAGCGCCGTCATGTCGGCGAACAGCCGGATGTTCTGGAACGTGCGCGCGATTCCCGCCTTCGCGACTTCGTGCACCGCGCTCGGCTTATACGGCTTTCCGCCGAGCTCGAAGGTGCCCGAGTCGGGCGTGTACAGGCCGGTGAGGACGTTAAAGAAGGTCGTCTTGCCGGCGCCGTTCGGGCCGATCAGGCCGTAGACCTGGCCGGCCTGGATCGTGATGCCGACATCGGACAGCGCCTGTAGGCCGCCGAAGCGCTTCGACACGCCTGCGACGTGCAGGACCGCGGCCTCCGGCGCCCGCCGGGCCGCCCCAACGGCGCCGGACGCCCCCTCGGGGGGCAGCGAACGCAGAGAGCGTGGGGGCTCCACGTCAGGCATGCCTCGTTCCGCTGCTGTGATCGGCGTTCGTGACCTCGCTCGCATTCGGGTTCACGGGCTGCGGCACGGCCGGGTCACCGGGCGAGCCGAGCGGCGGCAAGGTCGATGCCATCTTGCCGTGCTCGGGCGAGGGCCAGAGGCCGCGTGGCCGCGCCAGCATGATGCCGATCATCGCCAGCGCGACGAGCAGCTGGCGCAGGATGGAAGCGTCGAGCCGGCCGTCGGTCATCTGCTGCAGCGGCCCGGCGACGTAGCGCAGCACCTCCGGCAGCGCCGACAGCAGCAACGCTCCGACGATCACGCCCGGCAGGTGGCCGATGCCGCCGAGCACGACCATCGCCACGATCATCACCGACTCCTGCAGGCTGAACGACTCCGGCGAGATGAAGCCCTGGAAGCTTGCGAACATCACCCCCGACACGCCCCCGAAGGTGGCGCCCATGCCGAAGGCGAGCAGCTTGAGGTTCCTGGTGTTGATGCCCATCGCCTTGGCCGCGATCTCGTCTTCGCGGATCGCCATCCAGGCGCGGCCGATGCGGCTGCGCTCGAGCCGGTAGCAGATCACCACCGCGAAGACGACGAGCAGCAGGAACAGGAAATAGTAGTTCGTGACCTTCGGCCAGTCGAGCCCGAACCAGTGGCCGGTCTTGCCGAGATTGACGCCGAAGATCGAGATGTCGTCGATCGACGCAATGCCTTTCGGGCCGTTGGTGATGTTGACCGGCGCGTCGAGGTTGTTCATGAACACGCGCACGATCTCGCCGAAGCCGAGCGTCACGATCGCCAGGTAATCGCCGCGCAGCTTCAGCGTCGGCGCGCCGAGCAGCACGCCGGCGCCGCCGGCCACGAGCGCGCCGAGCGGGATCACGACCCACCACGGCGTGTGCAGGCCGCCCGGGAATGCAGAGGCGATGTTGGCGAAGCTGTCGGTGAGCTGCGACGACGCCAGGAGGCCGAGAAGGTAGGCGCCGACCGCGTAGAAGGCGACGTAGCCGAGATCGAGCAGCCCCGCGTAGCCGACGACGATGTTGAGGCCGAGCGCCAGCAGCACGTAGAGCAGCGCGATGTCGATGATGCGGACCCAGGCGTTGCCGGCCATCTGCACCACGAACGGCAGGATCAGCAACAGCACCGCCGCGCCGACGAGGACGGCCAGCTTCTGCTGGCGGGTGCCGTCGCTGAATCTCATGCTCGATCGGCGACGCGCTCGCCAAGCAGGCCCTGCGGGCGCAACGTGAGCACCAAGATCAGCACGACGAAAGCGAAGATGTCCTGGTAGTGGCTGCCCAGCACGCCGCCGGTGAGGGCGCCAATGTAGCCGGCGCCGAGCGATTCGATGAGGCCGAGCAGCACGCCGCCGACCATCGCACCGGCGAGGTTGCCGATGCCGCCGAACACTGCGGCAGTGAACGCCTTCAGGCCGGGCAGGAAGCCCATGGTGTGTTGCACCGAGCCGTAGTTGGCCGCGTACATCACGCCGGCCAGCGCCGCCAGCGCCGCGCCGATCACGAAGGTGGCCGAGATCACGGTGTCTGGCCGCACGCCCATCAGCGCCGCGACGCGCGGGTTCTCGGCGGTCGCGCGCATGGCCCGACCGAGCTTGGTGCGGTTGACGAGGTACATCAGGCCGGAGAGCGTGATCACGGTCGTGACCAGGATGAGGATCTGGACGTTGTTGATGACGGCGCCGCCGATGTTGTGCGGCTCGCCCGGCAGCAGGATCGGGAACGATTTGTAGTTCGGCTTCCAGATGATCATCGCCAGCGTCTGCAGCAGCAGGCTCATGCCCATGGCCGTAATCAGCGGCGCCAGCCGCGGCGCATTGCGCAGCGGCCGATAGGCGATCTTCTCGATCGCGAAGTTCAGCGCCGAGCAGACGATGACGGCGGCGACCAGCCCGATCAGCAGCAGCGACCAGCCTGGCAGGCCGAAGCCGGCGAGCGCCGTCACCACGGTCCAGCTGGTCAGGGCGCCGACCATCAGCACCTCGCCGTGGGCGAAGTTGATGAGGTTGATGATCCCGTAGACCATCGTGTAGCCGAGCGCGACCAGGGCATAGACGCTGCCGAGGACGAGGCCGTTGATGATCTGCTGGATAAAGGTGTCCATGGGCCGCAGACTCTAGTAGCAAAACCCTTGCCACCGCCTAGGGAGAGGCCCGATGGACGGCACCGCCAATCAATCGCCTGCCGGATCGACCTTGGTGGCGGCGTCGAGCCGACGCAGCTCGGCCAGGCGCTCGCCGATCCGGATCTCGAGGCCGCGTTCGACCGGCTGGTAGAAAGCCTGCGCCGCCATGTCGTCGGGCCAGTAGCGCTCGCCGGCCGCGTAGCCGCCGGCCTCGTCATGGGCGTAGCGATAGCCCTTGCCGTAGTCGAGGCCCTTCATCAGCGCCGTCGGTGCATTGCGCAGGCGCAGCGGCACCGGGCGCGTGCGGTCGGCCTTGATGAAGGCACGGGCCGCGTTGTAGGCCTTGTAGACGGCGTTGCTCTTCGCTGCCATGGCCAGATAGACGACGGCCTCGGCCAGCGCCAGCTCGCCCTCCGGCGAGCCGAGCCGCTCGTAGATCTCGGCGGCGTCGAGCGCGATCCGCAAGGCCCGCGGATCGGCCAGGCCGATGTCCTCGCTGGCCATCCGCACCAGCCGGCGCGCCGCATAGCGCGGATCGACGCCGCCGTCGATCATGCGGACGAACCAGTAGAGCGACGCGTCCGGGTCACTCCCGCGCACCGCCTTGTGCAGCGCCGAGATGGTGTCGTAGAACTGTTCGCCGCCCTTGTCGTAGCGGCGCAGCTGCTCGCCGAGCGCTTGCTCCAGCATCGCTTCGCTGATCGCGTCGACCTGGCCGAAGGTCACGACCAGGTTCTCGTAGGCGTTGAGGAGGCGGCGGGCGTCGCCATCGGCATAGCCGACGAGACGCGTCGTCGCGGCAGCGTCGAGCGGCGGCGCTCCGAGCAGTGCCCGCGCCCGGCCGAGGAGGGCGCGCAGGTCGTCGTCGTCTAGCGGCTTCAGCACGTGCACGGTGGCTCGCGACAGAAGCGCCGAGTTGACTTCGAACGACGGGTTCTCGGTGGTCGCGCCGATGAAGGTGAGCAGGCCGGATTCGACGTGCGGCAGGAAGGCGTCCTGCTGGTTCTTGTTGAAGCGGTGCACCTCGTCGACGAAGATCACCGTGCGCCGGCCCGTCGTGCGCAGGGCCTGCGCGCGCTCGACCGCCTCGCGGATGTCCTTGACACCGCCGAGCACCGCCGACATGGCGATGAATTCGGCGTCGAAGGCGTCGGCCATCAGCCGTGCCAGCGTCGTCTTCCCAACGCCGGGTGGACCCCAGAGGATCATCGAATGCAGGCGACCCGACTCGAAGGCGACGCGCAGCGGCTTGCCCGGCCCGAGCAGGTGCTGCTGGCCGATCACTTCGTCGAGCGTGCGCGGCCGCAGCCGCTCGGCGAGCGGTGCGGCGGCGTCGGCGGCGGCGAACGGAAGGTCGAGCGAGCTCTGGGCCATGGGGGTCAGCAGGCTACTACTAAGATCGCCCCTTTTATCCTCCGCCGCCCCTGACCGCATGAATCCGTCGACCTTCGAAGCGATCGCCGCCGTGCTCGCCGATCAGTTCCAGGTCGACGCCGCGCTGTTGAAGCCGGCCACGACGCTGGAGACGCTCGGCCTCGACTCGCTGGCACTGATGGAGTTCGTGTTCGCCGTCGAGGACCGCTTCGACGTGCGCATTCCCGAAGACAAGCTCGACCCGCGCCAAGCCGGCATCACGCTGGCGCAGCTGGCCGGGCTGATCGACGACGCCGTCGCCGCGCGACCCGGCAGCGATGTCGCCGCCGGCTAGGTCGGGCGCAGGGCGCGGCGCGCCGATCGCGATCAGCGGCTGGGGCGTCGTCAGCCCGATCGGCAACGACCTCGCCGCCTTCGACAGTGCCTTGTTCGCCGGCCGCTCCGCCGTTCGCGCACAGGCGCTCGACCTGCCCGGCATCGAACTGCCGCCGGCCGCCGTCGCTGCCGCGTCGTTCGACGCTGCCGGTCGGATCGCACCGTCGCGGCTGCCGCTCGACCGCGGCACGGCGATGGCGCTCGCCGCCGCCGCCGATGCGGTGGCCGTCGCGGGGCTCGACATCGGCGCCGTCGACAGCGAGCGGCTTGGCATCTTCTGGGGCAGCGGAATGGCCGGTGCCGCGACCTTCGAGGCGACCTGTCGCGCCGTGTTCGCCGACCGCCGCCGCATGCGGCCGACGAGCGTGCTCACGACGATGCCGAACGCGCCGGTGGCTGAGCTCGCACTCGCCTTCTCTGCCCGCGGCGCAGCGCTCGCCTATGCCTGCGCGTGCGCGTCGTCGGCGGTCGCGATCGGCGAGGCCATGCACGCGATCCGCGCCGGCCGACTCGATATCGCCATCGTCGGCGGTAGCGAGTCGATGCTGACGCCGGGCGTGCTCGCCAGCTGGCAGGCGATGCGCGTGCTCGCGCCCGTGACGCTGCCCGATGCCGACGGACGCAACGCTCGCGCCTGCCGCCCCTTCGCGGCCGACCGCACCGGCTTCGCGCTCGGCGAAGCGGCAGCGGCCTTCGTCATCGAGTCGTGCGATCACGCCCACCGGCGCGGCATCGAAGCGGCCTGCGAGCTGACCGGCTACGCCACCAATTGCGACGGCGTCCACATCACCCAGCCCGACGCCGGCGGCCAGGGCCGCGCCATGCGCGCTGCCCTCGCGGACGCCGGCCTCGCGCCGGCCGACATCGGCTACGTCAACGCCCACGGCACCGCCACGCTCACCGGTGATGCGGTCGAAGCATCGTCGCTGGGCGCGGTGTTCGGCCCGCACGCCGTGCCCGTGAGCTCGACCAAGGCGATCCACGGCCACCTGCTCGGCGCCGGCGGCGCGCTCGAGCTGCTCGCAGTGCTGCGCATGCTGGCCGCGGGGCGGCTGGCGCCGAATGCCGGCGTCGACGCTGCCGATCCGGCGCTCGCGATCGACCTCGTCACCAGCGCAAGACCGGCAGCGACGCTGCGCCACGCGATGTCGAACTCGTTCGCGTTCGGTGGCACCAACGCCGTGCTCGTCGCATCGCTCCGTTTCGCCGACTGAGGGCCCCCTCGATGCGGAGACATCTCGGGCGCAGTGTCGGTTTCGTCGCCGCGCTGTCGAGCTTCGTTGCCGCGGCCCAGGTCTCGGCGCCGCCCACCGGCTCGCCGCCGACCCAGCCCGAATCCGCGCTGCCAGAAGCCAGGCCGCCGACACCGTCGCCATGGCGTGCCGACATCGTCTACAAGCTCGACCTGCTCCATGTCGCCCGGCCACGGGTCGACACCGGCGTCGGCCACCTCGACGCGACGATCAACGTCGACGCCGGCGCCCTGTTCGGATGGCCTTCGACGACGCTGCGCCTCGAGGCGATTTCCGACCAGGGCGGCCAGCCCAACGCCCGCCTGAAAACGACCGGCGGCATCAGCAACCTCGAGGTCGTCGAACGCAGTGCCCGGCTCTATTCGGCGTGGGTCTCGAAGGACCTCGCGCCGGGATGGAATGTGCTGGCCGGACTCTACGATCTCAATTCCGAGTTCTACAGCACCGATGCGTCGGCGCTCTTCATCCACCCGTCGTTCGGCATCGGCACCGACTTCTCGCAGTCGGGCCGCAACGGCCCGTCGATCTTTCCGAACCTGTCGCTGGCCGTGCGCATGCGTGCGCAGGCCGACACCGGTCGCTACCTGCAGGTGGCGGTGCTCGACGGCGTTCCGGGCGACGCCGAGCACCCCGGCAACACGGTCGTGCGCATCAGCCGGGCCGACGGCGCCCTCGTCGTGGCCGAAGGCGGCTGGCAGAGCAGCAGCACGGGCTTGCGCGCCGGCCTCGGCGTCTGGGGCTACAGCCAGCCGGTGCCGAGACTGGACGGCGGCGGCGAACGACGAAACCGCGGTGCCTACGTCATCGTGCAACGAACCCTCGTCGCCGGGCCGGTCGCGCGCACGACGGCCTTCCTGCGCGCTGGCGTCGCCGACGGCGCCGTCAACGCCGTCCGCGTCGCTGCCGACGCCGGCATGCTCGTCGAGCAGCCAATCGGCGCGACCGGGCCGGCGGCGCTGGCTGTCGGCGTCACGACGGCTCGATTCGGCAG
>Ga0123338_10003829_pt1 | contig 13378 bp, 15 predicted proteins | sample grotaG_FD_89793 | JGI IMG/M metagenome (GOLD analysis project Ga0123338, IMG submission 89793) | Glacier valley bacterial and archeal communities from Borup Fiord, Nunavut, Canada, to study Microbial Dark Matter (Phase II) -... | ecosystem: Environmental > Aquatic > Freshwater > Ice > Glacier ... | reverse complement strand
GGCCTGCAGGGCGGCCCGCTGATGCACGTCATCGCCGCCAAGGCGGTGGCATTCGGCGAGGCGCTGCGCCCCGAGTTCAAAACCTATGCGAAGGCGGTCGTCACCAATGCGCAGACGCTCGCCGCCAAGCTGGTCGAGCGCGGTTGCGATGTCGTCGCGGGCGGCACAGATACGCATCTCGCGCTGATCGACCTGACGCCCAAGGGCCTCACCGGCCGCGACGCCGACGAGGCGCTCGAGCGTGCCGGAATCACCTGCAACAAGAACGGCGTGCCGTTCGATCCGCTGCCGCCGACCAAGACCAGCGGCATCCGCGTCGGCTCGCCCGCCGGCACCACGCGCGGTTTCGGCGTGGTCGAGTTCGCCGCGATCGGCGACATGATCGCCGATGTGCTCGACGGTCTGGCGGCAAACGGTGCCGAGGGCAACAGCGCGGTCGAGGCGGCGGTCAACGTCCGGGTGCGCGCGTTGTGCCAGCGGTTCCCAATCTACCCCGATCTTTGATCGATGCGTTGCCCCTTTTGCGCGCATGACGACAGCCAGGTGAAGGACAGCCGTCCGACTGAGGACGGCAGTGCGATCCGGCGGCGACGCCAGTGCCCGGCATGCGGCGCGCGCTTCACGACGTTCGAGCGCATCCAGCTGCGCGAACTGATGGTCGTCAAAAAGTCGGGCAAACGCGAAGTGTTCGACCGCGACAAGCTGGCGCGTTCGATCGAGATCGCCTGCCGCAAGCGCCCGCTCGAGCCCGAGCGGATCGAGCGGCTGGTCACCGGCGTGGTGCGGCGGCTCGAATCGGGCGGCGAGAGCGAGATCGACGTCGGCCATATCGGCGAGATGGTGATGGAGGGCCTGCAGGCGCTCGACCCGGTCGCGTACATCCGCTTTGCCAGCGTCTACCGTGACTTCCGCGAGGCGCGTGATTTTGAAAAGTTCGTCGGCGGGCTGGTACCCGGCCACCACCCCGGCGATATCGACGAGTGACTGTCGCCACTTCGCCGCCGCCCGCCATCATCCTGATCCGCCCGCAACTGGGCGCGAACATCGGGGCGTGCGCACGGGCAATGCTCAACTTCGGCCTGACGGACCTGCGGCTGGTGTCGCCGCGCGACGGCTGGCCCAACCCCGATGCCGGGCCGAGCGCCAGCGGTGCCGATGACGTGCTGGCCAATGCGCAGCTGTTCGACAGCGTGGCGGGTGCCGTCGCCGACCTGCATTTCGTCTATGCCACGACCTTCCGCAGCCGTGCACTGACGCGGCCGGTGGTGACGCCGCCACAGGCTGCAGCCGAAATCCGGGCGCGCCCGTTGCCGAGCGGGCTGATGTTCGGCCCCGAGCGGTCGGGGCTCGAGACCGACGATCTGGCGGTTGCACATGCCGTGCTGACGGTGCCGGTAAACCCCGATTTCGGTTCGCTCAACCTTGGCCAGGCCGTGCTGCTTGCCAGTTACGAGTGGTTCAAGGCAGGCGACGATACGCCCGCGGCGGTCTTTGCCAATTATGCCGGCCCCGCCGCGCATGCCGATCTCGAACGGCTGATCGTTGCGGTCGAGGCCGAGCTGGAGACTGCCGAATATTTCAAGCGCGGTGTGGCGGCGACCAATGCGCGGCGGACGCTGCGCAATCTATTGACGCGTCCGGCATTCAGCGACGAAGAAGTGCGGACCTTGCGCGGGGTCTTCCGCACGCTGGCGCAGGGACGACGCAAACGTGGCGATGCCGTCGACTGACGACCTGGGTCTGACCCGGACGCCGCCGCCGTGCGCAGACAATTGACAAAATGTACCGGATAGGATATACCGCTGCCTATGCGATATATTCTGTCAGCAGCGACCAAGAGTGCGACCGCCGCCGATTACTCGGCCGGCGTAGCCAAATTACCAACACCGGCAGCGGTTGCGCCCCGACGTGTCGTTAACTTCATCAACTTTGCATGGCTCACGCCATCTCCCGGAGCTCCGGGAAATGGCGTTATGAGCGCAATCGTCGTCAGGTTGACCGAATCGTCAGGCGACCTGCGCTTCGATTTCGGTTTCGGGATCGCGCAGCGCATAGCCGCGGCCCCAGACCGTTTCGATGCACACCGAAGCGCCGTCGCCCGCCGTTGCCAGCTTCTTGCGGAGCTTGCAGACAAAAACGTCGATGATCTTGAGTTCAGGCTCGTCGCGCCCGCCGTAAAGATGCGTCAGGAACATTTCCTTGGTCAGCGTCATCCCCTTGCGCAGCGACAGCAACTCGAGGATCGCATATTCCTTGCCGGTCAGCGGGACGCGGTGGTCGTTGACCGATACCGTGCGCGCCGCAAGATCGATCGCCATGGTGCCAGTGCGAATGATCGATTCGGCATGGCCCTTCGACCGGCGCACGAGCGCATGCAGCCGCGCGACGAGCTCGTCGCGCTGGAACGGCTTGGTGACATAGTCGTCGGCACCAAAGCCGAAGCCGCTGACTTTCGTTGCGACTTCGCTTTCGCCCGACAGGATCATCACCGGCGTGGCAACGCGCGCGAGGCGCAGGCGGCGCAGCACTTCGTAACCGTGCAGGTCGGGAAGGTTGAGGTCGAGCAGGATCGCATCATAGTCATAGACCCGCGCCAGCTCGATGGCGGCTTCGCCTTCGGCGACCGTTTCATGCTCGACGCCGATGCTGTTAAGCATCAACGCCAGTGATCTCGCCATCAGCCGATCGTCTTCGATCAAGAGCACCCGCATCGCTTTTCCTACCTTCGATCGTCCTCAACAGGCGCTCCCCCTGAACGCCGTTAATAATCGTGAACAGCGTTTTTGGGGCGAGGTAAAGCGATTTGCGACGAAATGTGACTATTGTTGTCGGCGGGACACAGTTTTTTACCGAAGCGCCTCAAAAATCGGCCGATACACCTGCACCCGCGTCACGCGCAGGCCGGGCAGGCCGGCGCAATCGAGTGCGCGCTCCCACAGGCTGAACTCCTCGTCGCTGATCCGGTACCGGCATAGCGCATCGGAACGGGTCAGCAGCCCGCCGCGAACCGCTGAGAGCACCTCGGCCTTGCGGCGGGCGACCCAGCGAAACGTGCCGGCTGGCGGCAGCTGGTCGAGGGTCAGCATCGCGCCGGTCGGACCCACGACAGCCTGTTGATTTGGAAGGATTGCACTGCCCATGTTCACCGCTTTCTATGCTGCCGTCAGATACGGGGAAGTACGGCGCGGTGATGCAGCGCTTGCGCCATTTTGGCGCTTATCGCTTGACCATGCCGGGCGCATCGCCAAGTGGGGATGATGACCGAAGACTTGCCCTGCCTGCCGCCGCCCGGAACGCGCGTCGTCGTCGCCATGTCGGGCGGCGTCGATTCCTCGGTCGTCGCCGCGCTGTGCGTCGAAGCGGGCTGCGAAACGATTGGCGTGACGCTGCAACTATACGACCACGGCGCTGCAGTCCAGAAGCCGGGCAGCTGCTGCGCGGGTGCCGACATCGCCGACGCACGCCGCGTCGCGGCACAGCTCGGCATCGCGCATTATGTGCTCGACTATGAAAGCCGCTTCCGTGACGCGGTCATCACCGATTTCGCCGACAGCTACCTTGCCGGGCGCACGCCGGTGCCATGCATCCGCTGCAACCAGACGGTCAAATTCCGCGACCTGCTCGATGTCGCACGCGATCTGGGTGCGGCGTGCCTTGCCACCGGCCATTATGTCCGGCGCATCGACGGCGCGCACGGTGCCGAATTGCATCGCGGCATCGATCCTGCCAAGGACCAAAGCTATTTCCTGTATGCGACCACCGCTGCGCAGCTCGATTTCCTGCGTTTTCCGCTGGGGGGCATGAGCAAGCGCGCGGTCCGCGAGCATGCCGAGAGATTCGGGCTCCGGGTCGCCGCCAAGCCCGACAGCCAGGATATCTGCTTCGTGCCGCAGGGCGACTATGCTGCCGTCGTCCGCCGCGTCCGACCCGAAGCCGATGCGCCGGGCGATATCGTCGACGGCGCGGGGCGCGTGCTCGGCACGCATCGCGGGCTGGTCCACTACACCGTTGGCCAGCGGCGCGGCATCGATATCGGCGGCATGCCCGAGCCGCTGTATGTCGTCCGCCTCGATCCGGCGACGCGCCGCGTGGTCGTCGGGCCGCGCCGGGCGCTCGCGGTCGATGCGCTGACGCTGACCGATCTGAACTGGCTCGGGCCCCATACTGGCGCAAATGCCGTCACCATCGGTGCGCGGGTGCGGTCGATGGCTCCGACGGTCGAAGCGGTGCTCGACGGCGCGGAGCTACGTTTCGCTGCGCCGCAATACGGCGTTTCGCCCGGACAAGCTGCCGTATTGTACGACGGTTCCCGCGTGCTCGGCGGCGGCTGGATCGACCGGACGGTTGCGACGGCATGGGACAGTTGAGGCGTCAGAATATTGGCACGTGTCAAATCGCTGACGCTGAATAAGTCGGTTCATTGACGCTATTCCGGCCGCCCGGCCTGGCACCGGGCGACAACTGGGTTGGCACGGCGCTTGCGTAGGATCTGGCACACAGCCGGGGGACCCAATGCAGGCGATCATCACCAGCTTCGCCGTTTCAAGCGCGGCCGAAGCGCTCCACCCCGGCCCCGGAGCCGCGTTGCGGGCCCCTGGGGCTGGGGCCGGGGCAGCGCTCATGGTCGTTGCGCAGGGCGAGCCTACGCCGTCATCCACGTTCGTGCGGGTCGCCGTACAGGGCAAGTCAGCGTTGACGCCGTCTGCCGAAGCTGGCTGCCTCGGCGTGCTCGGCTTTGGCGCAGGCGATATGCCCTTCGCGGCGGCACTGGTTGCGGTACTGGCCCGCGGGTCGCTGCCGGCGGCGTCCGATCCGGGATCCATGCAGCTGCTCGCCATGGCCGAACGGGTCGCGCAGCGCGACATCGGCGTCCTCATCAACGGGCCAACCGGTACCGGCAAGGAAGTGCTCGCCAATCACATCCACCGGATGTCCACCCGCCGCAACCGGCCGCTTGTCGCCGTCAATTGTGCAGCGCTCCCCGAGGCAATGCTCGAAGCGGTGCTGTTCGGTCACGAGCGCGGTGCACGTTGCTGCTCGACGAGATCGCCGAGCTGCCGCTGGCATTGCAGGCCAAGCTATTGCGTGTGCTGCAGGAACAGGAGGTATTACCGATCGGGGCGAGCGTCGCGCAAAAGGTCGACGTCCGCATCATCGCCTGCGCCAATCGCGACCTGCCCGCCGAAGTCGCCGCCGGTCGTTTCCGCGCCGATCTCTACTATCGGCTCGCGGTGTTCCCGCTGACCACGCTGCCGCTGGCGGAGCGACGCGCCGATATCATCGCCATCGCCGCCGCGCTCTGGCTGCGCGACGGCTCGGGGCTGTGGCCGACGCCAGCGGCGCTGAGGCGGCTCGCGGCGCACGACTGGCCGGGTAACGTGCGCGAGCTCGGCAACGTGCTGCAGCGCGCCACAGTGCTCGCCAGCGGCGTGCGGATCGAGGCAGCGGACATCGTTTTCGACCGGGCTGCGGCGTCGCCCATGCTGCCGACGGTTTCCGCATCGCTCGGCGGGCTGCGGCGCGAGCGCGAATTCGCTGCGATCCGTTCGGCTCTGGCCGATTGCGCCGGACGCCGGTCGATGGTTGCGCACCGCCTGGGGATCAGCGAGCGGACTTTGCGATATAAGCTCGCCGCGATGGCGCATGAAGCGCCCGTCGACCGGATGACGATGCAATGACCATCGTGACAGCGGGCGACGTGCTCGCACTCCGCGCCCAGATCGTTGGTCGGAGCGAACCGGCGACGGTGCGGCCCGCGGCCGGCGGCGGCTTCGAGTCCGCGATCACCGAGGCGCTCAAGAGCGTCAATGCGGTCCAGTCTGCAGCGGGCGACGCGTCAACCGCGTTCGAGCGCGGCGATACGGTCGATATCGCCGGGGTCATGCTTGCACGCCAAAAAGCGTCGATCGCCTTCGAGGCGACGCTGCAGGTCCGCAACAAGCTGTTGTCGGCATATAAGGACATCATGAGCATGCCGGTATGACGGCATGAACGAGCTCGCGACGCTGCCGCCGCCTGCACGTCTCGTCACCGACCTGCGCGCGCGTGGCGACCGGTTGCTTGGGCAGCCTGCGGTGCGCCGGGCACTGCCCGCAATCGCGACGTTGCTGGCGGTCGGTGCGACGCTCGTCGCATGGTTGCTGCTGCGCACGCCCGACTATCGTGTCGTCTTGCCGGTGCTGGTCGAAAGCGACAAGGCGGCGGTACTGGCGGCGCTCAAGACGGGTAACATTGCGGCGCGGGTCGATCCCGCAACAGGCAACATCGAAGCACCGGAAGCGCAGGTTGCGGCGGCGCGCATCCTGTTGGCGGGGCAGGGCCTGCCGAAGGCGGCGGCGACCGGCTATGATCTGCTCGGCACGCTACCGCTCGGATCGAGCCGCGCGGTCGAGACGGCGCGGCTCAAGCAGGCGCAGGAAAGCGATCTTGCGGCCAGTATCACCGCGATAGACGGTGTGGAGTCGGCGTCAGTGCATCTTGCCGCTGGCGAAGTCTCGGTGTTCATTCGCGACCGTGCAGCACCGACCGCGGCCGTGTTCGTGCGGCTTGCGCCGGGCCGGGCACTCGGTGACGCGCAGGTCCGCGCCATCGAACATCTGGTGGCGTCATCGGTTGCGGGCCTCACGACCGACCGCGTCAGCATCGTCGATCAGTCCGGGCATCTCATTTCGGGCGACACGGGCGGTGGATTGCTCGGGGAAAGCGCGCAGCAGTTCGCGTACCAGAGCCGGGTAGAGGCGCAATATCGGCAGCGCGTCATGGCGCTGCTGCTGCCGATGCTCGGCGAAAACAACTTTTCCGCCGAGGTGTCGGCCGATATCGACTTCACCGAAAATTCGGCAACGCACGAAAGCTTCGACAAGGACGGCGTGCTGAGGAGCGAACAGGGCAGCAATGCGACCGAGGCTGTACCGACGCCGGCGCGGGGCATTCCCGGCGCGCTGTCGAATACGGCACCGCCAGCGGCACAACTTGCCAACGCGCCGTCGTCGCCCGCCGCCCCGGTCGCGACCGTTACGCCCAAAAGCGAAAGCTTCGTGCGCAGCTTTGAAGTCGGCAAGGCGGTATCGGTCACACGCGGTGCCGCAGGGCAGTTGCGACGCCTGTCGGTGGCCGTTGTCGTGCGCGACCTAGCTCTTGGTGCACCCAAGACGCAGCCCGAACAGCTTGCCGCGATGACCGGGCTGGTCCGCAGTGCAGTGGGCTTCGATGCGCGGCGGGGCGATGTCGTTACAGTTGCCGCGCGGCCGTTTGCACCCGCGAACGTCGATGCTGCGATCGCATGGTACGACCGCCCGCTGGTTCGTACCGCAGGGGAAGCGGCCGTTGCGCTGATCGTGCTGGCGCTGCTGATTTTCGGCATCGTGCGCCCCTGGCTCAAGCGTCAGCCCACGCCAGCCGCCGTTGATTTTAACGAGCAAGCTCCGCAGGCAGTCCTAGCGGTCGACTACACGGCTAAACTTGCCGAAGCGAAATCGCTCGTCGCCGCCGATGTCAGCCGTGCATCGGCGGTCGTTCGGCAGATGATCCGGGCCGACGCCGCATGACCGCAATGCCGTTGTCGGGCGCTCAAAAATGCGCGGTGCTGCTGCTGCTCCTCGATGAACCGCAGGCGGCCGAGCTGCTCCGTCAGCTTGCTGCGGACGAAGTACACGCCGTCGGCCATGCCATGCTTTCGGTGGCCGAGATCGAGCCGCAGGCGATCGATACGGTGCTCGATGATTTTCTGCTCGCCAGTCGTAGCACTGCGGCGCTCGGGCAGGGCGGCGCTCAAGTCCGGTCGGTGCTAGAACGCGCGCTCGGCAGTGCGCGCGCCGGTGGCGTTATCCAGCAGCTTGGCCCACCAGTAAGTGCACGGGCATTTGCCACGCTCGACTGGGCGGAACCAAACACCCTCGCGACACTGCTGGCCGATGAGCACCCGCAGGCGACCACGGTCGTGCTTGCCCATCTCGCACCGGCAGTTGCCAGCGCAGTTCTCGCGGCACTGCCCGATGCGCAACAAGCCGATCTGCTGTATCGCCTCGCGCGCATCGGTACCGTGTCTTCGGCAGACATCGCCGATCTTGAAGCCGGGCTCGATGCGCGGCTGGGAGCCGATGAGCCGTCGCGACCGGCGCCGCCGCTCGCCGGACCCGATCTGGTGGCGAAGCTGCTCAATCTTTCGTCGGACCAGGCGCGCCTGCTGACCGACCTCGCGGCGCTCGATCCGGACCTTGCCGCGACGATTGCCGAAAACCTGTTTGTCTTCGACGACATTCTGCGGCTCGACGCGCGTGCGATGCAGGCGTTGGTGCGCGAGGTAGATCCGGCGGTTATCGTCGTCGCGTTGAAGGGCGCGAGCGCAGAGCTGCGCGATCATGTGTTTGGCGCGATGTCGGCGCGCGCGGCGACGCAGCTTCAGGACGACCTGGCACAGCTTGGACCGCTCAAGCTTGCCGACGTGCAGGCTGCGCAAGGCGAACTGGCGCGCGCTGTTCGCCGCCTCGCTGATGACGGCGTCATCATGCTGCCAGGGCGTGCTGGTGGCTATGTCTAGCGGATTGCATGCCTTGCTTACCGCCATGGCACCGTCGCCGGTGGTCGCGCCGCAGATGGTCGATTGCGACACACTGACGATGAGCGCGCATGCCGACGGCGTTACGGCGGGACTGATGCAAGCCGACGCAACCATGGCGCGTGAACGCGCCGTGCTCGGCCCGCTTTGTGCGGCGTTAACCGCTGCGCAAACGATCGATGTGGCGACGCTGCGAGCGCCATTTGTCGAACTTGTGACCAGAATAGCCGAAGCCGTGGTGCGTGCAGAACTTGCTCTCTCGCCTGACGTTATCGTCCGACTGGTTGATGAGGCGCTCGCTGCGATCACCACCGATGGCCCGGCAACGCTGCGCTTGAACCCTGATGACATCGGTCTGATCGGTGAAGCTTGTCCGCTGCCGATCGTTGCTTCTCCAGACCTCGAGCGCGGAGCGGTGGAGATCGAAGGGCCAGACTTCGTCATCGATGCCAGCCTCGGCGCAAGGCTTGCGGCCATCGTCGGTAGTCTCCGATGAGCGCAACCATGGCATTGCAGGTGCTCGCCACCCTGCCGCCGCTGCCCACAACCGCACCGCGCCGCGGCGGGCGGCTCAGTGCTTATGACGGGCTGCTGCTCGAGGCGCGGGGGCTAGACGTTGCGGTCGGCACGGTCTGCGCTGTTGGACCGCGACGGACCGCTGCCGAGGTAATCGGTTTTCGCGACGGCCGGGCGTTGTTGATGGGGTTGGCAACCTTGGGCGATCTTATGCCTGGCGCGGCGGTCATCCCGTTACCGGGCGAAGTGCGCGCGCAGGCCGGGCAAGCGCTGCTCGGGCGTGTCATCGACGGCAGCGGCGCCCCGCTCGACGGCGGACCTCCGATTATTACGCTCGATTATGCGGCGCTGGAGCCGCCGGTTGCCAACCCGCTCGCCAAGACCGGAGTGCGCACGGTGCTCGATGTCGGCGTCCGCAGCATCAATGCGTTGTTGACGATCGGCCGGGGCCAGCGCGTCGGAATCCTCGCGGGGTCGGGTGTCGGAAAATCGGTGCTGCTCGGTCAATTCACGCGGACCGCTGCGGCGGATATCGTGATCGTCGCGCTGATCGGTGAACGCGGGCGCGAAATTGCCGAGTTCGTCGAACGTCAGCTTGACGTTGCAGCGCGGCAGCGGACGATTGTCATCGCGGTGCCCGCCGGAGACGCCCCAATGCTGCGCGTACGCGGTGCGATGCGTGCGCACGCGCTGGGGGAATATTTCAGTCAGCGCGGCGACCATGTGCTCCTTATCCTCGACAGCTTGACGCGTGTTGCGCACGCGCAGCGCGAGATTGGCCAGGCCCTGGGCGAGGCTTCGGGTGCGCGCGGTTATCCGCCGTCCGCGATTGCCCTGTTGCCGCGACTGGTCGAGCGCGCCGGAAATGACGCGCGGAGCGGGGGCTCGGTGACTGCAATCTATACAGTGCTTGCCGACGGCGACGATATGAACGACCCGGTCGTCGATGCCGCTCGCGGCGTACTCGACGGGCATATCGTCTTGTCGCGCGACGAAGCGCAGCGCGGTATTTACCCGGCAATCGACGTTTCGGCGTCGATCAGTCGGGTCATGGCCGACATCGTCGCGCCCGAACATGCGCGAGCCGCATCAGCCTTCCGCCGGGCGCACCAGCTCGTCGAACAGAACCGCGATCTCGTGCTGATGGGAGCTTATGCCCCCGGTACCGATTTCGAACTCGATGCGGCGCTAAGCGCGAAGGGCCGCATGGATGCGTTCCGGACACAACCGCAAACAGAAAACTGTCATTTTGGCCAATCGGTTGCCGACCTGATCGAGCTGTCGACATGAGCGGTCGTGGTAACCGCCTCGCGCGCCTCCATCTTATCCGGACAATTCGTGTTCGCGAAGCCGGGGGGCAGCTAAGCGCCGCCGTCGCGGCGGCTGCTGTACAGGCGGTTATGCGGCAGCGGATCGATGAACTGCGCGGCGCGCTGGCTGCGGAGCAGGGCGTAACGCACGGCGAAGCGCTGAATGCACAAGCCGCGCTGCGTGCAGCATTGCTGCTCGCAGCCCAGCGTCAGGTCGCTCGACAAGGCGATGCTTCCGAAAAACTGGCAGCGGCGCAGCTCAACGTACAGCAAAAACGCCAGTCAGCCGATGCAGTCGAGCGTGCTATCGGCCGCGAGCGCCTGGCGGCCGCCGCTGCCTCTGCCACGGGCGTATCGATGCCCGCCAAGGCGCGACGGCTATGACGGTGGTGGTCGCTGCAGGCGCGCCAACAATCCCGGTCGTGATCGCCGACGTGTCGGTCACGCTTTCCGGGATCGGGCTTGATTTCGGGTCGGTACTAGAGGCCGCTGCGGTGCTACCGCCGAAGACGGCAGCGATCGCTGCGCCGGTAGAGGCGCTTGAGCCTGTCGCTTCAGGATTACCGGCTGTTCCTGTGGCAGGCGAAGCGCCACCGTTGCTTGCGCCTCCAGCGGATGTCCCCGTTGCAGTCATCACGGCTGAGACTGCCTCGCCGGCGCAATCTTCAGCGCCAACGCATGTGGAGCGAGCGAAGCGGCCGACCATGCTCCCCGGCGAAGACCTGCCTTTGCCACCGGTCTTAGCGCCGACGCCTTCGCCTCTGCCTGCGATAGCGGCAGTGTCAGTTCCCGGGATGGCTACCCTGATTGCCGATGTGCGACAGCCGACGCCGGACGCCCCATCGACAACTGTTCCCGATGTGTCATCGCCCGCGCACGACGCACCTGCTGCAGGTGGCGCTGCCGCATCGACTGCGGCTCCGCTGCTGACCTTTAGCGCGACGCCGGAAATGGCTGTTGCTGCCGTCGTTTCGTCCAAATCGAGCATCGCAGCTGCTGCGCCTGATCGGCCCGAGCCATTGTCAGTTCCATTGCGCCCGCGCGAAGTTCCGACAATCGACGCTGTTCTCCCGTCGCTGCGCGCGCCGCCGGTGCGACCGGCTATGTCGGTCCCTGAGCTGCCCGGCGGTACTTCCGGCGAGCAAGCTGAACCGCGGCCGGCGCCAGTTCGCGACGACCGTGCTCAACCGCCGCCGCAATCCAAGCCCGGCACGACACCGCTTCAGCCCTGGGCGCTGGCCGCTGTCACGTTGGCTCCGCTGCAGCACGCGCCGGAAATTCGGTCGTCGACAGCAGCCCAGGCGCAAGCCGCCGCGCCCGTGCTGCAATCCGACAATTTGCAGGATACCCCTGGGATTGCGCTCAGGATCGATACTCCCGCCCTGGGTTTCGTTGCCGTCCAGTTCGCAGCGACGCATCCTCAGCCTGACCGGCTGCATGTACATTTCGTTGTCGAGCGGGCCACGATCGCCGAGCTGATCGTCATCGGCCGCGAAGGGCTCGACCGGGTGCTCGCCGGATCGGGCGCAAAAATCGACGGCGTGTCGGTGGCGACCGGCACGGGATCTCCTTCGGCTGGCCCGCAAGGATCGACCACATTCGATTCCAGTTCGCGCAGCCCGCGCCGTGATCAACGTGCGACCGAAAAGCGGCAGCGCATCGAGGTCACGCTCGGCGCGGTGCCATCGACGACGCGCGATCGATACGCCTGAGGGGGTGAAAGAGCAGCCATGGCCGACAAGGAAGTGACGTCGAAACCACCGCGCAAGGGCGGCGGAGCAGGCAAAGTTGTGCTGATCGCCGCGGCCTTTGCAGGTGGTGCTGCGGCTGGCGGTGGCGGCGCGGCGCTTGCAGTGCTGCAACTTAACCACACCCCGCCGGTCACCAAGGCTGGGCCGCCTGCCAAGACCGAAAATACGGTTGCCAAGCTCGACTACGTTGAACTCGACAACGCCTTCACTTCGAACCTCGTGGATACCGGGCGCTATCTGCAGCTGCGCATTGCGGTCTCGACCACGGGTGGCCCGATCGTCATGGCCGCGCTGACCAAGCACAAACTGGCGATCGTGTCGGCGGTGCTCGCCGTGCTGGGAGACATGGGCGAGAGCGACATCGCCGACCATGCTGCCAAGGATAAGCTCCGCGTGCACGTCCGCACGGCGATCAACGACGTCTTGCGTCGCAAGGCAGGGATCGACGGCGTCGATGAGGTCTACTTCACGACGCTGGTCGTGCAGTGATGGAGATGTTGGAGGGCGTGGCTGAACCGCAGCGGCACTGCTTCCTGCAGGCGGATGCCGGTTTGGCGGCTACGCCGCGGCTTGCGATAACGGACCTGTCCGGATTTGCGGCGGCGCTGAAAACCGAGCTGGCGGCGCTGGTGCGTCACCCTTGTGATGCGGTCGTGGCCGGTCCGATCGTCGTCGAGCCGACGCATCGGTTGCTTGGCGCAGATGGCAGCAATATCCTGCTGGCGATACCGTTGTCGTTGGCCGACGCCATGGTGAACTTCAGCTTTGGCGGTGCGCTGCTGCCACGCGCCGGGGCGGTGCTCAAAACGATGAGCGTTGGACGCAGCTTCGACGCGATCGCAGTAGCGGCCGCCTGCGCCATTGGGCGCAGCTTTGAAAGCGTTGGCGCGTGGCAGTCAGCGGCCATCCCCGACAATCCGATCACCGCTACCGAGGTCCGGCTCGACGTGGCGGGCGCATCTTATTCATTCGGAATCCTTTATGCGGCTGCTCCATCGCGGGGGGATACGCAGGAAGTCGAATGGCGATCCCGATTGCGGAACGCCGTCGAGGAAATTCTATTTCCCGTTCACGCCCGGCTGTTTGAAAAACGGCTGTCGCTTGCAGCTGTGCAGCGGTTGCAACTCGGCGACGTGGTTCCGATCGATACGCCATCCACTATCCAGCTTTGCGTCGGTCACCTTCGGGTCGCGCGCGGAACCGTAGCTGCGGACCTCGAAGGCAGCCACTGCGTCACCATAAGC
>Ga0123338_10003827_pt1 | contig 13384 bp, 9 predicted proteins | sample grotaG_FD_89793 | JGI IMG/M metagenome (GOLD analysis project Ga0123338, IMG submission 89793) | Glacier valley bacterial and archeal communities from Borup Fiord, Nunavut, Canada, to study Microbial Dark Matter (Phase II) -... | ecosystem: Environmental > Aquatic > Freshwater > Ice > Glacier ... | reverse complement strand
TTTAAACATGTACCAATCCCTGAATCATAAAAACCTGTAAGCACTTCGTTACTAAAATCATTTCCGACAGTTAGTAAGTCGAGGTTTCCATCATCATCAAAATCAACCGCTAACATTCCAAAAATAGGACTGATCTGAGCTTCGGATGGAAGTGCCGTCATTTTAAATTTTCCATTTCCCAGGTTTTGAATAAAAGCAGATTGAAAATAGTTACTTTTCAAAATGTAAGCATCTTTTAGCTGCTCAATATCAAAAATATCTTTGAAAGGCATATTTCCATATGTAGAATATTTTGTGAATTTTTTTCTTAAAGAATTTATTTGTCCTGTAAAAGTTTCTCTGGGATGTACAGGGTATTCTACCCCTTGATTATAATTACATAAAATAGCATCTATGGTACCATTTTTGTCAAAATCTTTCGCATAAACGCACACTGGTTCTTTATCGCTTGCTTTATATCTGCAATTTAAGCCCACATTCCCGGCCACATAATCAATATCACCATCATTATCGAAATCTCCTGCTATTATACTATTCCACCAACCCACATTTTTACTCACGTCGCTTTCTAATTTTGAAAGTTTACCATGGTTATTTTTATAAAACATAACTGGCATAAATTCACCTGTTACTATTAAATCAGTCCATCCATCATTATCAAAATCGCTCCATAAGGCTGAAGTTACCATTCCAATATATTCTAAATCAGGAACTACTGATTTTGTGATATTTTTAAACGTCCCTTTCCCATTATTTTGTAAAACATAACTTTGAGGCGCCATTGGATATTTTTCAGGAGAAATTCTACCTCCTACAAATAAATCAAGATCGCCATCCTTATCAAAATCATTGGCAATCACACAACTTCCACTTGAATAAATACCAGGTATGGCTAGAGAATCATTGATAAAATCACCGTTGCCTATGTTTCTGTAAAACCTATGTTTGTAACTTGAAAGGTTTTTGCCAAATTCTGTGCTGCCACTTACACAATATAAATCCTGATCACCATCATTATCGGCATCAAAAAATAAAACACCCATATCCTCTGCAATTTTATGATCTACTTTAAATGGTGTTTGTTTAAATCTTCCATTTGATTGTGCATAAAAAAAAGAACCCGGATGGTTCGCCGCACCACCAATATAAAAGTCTTCTAATCCATCTCCATTTATATCAGCCACAGCAATACCAGGACCCATTTGTGAATGTTTGTGAGGTAGGGTGTGCTGAACTTTAAAATCTATAAAATCATCTTCTTGAGGATAATAATTTAAATCGAACTTTGAGGTTGCATTATTAAAAATTGTCGTTGATATTTTTTTTAAGGGCATAGAATATTTAGTGGCATTTTTTTCTGATAAAAGAAGAATTTGGTTTGCCTTTACTTTTCTAATGGTTTGCATTTTCCCTGATGGCCATTCAATGGCAACTGAATCGACATTTTTAATTTTTCCCAACCCAAAATGATCAAAAGCTTCAATTGTCGACTTATAACCACGGATAGTTTGATGTTCTGAAAACTGTTTTTTTGAATCGTAATAAACAGAGATTTTAGCACCAAGTCCTTCATAATTTCCTTTTTCGCCAGCAAGTTTAATCCTTAAGTAATTAGAATTTGATTCAGTTTGATTTTTTTCTCTAATCGTATTATTTCGATATAAAAAAGCCTCGTCATTGATATTGTTCATTATTAGATCAAGGTCACCATCGTTATCAAAATCAGCGTAAGCTGTTCCATTGGTGTATGATATTTGGCTTAATCCCCATTCTTCAGATTTATCAGCAAATTGGAAATTCTCTATATTTTTAAATCCATAATTTTTCTTTTTCACGCCTTTCAACTTATTGGCTTCTGTAATTAATGCTTTGTATTTAGATTCCGGAGTACCAAACATGGTTAATTCATCATTATAACTAACGAAATCCAAATTGGTGACATCTTTTTGATACCCGTTTGTGATTAATAAATCTCGCAAACCATCATTATCAAGGTCCGCAAATAAAGGGCTCCAACTCCAATCTGTCGCATAGGTATTACTCATATACCCAACATCGCTGAAAGTTCCATTCCCATTGCTAACCTGCAAAACATTTCTTACATATTGAGGAAGGTACTTTTTTTCAATATTTAATTGAAACCGATCATAACTTATAGAAGAAAACATGGTTTTTTGCCTTAGATTATCATCAGGCATCATATCAACAACAGCAATATCATTAAACCCATCATTATTAAAATCTGCCACATCCACTCCCATACCATTATGTTCAGTATGCTTAAAATAATTTTTTAAGTGATTTGTAAAAGTGCCGTTTTTATTATTTATATATAAATGATCGTTGGAAAGAAAATCATTGGCCACATATACATCTGGATATCCATCAAAATTGAAATCATTTACAACAATTCCCAATCCCCAGCCTTCCCATAGTATGCCTGCCTCTATAGAAACATTTGTAAAACAAGGGCGTCCACTTTTATCATTCCCATTATTTCTGTAAAATTTATCCACACTTTTTCCAGACCCGTTAAATTTTTGTTCAATAGCGACATTTCTATTATAATTTTCCAGGGCATTTGTAACCAAATACATATCTAAATCGCCATCAAGATCATAATCTAAAAATGCAGCTTGGGTAGAGTAACTTGAATCTTTAAATCCTGCCTGCTCAGCCATCTCTTCAAAAACAGGGATTTTATTTTTATTTACACCTTTATTCAAAAAAAGTAAATTTTTTGAATATTTATTTTTATGAGGATTTATCGTTGAAACAAATATATCAAGGTTTCCATCCTGATTAATATCTACGAGCGAAACTCCAGTGCACCAGTTTTTTGTAGTTAAACCAGCTTGCAAAGTAATATCTTTGAATTTAAAATCTCCTTGATTAAGGTATAAGCGGCAACTCACTTGATTTCCTGCAAAAAAAACATCAGTTAGCCCATCATTATTAAAATCTCCAACGCCAACACCTGCGCCATTATATATATATTCAAAACGAAGTACGTTCATATTTGAATCATTTTCTATAATAGTATTTGAAAATTTAATCCCTGATTGATTTGAAGATATTAATTCAAATCTTTCTGACTTTTTAAAAGGGTTACAGCCACTAATTAAAATAATGCAAATGGTAAATTGCAAAAACAATATATTTCTAATTTTAAAAAATTCATTTTTAATATTTTGTAAATTCATTTTGATTAATATTTTATTTATTTTGGAAATAGTAATTTAAGTATGCTATACGGCCAAAAGTCTACAGTATTTTCCAAAGTCACTAAACTTTTCCAGAAGATATAATATCAAATTTTTAATTATTTAGTTTAGATGAAATTTAATCATTTGGATATAGGCGTAAGATAGGATCTAATTAACACAATACGTAAAAATCAGCTACTTTTTAGAACTCTGTCCAAATGAACATATCCCCCATCTACATAAATTAACTGTCCCGTGGTGTGGCTTGATTGACTTGATAGAAGAAAAGCGACCATATTTGCGATTTCTTCCGCTGTTGTCATCCGATTTTCAAATGGTATTTTTTCTGTGATGCTTTTAATCTTTTCATCTGGATTTTCAAACTTTTCAGCCCATTTTTTATACAATGGAGTCATGCATTCAGCTACAATAACTGAATTTATTCTTATGCCATATTTTAATAATTCCACAGCCCATTCACGTGTAAGTGCATTACGTCCTCCATTTGCTGCTGCATAGGCAGAAGTTCCACCTTGGCCAGTTTCAGCAGTTTTAGAACCTATATTAACAATTGATCCTTTATTAATTTTTAGGTAGGGTAATGCATAATGAGCCATTAAATAATAATGAACAAGATTACTATGGAGTGAAGCGATAAACGCTTCATAATTTCCATTTTCTAATCCAACTCCATCATTTACACCTGCATTGTTTACTAAGCCATGTATTGTGCCTAGTTCATCTATAATCATTTTAATTACTTTTTGACATTCTTCTGGGCGGGTAAGTTCTGCAACAAAAGAGAATGCCTTGCCATTCATTTCCTTTATTTTGTTCACTGTAATGGCGTTGTCAGCTTCATTTCTTCCTACAATTGCTACGATAGCTCCCTCTGATGCAAGGATATTAGAAATCCCTTCACCGATTCCTTTTGCACCTCCGGTTACAACAATTACTTTATCGTTAAGATGTAAATTCATAATATCTTATTTTATAATAAGTCAAAAATTTTATTCATTAAAACCCATTTTTCATGTGGTTTACTTTTTAAAAGAGGTTGTTGATATTTTAACATTAAGGTCTCCCATTCTTGAACAATAGGATTTTTAGAATCCATTAGCGCCTTTTCTTCAAATGAAAAATCATCTCTCGTTTCAATCAACATGCAAAGCCTGTTTCCATCTCTATAAATTTCCATGTTTAAAATTCCTGAATCTAAAATAGAGTCAATAATTTCTTTTTTAACATTTCTATGATGTTCTTCATATTCAGCAATAAGTTCTGGGCTTTCTTTTAAATCCAAAGTGAGGCAAAATCTTTTCATATATTAATATGGTAGAAAACAGAGGCATTTTCACCAAAAATTTTATTTTTTTCAGTGAGAGAATAATGATTAAAATAATTTTGTACTATATTAATTTGATCTTGATAACTGCCTGAAAGCAGGCAAACTGGATAATCAGAACCATAAAAGACCCTATCTATGCCAAAGCATTCAACAACGGTATCAAGGTACGGCCAAAAATCTTTTTCTTGCCATTTCGCTAGTTTTGCTTCGGTAATCATACCAGAAATCTTACAACTTACATTTTCGCATTTAGCTAATTGGCTAATATTCTTTTTCCATGGCTCTAATATTCCTTGAGAAATTAAAGGTTTACCCAAATGATCGAGTACAAATTTTTGATTAGGAAATTTTTTGACTAGAGTTATAATATTTTCAAGTTGCTGATTGTAAATTAAAATATCATACGTAAAATTATATTTCTGTAAATAAGAAATTCCATTTATAAATTTTTTATCAAGGATAAAATCATTCGGTTCATTTTGGAGAATATGCCTGAATCCTTTTATTAAAGAAAATTGAGCAAAATAATCTAATCTATTATTTAAATTTTCGCCTTTTAAATCAATCCATCCAACTATTCCGCTTATAAAATCATATTGTTTTGCTAGATCCAACAAAAAAAATGTTTCCTCCTCAGACTGATCTGCTTGAATAGCTATGCATTTATCTATATTGTTTTTTTTAAGTACTTCTAAACTTTTTCCTGGAAAAAAATCTTGTTTTAATATTTCCATATTATCATTAATCCAAGTATCTCTTATTGGATCAAATTTCCAGAAGTGTTGGTGAGAGTCTAGTCTCATTTTAATAATTTATGGCTATTTGACTTTGTGTACCTAATCCTTCAATACCTAATTCTACCACATCTCCGGCTCTTAAGTATATTGGTGGCTTAAAGCCCAGGCCAACTCCTGCAGGTGTGCCGGTAGAGATCATATCTCCAGGCAATAAAGTCATAAACTGGCTCAAATAATGGATTAAAAAAGGGATTTTAAAAATCATATTAGCTGAATTGCCATTCTGCATTATTTTACCATTTACTTTTAACCATAGGTTAAGATTGTTAATATCTAAAATTTCATCTGGTGTTGCCATAAAAGGCCCTATTGGTGCGAAAGTATTGCATGACTTGCCTTTAACCCATTGGCCTCCCCTTTCGAGTTGAAATTCTCTTTCGGAGTAATCGTTATGAAGGCAATAACCAGCAACATTATTTAAGGCTTCCTCCTCCGATACATAACTTGTTTCTTTTCCAATAACTACCGCTAATTCAACTTCCCAGTCAGTTTTAAAACTATTTTTTGGGATTATTACTTTTTCGTTTGGACCTGTTAAAGCAGTTGTTGATTTAAAAAAAACTATTGGCTCCTCAGGTATTTTTGCATTTGTTTCAAGTGCATGATCTGAATAATTCAGTCCAATGCAAATTATTTTAGAAGGTCGGGCTACACAAGGCCCAAGTCTTTCAAAATCAGAAATTTCTAAAAGAAGGTTTTGATTATTTAACAACCATTTTCTTAAACGCTCAATACCATCTGTTTTAAAAAAAAGTTCGTTATAATCTTCCCCAAAGAATGAAATATCATATCTTTTATCATTAAAAATAACACCTGGCTTTTCTTTTCCCTCTTCTCCAAATCTGATTAATTTCATAAAATATGTTTAATTTATAATCACATAATTAATTTTGTAAAGCCTCCATCAATTGGGTAATCGCAACCTGTAATAAAAGATGCTTCATTAGAGCATAAAAATAAGGCTAGGCTTGCAACTTCTTCTGGTTTTCCCATTCTCCCAATTGGTTGAGATTTTGATAGTTTTTTAAACATCTCATCCTCACGCCCTATATAATGTTTATTAATAAACCCATCAACAAATGGAGTATGTACCCGGGCTGGAGAAATTGAATTGCAACGAATATTATAAAATAAATAATCTCTCGCGACAGACATCGTCATGGAAGCAACTGCCCCTTTGGACATGGAATAAGCAAAACGATCAGGAATACCTACTAATGCAGCTATGGAAGACATATTAAGAATTACGCCACCACCGTTGTCTTTCATTGAATTTATAATTGCATACATGCAATTATAAATTCCCTTCACGTTTACTTGAAAAAGTTTGTCAAAATCATCTTCTGTGGTTTGCTCTATATTTCCTACATGTGAAATCCCTGCATTATTAACTAAAATATTAATAGTGCCAATTTCTTCAAAAATTTGTTTAACATTATTTTGATTGGAAACATCACAGGAAAATACCATAGATTTCCCACCTAAATCGGTTATTTCTTTAACAGTTTCTTCACCAGCTTTATTATTAAGCTCAATAATAAATACTTCGGCTCCCTGTTTTGCAAAAAGAATTGAAATGGCCTTGCCAATTCCGCTTCCTCCTCCTGTGATTACGGTTTTTTTGTTAGTTAAGTCAAACATACTAATGTTTGTTGTTTAAAGTATTTATTACTTCTTGTAATTATGATAATAATCCTAAATTCTTGGAAAAGGTATCAATCAAAATTAATTTTTGAAATAAGTCCTCTTGTTAATAGATTAAAGACTCACACCCCTTTTCCACGGTATAAAATCATCCTGATTTAATAAAACTGCTTTAGGAATAATTTCACCACTTGCCACTTTTATACAATATTCTAGTAATTCTTCACCAGTTTCTTCAATAGTACATTTTCCTTCAATAATACCTCCACTATTAAAATCAATGATATCAGGCATTCGATTGGCAAGTAAGGAATTAGAAGAAACTTTGATTACTGGGCAAATAGGATTTCCAGTAGGCGTTCCTAATCCTGTTGTAAAAAGAATAATATTTGCACCTGATGCAGTTTGCCCGGTAGTTGCCTCAACATCATTTCCAGGAGTACAGACAAGGCTTAAACCTGGCTTTGTCGCACTTTCAGTATAGTTTAATACATCTACAATTGGTGATGTACCACCTTTTTTGGCAGCCCCTGCTGATTTAATAGCATCAGTTATGAGTCCGTCTTTTATATTCCCTGGCGAAGGATTCATACTAAAGCCAGACCCTAATTTATGTGCCAATTCATCATAACTATCCATAAGATGAATAAATTTATCTGCCTTTTCTTTACTTATACAACGGTCGATAAGTTCTTGTTCAACACCACAAAGTTCTGGAAATTCCGCTAGCAAAACTTTTCCACCCAGCCCAACAAGTAAATCTGCAGCATATCCCACAGCAGGATTTGCAGAAATTCCTGAAAAACCATCACTACCACCACATTTTACCCCTATAGTTAAGTTGTCTAGCGTGGCCTCCTGCCTCTCGATTTTATTAATTTCAATAAGACCCGCAAAAGTTTTTTGAATAGCCTCTGAAAGCATAGTTTCTATACTTTGCGATCCTTGTTGTTCAAAAATTAATAGAGGTTTAGTAAACTTTGGATTTAGAGCATATAAATCCTTTTTAAAATCATTGATTTGTAAATGTTGACAACCCAAACTTAGTAAGGTTATTCCACCTACATTAGGATGATTTGCATATGCTGCCAAAAGAGAACTCAAAGTGGAAGAATCCTGTCGGGTGCCTCCACACCCCCCCTGATGGTTAAGAAACTTAATACCATCAATATTTTTAAATATTTTTCTGGTTGGTATAACGGTTTCGTTAACAGAAAAATCAGAATTAGTTACGTTTTGGCCTGATTGGTAAAGGCTTATTAGCTTACGTGTTAAAAACTTATATTTTTCTGAAACGCCATAACCCAATTCATTTTCTAAAGCTTCTTTAATTATATCTAAATTTTTATTTTCACAAAATACAGTAGGTATAAATAACCAATGATTTGCGGTTCCAACTTGTCCATCATCTCTAATAAATCCTCTGAATGTTCTATTTTTAAAGCGGCTAATATCGGGTTTATCCCAATTAAAATGTGTTTCACGAAAAAAGTAAGGACTAGCTGAATGTTCTACATTAAAAGTACTCATTAATCCACCTCTCGGAATAAATTTTATCGCCTTTCCAACTAATATACCATACATTATGACCTCATCACCTATATCAAATTCTTTAGTCATAAATTTATGCTTAGCTAAGATATCCTCATAAAGGTGGAAGCTATTATTTTCAAAATTTATAAATTCACCTTTTTTCAAATCCTGTAATGCAACTAAAACATTATCTTTAGGATGTATTTTAAGATATAATCTTTTTATTGAAATCATATAAAATAAATTATTATCGTTTAGTCTTTTTGATCAGCGGCTTCTAGAAAAAGTTTTGTTGACTGTTTGTAAACCTTATTTATAAGGCATTTTCAATTTTGAAGACCCAAGCATAATTATTAGGATTATTTAATGGAGTAACTTTAGGAACAACAATTGTTAGGCTCCCGTTTTTATATGAGGTTAAAATATTAGATTTTAACCCTAACATCTTTACATTGTTTGTGTTTTTAATATTATTAATTACAATATTTTTTTCAGGAAATTTTGTTGATATTAAATATAAATCTTTACCTTTTTTGGTGTAATATAAATAAGATGCTGTGTTGACAACAGGGGCTTCCATCCATTTGCGTGTACCATAAATAGCATCGCCATTAACACTTAGCCATTTCCCAATATCTGCTAACCTTTGCTGCATAATAACTGGAATACGTCCTTCAGCAGTTGGTCCGATATTAAGCAAAAGATTGCCACCCATTGCTACTTTGCTTATCAGGTCATGAACTAATTGCTCTGAATTCGCATAATCTTCTAAATTTTCATTTTTATTATAGCCAAACGAAAACCCAATACCTTTACATTCTTCCCAAGGTTTTTGAATAGTTTTCATATCAACTATTTTATCTTTTAAGTTGCCATATTCTACAGTTAAATAACCACCATGTTCACCCCAGGTATCTTTTCCCCATCTGTCATTAATAACTATTGTTTCTTTTACAGCTGATTCATTATACAGCCATGCCATAAATTCAGGCATTTTCCATACCGTTGAAGGGTATTCCCATTGTCCATCTCCCCAAAGAATATCAGGCTTATAATTATTAACAAGATCTTTCATTTGTGGTATCATATGTTCATTCACATATCTGTCAATAGTTTCGGGCTTGTAAAGAGGGTTAAACCATTCATAAAGAGAGTAATAATATCCCATTTTAATTCCTTTATTTTTAACCGACCTTGTTAAATCACCCAAAATATCACGATGGGGGCCAACATCAACTGCATTCCAATTCCATGACTGAGCGGATGGCCAAAGTGTAAAACCTTCATGATGTTTGGATGTTAATACAATATATTTGGCACCTGCATTATTGAGTATTTCCGCCCATTGTTCAGGGTCAAAATATTCAGCATTAAAATTTTTAGTAAAATCCTGATATTTAAAATTTTTTCCATAGGTTTTTTCATGATGTTCAAGGAACTCCTTATATCCAAATTTATTTTTGTTTTCGGGTGTATTTATTCTTTGCCAATACCATTCTGCATATTTCATTCCTATTCGATTTCCCCAATCATTTCCAACAAGAGTTTTAAAGTCTCTATCTGTCGGCCCCCAGGCAGGTACAGAAAATAATCCCCAATGGATAAAAATACCGAACTTTGCATCTTCAAACCAAACTGGATTAGGTCTGCTGTCGATAGATTTCCAATTCGCTTCATATTTTTGTTGTGCAAAAAGGAAATTTGAAAGAAAAATAAAACAGAAGATAAAATGTTTCATATTTAAAGATATTATTGTACAGAATTCTTAATTATGGTTCACTTTTTTGAAATTATAATAGTTACACATTTTAAATCTTATACAGGTGTCTTTTTAAAATCCACTACCCTATACCCTTTAAAACCAAAATATAAAACCACAGCAAAACCTAACATTGGTAAAATAAAAGACTTATAAGTATCATTTGCACCTATCCAACCCATTAAAAATGGAAAGATTGCTCCACCCACAATACTCATAATAAGAAACGATGACCCTTGTTTGGTAAAACTTCCCAAATCCTTAATGCTTAAGGCAAAAATGGTTGGAAACATTATGCTCATAAAAAAATTAATAAAAATCAGGGAATAAACAGAGAAAATGCCAAAATTTAACATCACAATAGCTGTTAATATTAAACAACTCATGGAACAAATAGTGAGTAGTTTTTGAGGGGAAATAAGTCTCATTAAGTATGTTCCAACAAAACGGCCTCCTGCAAAAAGAAACATAGCTCCTGATAAATAAAATGATGCTTCTTTGTTTGTTACGTGAATGGACTCTGTTACATAATTTATGAATAAACTTCCAATTCCTACTTGAGTACCTACATAAAAGAATAATGTAATTAAACCAGTAACAAAGTGTTTTCTTTTCCATAAACTTTGTTCAGAGATTAATCCATCATCTTTACTTATTTCTTCTTCTTGTATGTCAGGTAAGGGAGTTAAATAAAACAATAATGCAATAATTAAAACTACAGCACCAATAAGCAGATAAGGTAATTGAACACTTTTAAAATTATTACTTGCAACTTTCGTTTCATTAAAAACGAGGAGCCCTCCAACTAAAGGACCTAAAACCCAACCTAGGCCATTAAATGATTGCGAAAGATTTAGTCTTTGCTCTGAAGTTTCTTTCCTTCCTAAAACAGTAATGTATGGATTTGCAGCTGTTTCCAAAAAAGTTAATCCACTAGCAATTACAAATAAAGAGATAAGGAAAAATTCAAAGGTTTTAATATTTGCAGCTGGAAAAAACATAAAAGCGCCTATAGCGTATAGAACAAGTCCTGTAATTATCCCAAATTTGTATCCATATTTTTTAATTAGTATTCCTGCTGGGAGTGCTAAAAGAAAATATCCTATAAATACTACAAACTGGATCAAACCAGATTCGCGTTTAGTTATGTGCAGAATTTCTTGAAAATGTTTATTCAAAATATCCAGCATACTATGAGCAAAACCCCATAAAAAAAATAAACTAGTAACTAGGATGATAGGAAGTTTATAATTATTACTTACTGCCATAGCGAATTAGTACTTTTATATTAAAAACTATAACAAATTAAATACCTTTTATTTTAAAAAAATTTTATTAGATTATCCATTGTTGATATTATTTTAACATATTTGATACTTTATAAACAATAAGGTGCAAAATATGTAACAATGAAGCCTCATCTACTTAAAGTTTCTTCCGAACCTTTACTATCCTTTGGAATAAGAAGAGATATTTTGCCATTTTTTTATAAAAGGTGGCATTATCATCCTGAATTAGAATTAACATATATAATAAATGGTGAGGGTACTCAATTTGTTGGAGATCATATTGAGTCATTTATGAGTGGTGAGCTTATATTTTTAGGTAAAAATTTACCTCATTTATGGAGAAGCAATGAAAATTGTATAAATAATGAACCTTGTGAAGCAATTGTAATTCATTTCTCAGAAAATTTTTTAGGAAATGAGTTTCTAAGCTTGCCTGAAATAAAAAAAATTAAGGAATTAATTAAACATTCTGAGCGTGGAATAAAATTTAAAGGTATTACAAAAGAAAAAGTGCTTCCTTTAATGGAAAAAATGTTGGTGTGTGATGAATTTGAAAGATTGATTTTAATCCTTCAAATTCTCAACATAATATCAATAAGTGATGAAAGAATTTATTTATCAAGTATAGACTTTAATATTCAACTGAATGAAACAAACACGCATAGATTAGATAAAATATATAATTACACTTTAGAAAATTTCACAAAAGACATTTCATTAGAAGATATTTCTTCAATTGCCAATATGAGTTCTCCTTCTTTTTGTCGATTTTTTAAATTGCGGACTAAAAAAACGTATACTCAATTTTTGCTTGAAATAAGGGTGGGACATGCATGCAAATTACTTATAGATAGCGAATTAAGTATTTCACAAATATGTTATGATTCAGGGTTTAAATGTGTTTCAAACTTTAATCGATATTTCAAAAAAATTAAGAAATTAACACCCAAAGAGTATCAAAAGCTTCATTTAAAATTACTTTAATTCTACCAATTTTTAAATTTAAGAAAAGTGTTATTTTTTATTTTTACCTATTTAACGTTTTAATAATATTGTTTTTGAAAATATAATGTTCAGTTTAAAATTCGCCTCCATAATGTTTTAACAATTTAAAATATCAAAATATTTACCTGGTGCCAATAGCACCAGGTAATATGAAATACGCTTATGAAGCAGTTTATAAGGTACAAAGAATTCTATAGTTAGGTTTGCGCCAATATTATAGAAGATCGTTGACCTTACTAATCAATTCATCTCTACTCTATACCATAGTATATCAGTACTTTTATAAAAAAAATTTTAACAAAATAAAAAACTTTTTTTCGAATAAAATTTTATTTAATTATCCAATATTAATATTATTTTAACATATTATAATTTTTATAAATAATAAAATGCAAAAAGTGTATCATATATACCACTTGAAAGCAATAGTGAAAAAAGCTTTTAATTAAAGTGACTATTATAGAAAAAGGTTAACGAGGAAAGACAAAAGTTGCTAAAGCCTAAAGAAAAGATATATCAATTAGATAATTATAGGAGGCGAATAAAGATCATAGTGCAGATCAAAAACCGCAAGTGAACCCATCCTTTGACACATAAAGAAAGACCATCGTATGAAAGAATTTCTAAAAGGGATAATTGGAGACAAAATTAAAGATTTAAATGCAAGCAGCCTTCAATTTCAATATAGCATTAAAAGTGATAAAATTGCCTTTAATTTTTTCAAAGTTGAATTCTTAAGGGACAACTACTTTTCTTACCTCGCTAGTGTAATTTTTTTTATCTCCCCAGACTTTAAAATCAGT
>Ga0123338_10003826_pt1 | contig 13386 bp, 10 predicted proteins | sample grotaG_FD_89793 | JGI IMG/M metagenome (GOLD analysis project Ga0123338, IMG submission 89793) | Glacier valley bacterial and archeal communities from Borup Fiord, Nunavut, Canada, to study Microbial Dark Matter (Phase II) -... | ecosystem: Environmental > Aquatic > Freshwater > Ice > Glacier ... | reverse complement strand
TGCGATTAAAATATTATGGAGGCTCGTTAGTATTATTGTTTAAACAACATTTCAATTCCTCAATGGTGCGATTAAAATCTATTAACTTGGCAACTTCTCGCATCCAAAAAATCCATTTCAATTCCTCAATGGTGCGATTAAAATAGCTGCGCCTGCCGAAAGCCCACAAGACGAAAAGTCATTTCAATTCCTCAATGGTGCGATTAAAATTACGAGTTCTATTTTTACCTTGTATTACCGCAAGTTCATTTCAATTCCTCAATGGTGCGATTAAAATTAGACTATAAATATGAGCAATACATAATACTAGATAAATTTCAATTCCTCAATGGTGCGATTAAAATACAATTTGTTTTGTATCTCCTAAACCGCCTTGCGATATTTCAATTCCTCAATGGTGCGATTAAAATTATACTTGAAAGTGGTTCTTCTAATTATTTTTATGCATTTCAATTCCTCAATGGTGCGATTAAAATGAGAAAGCAATTCGGGTGGCATTGCCTTAAATTCATTTCAATTCCTCAATGGTGCGATTAAAATTTCTATATCCATATTTTCAATGGAGTTCCCAATAATTTCAATTCCTCAATGGTGCGATTAAAATAACTAAAGTTTTTCTGTTGGTAGGCACTATTAAATCAAATTTCAATTCCTCAATGGTGCGATTAAAATTGTTATAAGTATAAACTTTCTCTGGTCTTCCAAGAAAATTTCAATTCCTCAATGGTGCGATTAAAATTGTAAAGTTCCCGTTTCTTTAATAGTATTCGGTATTATTTCAATTCCTCAATGGTGCGATTAAAATATTTGATGCAGTACTTAATATAAGGTTTCCAAATGCATTTCAATTCCTCAATGGTGCGATTAAAATAAGGTGGTGTAAACATAAAATCAACTCAGATGAATTATTTCAATTCCTCAATGGTGCGATTAAAATTGTTTCATCAAATCAGAAATCATTAATATTTAATATATTTCAATTCCTCAATGGTGCGATTAAAATTTTTATTAGAAAAATTAATTTCATTGAATTAAATGAATTTCAATTCCTCAATGGTGCGATTAAAATTTAGCCGATGCAATGGCTAAAAAGAAACAATCTAATTTCAATTCCTCAATGGTGCGATTAAAATAAAATACCTTGCTGATTCAGCAGGAGTATTTAGTTATTTCAATTCCTCAATGGTGCGATTAAAATGTTGTAGTAAATGGCGTTACATGCGCAAGAGCATTATTATTTCAATTCCTCAATGGTGCGATTAAAATACTTCAACATTATCAGCAACAGGAACTAGTAAATCATTTCAATTCCTCAATGGTGCGATTAAAATTTAAAGCTTCCAAAGAATGGGAGGGAACAGTAGAATTTCAATTCCTCAATGGTGCGATTAAAATTCCCTTTCTTTTAAAGCCTCATTAAGCCCTTGCCAAATTTCAATTCCTCAATGGTGCGATTAAAATTAATTTGACATCAATAAACCCTCCCGGATTTTCAACATTTCAATTCCTCAATGGTGCGATTAAAATTAAGAGTAAGGGAAAGAAACCCATCAATTATTGCCAAATTTCAATTCCTCAATGGTGCGATTAAAATAACTTTGCAAGTCAAAATCCATTTCTATGACTTCTTATTTCAATTCCTCAATGGTGCGATTAAAATACATGAAACCCGGTGCTAATAATAATGACTTACCGTCATTTCAATTCCTCAATGGTGCGATTAAAATAATTTCTGCAACGGTTGGATATAGTAACCCAAAATCATTTCAATTCCTCAATGGTGCGATTAAAATAAAACCTATATAACCATTTTTATTTACATTAACTTGATTTCAATTCCTCAATGGTGCGATTAAAATTCTCTACCATCTATATAATTACAAGACCAATATAATATTTCAATTCCTCAATGGTGCGATTAAAATATTCGAGCATTCTCTAAGGCTACCCTTTCCTTATCTATTTCAATTCCTCAATGGTGCGATTAAAATCAAATTCTCCAGCATTACAACATCGTGTGAGCTGCATTTCAATTCCTCAATGGTGCGATTAAAATCTTTGGTATTTGGGTTTAATTTTGAAGGGCTTAAACCATTTCAATTCCTCAATGGTGCGATTAAAATATTTTGTCATTTTAGCAATTACGCCCTGCAATTTTATTTCAATTCCTCAATGGTGCGATTAAAATTGAAACCCGGTGCTAATAATAATGACTTACCGTCATTTCAATTCCTCAATGGTGCGATTAAAATCCGTTTTTTTAATTAAAAAACATGACTCTGTTTTCAAATTTAAAGCATTATTTTTATTTAACTTAAATATTTATCGTCGATGTGTAATAATAAGAATTTGCCGGGGCTTTGACGACTATTGAATATCAGATAGTTAAATATTTTTTTACGGAATTAATCTTTAATATCATGACAAAAAAGATCAAAAAATAATCTCCGACGATTAAAAATTAAATAAAATTATCAACAGGGCCTTTTTCCAAACCTATTATTTCTTTCTCCAGCCAGCGTTCGTCCCTGCTCTTGAATATAATGATGCTGTCCTCTTCTTTTTTCATCACCTTAGCAGCTTCCTGCAAAAGTTCTTTCAATTTTACTTCAGTAAGTTCTCCTTCAAATACAGAATTTTGGATCCAGTTCAAATATTTTCGGCACAGTTTTAACATTTTGCCAACCCGCTTTTCATTGATGTCATATACCAACACTACGAACATATTGCTATTTATTTACCACCAGGCTTTAAAAGGTTTATACTCTTCAATATTCAATATGTGTTTGGCAAGTTTGTAGCATTCGAGTTTTACAAGGTGTTTGTAACTTACAGATCTTCCCAGACTACGATGCTGAATGGTCTCTTTTAATTTTTCATCCCACGCTCTTACAAAGGTCTGCTTGGCGGCGGGTTTTAAAATACATTGATTTACACTTTTATCAAAATCCTTAGCCTGAATTTGTTTTTTATTTAAAACAGAAAAAATTAATCTGTCAACCAGCATAGGTTTAAAAATTTCTGCTATATCAAGCGCCAAAGAATAGCGACGGGTTCCTGGTTCATGCAGAAAACTGATGGTCGGGTTAAGTTGTGTGTGATAAATCTGATCAAGACAAAGTGTATAACACATCATGTTACCAAAAGATATTAATGCATTTATTTCATTGGACGGTGGTTGCTTTGTGCGGTTACCCATTTCGAAATCATTAATAATTTTTTCAAATGCACTGTAATATATTTGTCGAATATTGCCCTCAAGCCCCATAAGGGCAGAAATACTTTTGTGATCACTTATTTGAGATGAATACAACTCTATCTTGTCTACTTCAAACTGCGTATCCTTATGGCGATTATTATAATATTTTAAATTTTTCTGCATATTAAATGCAGCGCCTTCAATAAATCTTTGAGCAATTTTTAGTCTTTTATAATCATCAAGGTAACATTTGGTTTGGTCAATTTGCATTTTGCCCGCTAGCAAATAATCTTTGGGCATAAACGATCCGGAATAATGTTCATAATAATCAAAAAAATGAACTGTGATATTGGATTTGCCTAAAAAATTGTATAAAGCGCTATTGGTGTCAAGGCTTCCAAACACAAATAATGTATTAACATCTTCTACTGGTAAATATTTGGCTTGACCTTCAATTCCATCTTCATCGATCGGGACAAATTTCAAGGTATTGTCTTTCCTGCTTAATCTTCCAGGATTAAATAAATAATATGATTTAGCCATAGCGTTGATTTAATTATTATTCTTCCGACCAGCAGAAATCAAAATAACTGCATGACCTGCAAAAAGTCTTTTTTAATTTTCCAGGACAGGCATCTGAGTGAATTATTTTTTTTATTTCTTCTACCTGATTTTCAATTTCTATCTTCTCAATATCGCTTAATGCCATTATGGTTTCTGTTTTTCTTAAAGTGGGATACTCAAGCACACCTGTCACACCTTCCAAGCCATTTTTTGATAAAACGTATTGATAATAATTTACCTGAGCAATATGAGCATGTTCCACTTTATTTGATTTTTTAGTTTCGTGGATTACTTTGTTTTTAGCATCATAAAAATCAATTTTAATTCCATCCAATTGAAGTTCTGTATATTTTTCAGGCCTTTGCAGATATGTATTTTCACCGATTAGTTTGCCTTCATAAACGGTGTCGGAGGTATGCTCCATATTAATATTATTTGAATGCAGCCACATTTCACGTTTGCAAATATGAAACATATTAAAAAGTGATGCAGTGATTGTTTTCATAAAAATTGGGTTTCATTACTTGCAAAAGACTTATTATTTATTCCAAATTTTTCATTGTATAATGGCTCCTCTCCTTCATTCCATCCTTGTAAATAAATGTAGCCTTTGTCTGATTTCTCTACATCTTGAAAAAGTATAAGATTATTTTTAATTCGACTACTGCCAAGCATTTGAATAATAAATTTTGACATTATTCCTTGCATAATTCGATTATCAATTTTTTTATCAGTTATATCACCTTTTGATTTAATAAGGGTCAAATACAAATCAAATACCTTCTCCCCTTCTATTTTGTCTTCGCAATTTGCTTTTATACCATTTTTTTGTAAAAAAATAATTTCATTTTTAGAAAAAATATCATCTCTGGCTTTGTCACTTGTTCCTTCTACAGAAACGGGAATATGCAATGGAATAAAAACTGTTAGATTTTCTTGCTCCTGATCGATCAATTTAAAATCAAAATGAGTTGATTGAAACTTTAATTTCTTAACATTTTCCTCATATTCATCAAAACCAATGAATTGTTCTGTTTTATTATTCTTATCAATCCCTGCTAATACCTTATTGTATATTTTATCAAAATCTTTTGATTTCAAAATCTCAAAATATTCTTGTTTGGTAATATTTTTGGTATTTTCATATCTTTTATCTTTGCCATAAATAACATTCTCCCTGTTATAATTAAACAAATACAACACGCAGTCATTCTTATTTACGTTTCTATTGATACGCCCCGCTAATTGTTCATCGCTATCGATCAATGATTTATCTTTGAACCCTAAATCCATATCGATATCAACCCCCGCCTCTACTACTTGTGTTGTAATCAAAAGAATCTTCTTTTTCCTATTTTCCTGATTTTTCAGAAAATTGATAATGTACTTTCTGCGGTGTTCTAATATTGTACCTGAAAGCACAAAAACTTCATCGAAAAATGTTTCCTTATTATTAATTATTTCATAAAATTCCGTAGCGGATTTTTTGAAAATAAACTCAATAATCGTATAAACACTATTTTTTGGTTTTGCTTCTCCAAATTCTTTTTCCGCATATTCTTTTGATTTAATTATTAACATTTCAGCCAGATCATCCAATTTTAAATCTTTGGCATCAAATAAATCTAAATTAAAAGATACTCTATTTGAGAAATTTGGGTTTTGAAAATACCTTTTTTTTGAGTCGTCAATTAAGTAAATAAATTCATTGCTGTATTTTTTCAAAATATTCAGATTACCCAACTTTGGTAATGTGGCAGACATAACTATAAATTTTATTTTATAAAAATGAGCGTAGTTTTTTATAAAATAAATTACCTTATCCCATTCTTTTGGGTTATAGGCTTGTAATTCATCCAGCACAACAACTGAGTTAGCAAGCCTGTGCAAAAGATAATTTTCTTCCTTTTCGTTTGTTTTGAGAATATTAAAAAACTTGATGTGTGTGAGTAAGCAAAATGGAAAAAAGCAAAATAGATTATCAAGATAAAATTTCCTTTTTTCTCCATAGTTATCATCTTCAGCAGATAACAAATCTTGTTCTCTTTTCTCTTTGAAGCCTGATTTAGAACTTAATGTAATCACTTCTTCATCTGTCAAACCAAAAGTTTCTATAAGAGATTTTTGTGTTTGTGTTACTAAAGTTGTAAAAGGGAAAACATAAAAGACCTTGTTTAAATTTTCATTGAGTTTAAGTAATTCTATCGTTGCTAAAAACGACAAATTAGTTTTTCCGCCACCAGTAGGAGCTTCGATATAGAATAGATTTTTCTCTGAATTTGCGCGAACAGTTTTTAAAACTTCAATACCCATTTCCTGGCGAAGCAAGTTTAAATTGGAGTTACTTTGTTCCTGAGGGTTCTGATAATTATATTCCCGAAAAGATTTTTGAAAAGTAGATTCATTAAAATTTATTTTTCCGTCAGCTTCATTAAGCCATTTGCTTTGGGTTACAAAGCCATAGATCTCATTTATTCTTTCACGATTTAGAATGCCAAAGTCCTTTTCTTCCGATACTTCCAACCCTGTGCAATATTCCCCAGAGGCCAAAAAATCAGAAGCTGTAAGCAGTGAGAAACTTAAGCGCACAAGGCTATAAAGGGAGAAGGAATTGAGATACTTATTAAAGTCTTTATTAATAAAAAAGATGGATTCAAGCTTATTTATTTGATTTTTTGTATTTTCTGAAACATTTAAATTATAAACTTCAAAATATTTCTTCATAAAATCAGCTTCAGTAGCTGTAAATTTTATTCTTTCATTTACTTTATCACTTAAATAATTACTGTGATGTTTAAATATTGAATAAGATAAGTATAAGGTGCATACTGACAGTAAATTATCATATATTTCATCATAATTATTCTGCTCTTCTAGATGTGAAGCAATAAATAAATATGCACCAAGTGAGCTATGATGGGTACTAATAGGACTATCTTTTATTTCTTTTCCCTTAAAATAAGGGTTGTTCATTTTTTCACTACTGCCCTGAAAATTTTCGTTTACCTTGCCATAATCATGGAAAATTATGGTATTAATCCATGTTTTTTTTATAAAGTCAGCAACTGCAATATCAAATGAGAGTTTATTTTCCTTGAATAAATTTTTAATGCTTAAATCGACTACAAAATCTATTTGATGGATATCAGTAAGCAGTTTAAACTTTTTCTGAACTAGCAAAAAATGTTCATTAAGTGTCTCAGGCTTTTTAATTGAATTTGGTAAAATATGAGCATGGTAAAAATCAGCATTCTTCAATATCTTTAGTATACTTATGCTCTCACTTAAAATCTGTGATATTGATTTAATGAAGTTGGACATATTTACTTTGAGCTAATTTAAAAAGATTTGAAGGTGTTAATTCGTTCTTAAATAAATAATTGCTAAAGACAAACTTATCTAGCCTATATTGAATTAGATTTTCTTCAAAGCAAGAAGGCAATCTTTCAAAATAAATATACGGTTGCCCAAGCTCTGGATTTCTTTTTCTTACACTTTCCTCTAGTCCGAAATCTATAGCTGGAGGTTCATTTTCATCAATTGTGAATAATGAAGAAATCCTATATGAATTATTATTTTCCTCTATCTTTTCAAACTCATACTCATTAAAGCTTTCCTTTTCCCACCAAATTTGAAATTCATTTTTTCCAAAATATGGAATAAACTCAGCTTTGCCTTCTTTCAAATAATTATATATTTTATGATGATCAGCATTTTCTAAATTCAATTCCAGGTAGATCCTAAAGGAAGGTTTTATTAATGTAGCTTCTTCCGTAAGATAGTTACTTCCATTATTGGCATAACCTACTGTGTTACTGTATTTAATTACCGTTTTTTGAAAATTACCTTTTTCATGATCCAGCGGTTCTATACCAATATTCAAGTTTTTGAGTCTTTCATAATATTGAGGAAATTTGCATTTTTCTTTATATCCTTCTAATCCTATGATAGCTCCTAAAATACCTAATAAACCAGGTTTGTGCAGCATATTATATGATAGATTAATGGTATTATTTGCATCTGGTTTTCTAAAAAAACCAAAGTCGCTTTTTAAATCAATAGAAATTAGTTTTTGCATGATTTTCTGTTGTTGAATATTAAAAAAAGCCCTTGAAAAGTTTCAAGGGCCTGATAATAATTAAATATCCAAAAGTATAACTCCATCTGGCAAACCAATAACTGTAGTATTAGTTTTGTCATAGAAAACTTCAATCTTTTCGATTTCCTCTTTATGTTTTATTAAAACTGAAGTTAAACCAATTAGATCTATTTCTTTTTTATCATTAATAACAACCAATTCAACGAAAGATGGCATAATGGCTTTTGAATCTTTTTTCAATTGAACCCAAACCAAACATTCATTATCAGTTCCAATTTTTGCGGAAGAATCGTAATAGGAAACCCCTTTTCTTAATCCTTCTTTTAATTTAACAATATCATCATCTAACAACCCAGTACCATTAACTCTTTCAACATCTGCCTCTATGTTTTTTGGGTTTACAGAAAAATGATGCACATAATGACCTTCTGCTAATTTTGATTGTGATCCAAGAGTAGTCATTGTTGCATCATCACCATTTCTAAATGGCGACATAATTTGTTCTGAGTAAATTACATTTTCAGCAAAGCGATTTACCCCATGAGATATTTGACAAGTTCCATGCAATGATATATTAGTTTTCCCTGCATAAGTTCCTCCAAATAATCGTACATCTATACATGATAAAATGCTTTTTAATACACCCAGTCGAAGTTTATTTTTATCTTTTTCATTAAAGATTTCTTTACCGAAATTAATCTCAAATGTTTCATCTAACGATCTTGGGCTCATATTTTCATCTAATGATTTTGAATAGAATACTTTTTCATTTAATACCTTTTTCCAATAGTTTCTAACAGCCCATTTCAAAGCCTTATCAGTAGCATACACAACTCCGTCAGGTAAGGTGCGGGGTTGATGAGAGAAGTCTGCATTATAACTTGAATTTATAGACTTAATGATAGCGCAGCCATATACGCGATTTGTGAAAGAGTTGCTCATGTTTTTAAAATTAAATGGTGGTTGTTTCCTTTTTAGGGTTAAATAATTGATTTTTAGAAAATACTCCTGCTAATAATTCTGGCAAATAATTTTTAATATTTTTATCAGTCTCATAGGTTAAAACAAAACTCGCTGCCTTTTCAAAATTTCCTGAATAATTCGCGTGTTTATATCTTGCAAAATCATTTGCTATAGCTTTTTGAAGTTCTTTACAATTTGATTTTTGAATATAAGGCTCAAGTAATTGATAGCTTTGGTCTGCGGATTTACTTTTCGATAATAAATAGTCAATAACTTGCCCGGTTAAAAACATAAATTGCTCGTCAGTTGATGTGGAAAAATCGGATTGCTCATTCACGACTTTATTGACAAACTCTTGATAATCTTTTAATTTACTTGCCATAGATTGTTCGTTTGGATTTTTATTGAGTTTAAATTTTTCATAAAGGCTGAACCAGATGTTGAGTTTTTTACAGATATTAAAATATTCTTTATGAGATTTGTTTTTGATGGTATCCAGTCTGATATCCTCCAATATAGAAGTCCTCATGATATCATTAAACATAATTTGAGTAATTGCATTTCTTCTGGATTTATAAACAAAATCGTAGAAGGCTTTACGGTATTTTAAAATCAAAATTTGATTCAAAGCGGATTTGCAATATTTTGGATCTATATCATCAAAATATTTTTGGATGATTCCGCCTTCTTTGTTTCTGACGATAAGGTTGTTATTGAAAATAATGGAGAGAATCTCATTTTGAAATTCAAAAATATTTTCAGTTTGATAATGAAAATCTACTTTAAATAAATCAAGGATAGTTACTTCAAAATCATATTCAAATTTGGACACGAAATCAAAATCCCTGAATATTATACCGTCTGCGCTATTTACCCAGTTCAAAAGGTAATAATTTCCAATGTCATCTTTTTTATCCTCAACAAGACTTTCGATAATCTCTCTATAACCCACTCTAAAATCACTATCTTTAAAAATAGCAATTGTTTTATGCTGTAGTTCGTCTTTAAAAACAAAAATGGGTAAAGGGTTAGGAAGGATTTTTCTGCCTAAAATTTGGTTAAATTCATTTAATAATTTTGACTCAACGTTTGTAATCCGGCCTGTTATATTGAAAGTAGCAGTTTGGTGTGATAAAAAAGGCATGTTGGAATTAAAACTATTCATAAAATTACTTGTACCATATATCAAACCATCCTCATTAGGGGAAGTATTATATTTATCGGTATTAAATAATTTATCAGCAAGGTATTTACCGTGGGATTTAATATAAATTTCAAGCGGTTCGTTTAAATAAAATAATAAATATTCACCATCATCAATATTTTTGACTTTTAATAGTTCTGTTTCAAGGTTTTTAATCTGTAATCTTTGTTCTTCCTTCTTTAATTTATCCGTTTCAACTTTTTGTATTCCTTTTATAGATTCAATTTCTAGGGTAAGCTTTTCTCTTTTATCTATTTGGGTTTTATTGATTTGTTGTAGTACATACTCAAACTTTCCGGACACAAAAAAATACTTAAATATCGTATATTTTTGCTTTTCTTCTTCAGTTTCTAATAGTTCAAATGACTTATCGAAATAATTTCCAAATCGTTCAGTTATTTGTTTTTTATTATTGAGGGCATTCTCATTAAATTTTCCCCCACCTTCTATATGTTCTCTTTTAAAAGCAACTAAAAATGGAGAACAAGAGTGAATCGCTTTTGTAGGTAAGTCAAAACATTTGTTGGTATCAATACACCAAGCATTTTGAGAAAGGAATTTGCACTGGTTTATAAATTCTGTCTCTTCAGTCATTTTTTTTGAATAAATCTCAAAATTAACTGGAAGAGAATCGATACTCCATGTATCTTCAGTTTTAATAAGTTGTAACATTATATGAAGTCCTTCTCTACACTTCACTTCCAAATTTTTAAAATCCTTATCGAGGTTTTTGGTAAAATTTACTAGTTCTTTTATCATGGCTTTATTTAACTTATAGATTACCAAATGTGATATTTATCTCTAAGTATATTCATTATAGGTTCAATATTTCTACATTTGAAATATTGAAAAGAAAAAAACAATTACTTACAATCCTTTTACAGGCAAAAACAGCAACGAAGTTTGGAAAGATTTACTTGCTTCTTCCAAACCCATTTCTAAAAAATAATTTGAGAAAAAATAAATAAGAACAAAAAATAATTACGAAGTATTCACCTCAACACACCCAAACCCTTCCGCATTATACCTTCCAAACCCCGCTAAATACCCCACTTCAAGAATAGGCTTAGGTGCTGTAAGTTCGAAATCAAATAGGTACCCTTTTATTTTTGTTTGCTCCTTTGTATCAGCTTTTATAGTAGTGAGTTTTGACTTAGGTTCGGGACTTATTAATTTAAATGAAATAGATTCGTTCTCCCATATTGGCATATATTCGTTTCCTGTAGCTAAATATTTATCAATCAGGTTTTTTACAAACAATTCCTCATATCCGGCATCTGTGGGAGAGAGATAATCGTCATTGCCCCTCTCATTTTTTCTACTTACTACCAGTGGTGATAGAGTACGGAACTTTAAGGAAATATCCTTTATTTCATACGGAAGGCTTTCCACATGCTGCACTACAAAATCCACCTGCGATATTTTATCTCCCAACCCAAAGTGCTGATCTTTAAATAAGCCCATTACAAAATTTTCGGCAGCTTTATCCATATAAAATGAAATTACAAAAGTGATTTCATCACAATTAATAATAATCCTATCTGATTTTTTAGGAATATCCCTGTTTGGGATGTTAAGTGGTGAGAAAGTAAAAAGTTTAAAGCGTTTACCCGCTACCTGATAGCCGCGGTCGTGAAGAAAATCTGCATAATTTCCATCGGCCTTGCTGATCACTTTATAAATCCAGGATGAAACAGGATATGCATAATTAAAAGGCAGAGTATTGCTTTTACCTCGTCTTTTTAAAGTAAGTTTTAATCGCATTAGAAAAATTTAAAAAGAAATATTGAATTTAATTGTATTAGCTTATTAGCCTTTAATAATACATAACCCTTAAAATAACTTTTAAAAATATTCACAAGAGGCGATTGTAATTTATATCTAAAGAATATTTCTAACTGGATGGTTAATTAAATTTTACATTATATCAAGAACTGATTGGGTAAATCTGAAGTAGTCGATTTATATTTTACATAGATGTATTTATTTTTCTCAAAGATTTATTTTTTATCAAGAAATTACAAGCGTATTTATACGGTATTTTATACGTAGTTCTACTGTATTTTTGTATCTTACGTAATTTGTTAGTTTATATAATAAGTTTTTATAGAGTTAATTAATTTTAAGATTGTTTTAAATAGGTATATCTTAATATTAAAAGAATTGAAATAGGCGTTTAATTTATAATGGTAATTTGCCGTTTTATATAACGAAAACAACATTTTTGTTCTTATGATTTGTCACTTTTTGCCTTGACGCAAAAAGTGACCAAAAAAGTAAAGAAATTCCGCAAGCTATCTGCACACATACCCACCACACGCCCGCCGTAATTTCAGGCTTACAACTTCTAATTCTTGCTTTCTTATATTCATATTTTGCTTCTTTTTATTATTTTCAAATTAATTATGTAATACTTAAATGCCTATTTCAATAAAAGAATTGTAAATACCAATAGATTTTAAATATTCATACTTAAGATCAGATTAATTTTTTTTAAATTTAAACTTAAATAAAAATCCTCAAAAAATGATTCTAGTTATAATGCTCTAAATTTTTAGGAAATGTAATTTGAATGCATAAATTATAGAAATAGAAACTTTTAAGGTGTGAGGAAATTGTGGTATATGCATCAAAATAATAGAAATTCTCTTAGGGTTTCCGGTATTGAAAAGGCAAATAAAATAAGTAAACTAAAATTATATAAGTCACTTATAATTCTCATACTTAATCAGAAAAGATTCATAAAAATATTTCACTGAAGGGCTACGATATTTAAATACAAATGGTGATGATAAAAATTACAAAATTTAACTAGATGTTGCCAATACGAAAAAATAAATATAGTTGTTCTATCAAAAAGCGATTATAAAATTTTAAGTAATGACATTTAAGTCAAATAATTTCTGCCTTAAAGCCTAGCTTTTCAATAGTTTTCATAATTTCATCAGCATTTAAATTATCCGTTTGTACTGAAAGTATTTTATTAGGATTTGCAATATCAACTTCCCATTTTTCAATGCCCTTCATTGCATTTAAATAAGGCGTAACTGATGCTATGCAACCTCCACAATTTATGTTTGTTTTAAATTTTAAAATTTCCATTCTATTTATTTGATAAATGTATAAAATAATATTTTTTTTTCTCTTGTCTCATGTCTATCCTCTCTTGTCTCAAAAAGATTACAATTTCCTTCCTTTAAGTCTTAAACTATTTGCTACAACAGAAACTGAACTTAAGGCCATTGCAGCTCCGGCAATCATGGGGTTGAGTAAAAAACCGTTAAATGGATATAATATTCCGGCAGCGAGTGGAATACCTATAAGGTTGTATATAAATGCCCAAAATAAATTTTGCTT
>Ga0123338_10003825_pt1 | contig 13386 bp, 11 predicted proteins | sample grotaG_FD_89793 | JGI IMG/M metagenome (GOLD analysis project Ga0123338, IMG submission 89793) | Glacier valley bacterial and archeal communities from Borup Fiord, Nunavut, Canada, to study Microbial Dark Matter (Phase II) -... | ecosystem: Environmental > Aquatic > Freshwater > Ice > Glacier ... | reverse complement strand
GCGCCGTGGTGCTGAGCGAGCCCAGCGCCCGCGCGGTCGCCGTGCTGGGGCCGGCGCTGACGGTGATGGGCTGCTCGGCGGCGGTCAGGACGTAGCCGGTCCCGGTGCCTTTCTGATTTGATCGGTTGGCCACGTCGTTCTCGGTGTTGGTGACCCTGATGTAGTAGTCCCCAGAGGCATACTTGCCCCAAAGATGCGCGGTGCCGGCGGTGTCCGATGAGGAACTCCTGAGCGGGTTGCCCCCCGCATCCGTGAAGGCCAGGGTGGTGCCCTTCAGCGCCCCTGCCACGTTCAGTTGCACGATGCCGGGAGCGCCGAGCGTCACCTTGTACCAAGCCTCCGGGAAGGCGGGGCTGACCCAGCCTGGATAGGGCGATCCTGTCGTTGATAGGATTCCAAGGTCGCGGGCCGAGGCGGTGTTGGCACCGCCGTCTGTTGACGTCTTGCCGCCGTCCAGTGACGTCTTCGTTCCCACGATGCCCGGCGCCACCTGCGCCGTATTCAGCGTCAGCGTGTAACCGGTGTTCGTGATGTTGGGGAACTTGGTGATGTAGATGTAATAGTCGCCGGCCCGGAGCGTTAGGAAGGCGTTGTCGAAACCGTCCCCTGAGCCTTGCAGCACAGGCGCTTGGCTGCCCGCCTGAACAATGATCACGTTCTGATTCGCGTCGGTGATCTGGTAGTTGACCGGCCCAGTCACGACATCCTTATTGTAAGTGGCAATGTCGATGTTCAGGATCGCTGGTTTGGCCAAGGTGAACTTGTAGGCATTTACCGGGTTGACGCTTCCAACGAAGTCCGACCTGGCCGTGTCGGCGTCGGCTACCGTGCCGAGGTACTTGGCGGTGGCGGCGGTGCTTCCGCCAATGATCAAGATGGGCGTGGCCGTTGCGCTGATGGTGTAGGGTGTCGCGGTGTTGGCGTTCTCGCCCTCTACCGATACGAAGTAGTTGCTGGACGGTAAGGGCGCGAGCGTCGCGTTCAGGACCACGGCGCCGTTCCCGTAGCCGCCGGTCCCGGAGAAGTTTGTGCCCGGCGCGGAGGCGACCACCGCGCCGCTCCCGTCGCGGATGTAAACCGTGGCGTTGTCAGCCAAGCCCGACACGGACACGCTGACCGACGACGGGCCGCCGACCGCGAAGCTGTAGTAGCCGATCTCCGCCAGCGGGGTCAGCCGGTCCGTGTGCTGCGCCGCCGTCGCGCCGAGCGTACCCAGGCCATAGGCGCCGGACGGCGTGCCGCCCGCAATGGTAAGGACGGGCGACGTGGAAACATCGAGCGAATAGCCGGTGGACTTCGACGCGTTGGAGTCCGCGACCTCCAGGTAATATGTGCCGGACGACAACGGCGCCAGCGCCTGGTTCAGCGTGACGCTGGACGTTGGCGAGCCGCTGCCTTGCGCGATGGTTTCGCCCTTGGCGTTGAGCAGGAAGAACGCCGCGTTGTCCGACAAGCCGGACACGGTGGCCCGGACCTGCGTTGCGGCCGGGACGCTGAAGGAATAGAAATCGAATGGATCACTGCCGCCAACGGCCTCGGGGATGGACACTGGAGCCACGCCGAGGGTGCCAAGCGGCCGCGCCGCCGCCAAGGTTTGACCGGCCGTGTCCACTTCCGCCGACCCCGTGGCAGGCGTCCCGGTGGATGCGGTCAGGGTGTAGCCGGCATCGCCGCCGCTGTTGACATCCACGAAGTAGGTGCCGGCGGCAAGGGTGGCGTTGATCCAGCCGTCGTTGGTCCGGGTGGCGCCGCCGCTCGACGCCACCTGCTTGCCGGACGGGTCCACCAGGGTCATGGACGGGGTGCCGAACGCAGCCTGCAAGTTCAGATTCAGCGTTTGCGGCGAGTTCACCTTGACGCTGTACCAGTTGTCCGGGCTTGCCGCGGCAAGGACGCCGGTTGCCGTGCCAAGATTTGTGATCATTTGTATTCCAATCTTAACAGGCGGTTTTCACCGCTGCCACGGGTCGAATATCGGGATGGGGAATGGGCTGACCTTTTGGTGTGGACGGCCCTCGCGCGGTATCTTGTTTATCGTGATACGGTCGCACGTTCATTGTAAGAACGCCACCCATTAAAAAGTCTAACCCGCATAAGCCCCACATAGGCATTGATGCGTCCAAGCGTGTTTCCCAGTCGCACGGCGTGGACGCGCCTGGGACGCCTGTGCTGCGCCGCATGCCTGGGCGCGCGTCGGTGCTTGGGTTCTCCAAGCGCCTGGCGCCGACGGTTGTGGTGATCGAGTCGTGCGGCTCGGCGCATTACTGGGCACGGGAATCCACCGTGCTGGGGCACGAGGTCCGGCTGACCTCGCCGCAGCGTGAAATGGTTCATGGCCGGCGTAAGGGCGTCTCAGATTGGCTACAAGCCGAAAGGGTCGGCAAGCGGACAGGCTTTACCGGGCATGTGCGGTCCGTGCCCTCCCCCCTGCCGTAAACCATGTCATGGTTTACGGCAGGGGGAGGGCAGATTGACGCCCGCACGCAAACGTCCTGTTCTCCCGCCCAAGCTCCGAACCCTGAAAGCTCCCGCATGACCCTGACCGCCAACGGCCGCACCGCCGAGCACCCGATTGACCCGGTCTTCCTGGAGCGCTGGTCCCCCCGCGCCTTTGACGGCCAGCCCGTCCCGCGTGAGGACCTGATGACCATGCTGGAAGCCGCGCGCTGGGCGCCGTCGTCCTACAACTCACAGCCCTGGCGCTTCCTGTATGCGCTCAAGGACGGCCCGCACTGGGGCCATTTCCTGGGCCTGCTGAACGAAGGCAACCGCGCCTGGGCCGACAAGTCCGGCGCGCTGCTGGTCCTGCTGTCCAAGTCCACCATGGCGATCCCGGGCAAGGAAGGCGAGGTTCCATCCCACAGCCACAGCCACGACGCCGGGGCGGGGTGGGCCTACTTCGCGCTGCAAGCGACCCGCATGGGCTACCAGGCGCACGGGATGGTCGGCTTCGACATGGACCGCGCCTTCGCCGAGTTGCATGTGCCGATCGGCTACCGCGTGGAGCAGATGATCTGCGTCGGCCGCCGCGGCGACCCGGCGCAACTGCCGGAAGCCGTCCGCGCCCGTGAGAACCCCAACGCCCGCCGCCCCTTGTCGGACAGCGCGTTCGAGGGCGCGTTCCCCACGGCATAGCCGGAACCATGGGGGCTGGGCGCCATGTCGGCTCCGCCTGCGATCACGCAGCGCCGACCAGTTGCCCGGCGCTACGTCTTGGTGGCCGAGGGCAAATCCCGCAGCACCCTCCGCCATAGCCGCCGGGCCTTGCCTCCAGGTGGTGAAGATGGACGGCACCCCAGCACTGGCCGGCGCCGCCACATCGTTGCGGTGGTCGCCGCATCGCCATCGTTCCCACCCGGCTGAACCCGCCCAGACCCCGTGCCGCCAGTCCCCGGCCTAGCGCCGCGGCCAGGCCGGGGAGCGAGTCTCCCGGCGTGTCGTCCAGGTCGAGCGTGGGTGCTACCGGCTCAAGCCCGGTAGAACGGACGGTCCCCGGCGACGGTCACGCGCGTGCCGGTGCGGGTGTGCGGGAAATAGTCCCACAACGCATGGTGCTGCGCCGCCCGGTTGTCCCAGAACGCCACCGATCCCGGCGCCCAACGGAAGCGGCACTGGAACTCCGGCGTCTCGATGTGGCGGAACAGGAAGGCCAGCAGTGCGTCGCTCTCCGCCTTGTGCAGGCCCAGGATGCGCGTCGTGAAGAACGAGTTCACGAACAGCGCCTGCCGTCCCGTTACGGGATGGGTGCGGACCACGGGATGCTCGGCTCGCGGATACACCCGGCCGCGGTCGTCGGCGCCGTAGCGCCCGCGGTACAGGGCATCCCCGTCATGCACCGCGGTCAGGCCCGTCAGCATCGTCCGCATCGGCTGGGACAGCGCGTCGAAGGCCGCATACATGTTCGCAAACAGCGTGTCCCCACCCACGTCGGGCAGCACGCGCATGTGCAGCACGCTGCCCATCGGCGGCTCCGGGTCGCAGGACACGTCGGAGTGCCAGCCCTCGCCGTTCGCGAACTTCGAGTTCGCGTCGGTGTGGATCACCATGACCTCCGGATGATCCGGGACGGACGGCGCAGCGGGGTGGATGTGCAGCGCGCCGAAGCGGCGGCCGAACTCGGTCTGCTGCGCGTGGTCCAAGGTCTGGTCGCGGAAGAACACCACCAGGTTGTCCATCAGGGCGTCGTGGACGGTCTGGAATGCCTCGTTCCCCAAGGGCCGGGACAGGTCAATGCCGTGCAGCTCCGCCCCGATGACAGGCGTGAGCTTGCGTATGACGATGTCCCGCGGTTGCATGGTGCCCTCCTGGTGCCCTTGCAGAGTGCAGCGCCTGGCGCTGCCTGGTCAACTCGACGGGCGGCGGGCGGATGTGCGCCGGGCGGCCCCGGCCCTGCCTGGCCAGGTAGGGGCGCATCTGCAAGATTGCCGGCTTAATGAGACCTGATCCCGCTGCACTCGGTACCGTCGTCGCCCTGAACCGCTATCCCGTGAAGTCCATGCAAGCAGAGCTGTTGCAGGCGGCGGAGCTGTTCTGGACCGGCCTGCACGGGGACCGTCAGTATGCCTTCGTCAAGGCGGACAACACGTCGGCTTTCCCGTGGCTGACAGGGCGCGATGTGCCGGAGTTGGTGCTGCACCGGGCGCACTACGCCGACCCGGACGACCCGCGCCGCGCCCGCGTGCAGGTGACAGCACCGGACGGCACCGTGTTCGACCTAGCCGACCCGGCCCTGGCCGCCCGGCTGGCTGCGGCCGCGGGGCATCCAGTGCGCCTGCTGCAAACGGCGCGTGGCGCCCATGACGCCATGCCGGTGTCGGTGCTGGCCACCACGACGGCGGATGCCGTCGGCCACGCGCATGGGACGCCGGTCGGCCTGGCCCGGTTCCGCGCCAACGTGGTCGTCAAGCCGGACGATCCCGACGCAACGGACGCCGGATGGTGCGGCCAGACCCTGCTGTTCGGCGACGACCCGGATGCGCCGGGCCTGCGGCTGGACTGGGCGGTCCCGCGTTGCGCCATGGTTGCCATCAACGCGGAAACCGCCGCCCGCGACCCGGCTGTTCTGCGCACGGTGGTCCGGGCGTTCGGGAACCGGGTCGGCATGTACTGCGCGGTCCATCGGCCTGGCGTCATCCGCGTGGGCGACCGGGTCCGGTTGCACGCGGGATGACCCCGGCGCTGCCGCGGTTCGTATTGCTGTATGGCACGCTGTTCGCCGCCTTCGGCGCGGCGTCGCCCTTTCTGCCCAGCCTGTTGCAGGAGCGTGGGCTGGGACCGTCTGCGATTGGCCTCGTGCTGGCCTGCGGCACGGCGGTCCGCCTGCTGGCTGGGCCGGCAGGGGGGCGGCTGGCGGACCGGTTGGGCCTGCGCCGGCCGATGCTGGCCGGGCTGACGGCGACGGCGGCGGCGGTTGGGCTGGGCTACTTGCTGCCGGGCGGGGTGGAGACGCTGCTGGTCGTGTCCGTCCTACACGCCGCGCTGCTTGCCCCGCTGGTGCCCTTGGCGGATGCGCTGTCGGCTAGGGCCGTGCCGGACCGCTACGGCTGGGTCCGCGGCGCCGGGTCGGCGGCATTCATCCTGGGGGCGAACGCCGCCGGCCAAGCCGTTGCCGCGGCAGGATTGCCCGTCATCATTGTGCTGAACGCCGGCCTGCTGGCCGTGGCCGCTGTGGCCGCCCTGGCCGTTCCGGACATGATTGCGGAGCCGGCGCCGCCCGGCCCAGCCGGCGGCTTCGGCGCGCTGCTGCGCCTGCCCGGCTTCCCTCGCATAATGCTAGTCGCCGCCCTGATCGGCGGCAGCCACGCCCTGCATGACGGATTCGAAGTGCTGCGCTGGACCGAGGCCGGCATCGGCCCCGGCATCGCCGGGCTGCTGTGGTCGGAGGCCGTGGCGGCGGAGGTCCTGGTCTTCGTGGTCGTTGGCCCGCCGCTGCTGCGCCGCATCGGCCCGCGCGGCGCGGCCCTGCTGGCGGCCGGGGCAGGCATGGTGCGCTGGGGCGTCACCGCCGTCACTGCCGCCGTTCCCGCGATGGCGCTGGTGGAGCCGCTGCACGGCCTGACCTTCGCGCTGCTGCACTTGGCCGTCGTGCAGATGCTGGCCAGGATCGTGCCGCCGCCCCTGGCCGCGACGGCGCAAGCTGCCTACGGCACGGTCGCCGTAGGTGCCATGTCAGCGCTGGTGACGCTGGCCTCCGGCCCGCTGTATGGCGTTTACGGACCTGGCGCTTTCTGGGCGATGGCGGCGCTGTGCGGCCTGGCGATCCCGGCTGCGGCTGGACTGCGCGCCCCTGCACCAGAGTCGGTCACCGGGGTATTCGACTGACGCCGGGATCAGTTGATTTTCCAGCCCTCGGTCCCGTGCCGGGTGAAGTGACAGGTCATCACCCGGCCCTCCTGCTTTTGCAGCGCGCGGATCACGTCCATCCGCCGCTCCGGATGTACCAGCAGCGTCACGAAGCCGCCGCCGCCCGCGCCGGACACCTTGCCCGCCCGCGCCCCCGCGCTCAGCGCCGCATGCACCACCTCGTCTATCTGTCCGGTGGTCACGTTGTCCGCCAAGCGTTTCTTGCTGTCCCACGTGCGCCTCATGCACGCCGCGAACCGGTCGAAGTCCCCGCGCAACAGGCACTCCTTCATCACGAAGGCGTCCTGCTTGATGGCGTGCATCGCATCCAGCGTCGTGCCGCTGTGCCGCACCAGGTTGTCCGTCTGCTCCTGGATGATCCGCGCCGACGACCGCGACACCCCGCTGTCGAACAGCACCAGCGAGGTCTCCAGCTCCGAGATGATCCAGTTCTTGACCCGCAGCGGGTTCACGATCACCCGGTCTTCGGGATGGAACTCCATGAAGTTCACGCCGCCGAACGTCGCGGCATACTGGTCCTGCCGCCCGCCGCCCAGGCCTGCGTCAATCCGCTCGATCTCGAACGCCAAATGCGCGATCTCGTACTCGCCCAGCGGCAGGTTCAGCCACTCGACGAACGCCTTGAGCAGCGAGACGACCATCGTGCTCGACGTGCCCAGGCCCGACCCCGGCGGCGCGTCGCAGAACGTCGTCATCGTGCACGGCAAGGGACGCCCGCCGTTGAAGTCCCGCACGACGCGGCGATACACCGCCCGGTGCAGCACCAGCGGGCAGCACTCCATCGCGTCCCCGGCTGCGCCCTCCCATTCCTGGCCCAGATCGGACGCCACGGCGCGGATGCGGCCGTCATCGGCCGGGGCGATGATGGTGTAGGCATACAGGTCTATCGTGACGTTCAGCACCGCGCCGCCGTGCTCGTCGCAGTACGGCGACACGTCGGTGCCGCCGCCCGCCAGGCCCAGGCGGAGCGGCGCCCGGGACCGGACGATCACTCCGCCGCCCGCGCCAGGGCAGGCGCAAACAACGGATCGAACCCGCGCAGCCGCCCGGCCCAACTGTAGTCCGCCAGCACCCGCTGCCGCGCCGCAGGGCCGAGTGCGGCGGCATCGGGCGTCAACGCGTGCAGGCAGGCGGCTGCAAAGGCGGCGGCGTCCGCGGCTACCAGCACCTCCGTGCCGGGCTGCGCGGCAATGCCCTCCAGGGCGTCGGGGGTCACGACGACAGGGCGGGCCATCGCCATCGCCTCCAGCACCTTGTTCTGGATGCCGCGGGCGATCCGCATGGGGGCGACGGCCGCCGCGGCGTGGGCCAAATACGGCCGCACATCCGGCACCCGTCCGGTAACGGTGACGCCGGGCAGCGCCGTCAGCGCCTGCACCCGGGGCGCAGGGCTGGCGCCGGCGATGCAGAACGCAGCATCCGGCGACGCCTGCCGCACCAGGGGCAGCACGGACTCCGCGAACCATGCCACGGCATCCACGTTGGGCGGGTAGTCCATTGTGCCGGTGAACACGAAGGTCGGGCGGTCCGTGGTATAAGGCGCCTCGGTCGGGCGGTTCGGGTCGAAGTACTCGGCATCAACGCCGTTGCTGATGGCGCGGATACGCTCCTCCCCGCCGGGGTTCAGGCGCGCGAACAGCGCGGCCTCGTCGTTGGACACGAAGGTGCTCCAGTCGCACTCGCGCAGGATGCGCCGCTCCAGCGCCGCGACGCGCCGCCACTCCCGGCGGTACACCCAGCGCATCGGCGGACGCGCCGTTTGGGCGTAGGCGCGCCACTTCTCGGAATCCACGTCCGTCAGATCCAGCACGCACGGGCGCGTCCCGGCCCCCAAGATGTAGGGCGCCATGTTGGAGGAGAACACGTAGATCGCTGCAGGGCGCACCTTGTCCAGCACCTCCTGCACCCAGCGCCGCAATCCACGGTCGCGGAAAAACGTCACGCTCAGCGCCTCCCCGGTCAGCAGCCCGCGCAGGCACGCCACCTTGGCCCGGCGGCGGTCGAGCGTCGCGAAGTGGCTGCCGGCGCACATCGCCTGCACCGCCGGGATGTGCTGCAGGTCCGCCGGGTCGTCCACCAGGGTGCCCAGGTGGACGCTGAAGTGCTGCCGCAGGTGCTGCAGGATATGGTACGGCCGTATCTTCTCGCCCTTGATCGGTGGATACGGGATGCGCTGGGTCAGGAACAGCAGGGGAGGCATCGGACCGCCGGGTTAGGGGAGGCCGCTATACAACCTGCCGCGGGGAGCCGGAAGGGGAGCCGCCTGGCCTTGCCCGCGTCGGCCCGACGAACCGCCGTAGCTCCAACGCCGTTGCGGCCCGGCATAGGAGGAACGATCATGCGAATTTCCCGACGCGCCGCCCTGGGCGGCCTGCTGACTGCGACCCTGGCCGGACGCGACGCCCACGCCCAGGACAGCCTGCTGAACGTGTCCTACGACCCGACGCGGGAGCTGTATGCCGCCATCAACCCGGCCTTCGCCCAGGCCTGGCGCACGCAGACCGGGCGGGATGTGCAAATCCGCGCCTCGCACGGCGGGTCCGGCGCCCAGGCACGGGCGGTGATGGACGGGCTGGACGCCGACGTGGTGACGCTGGCGCTGGAGCCGGACATCAACGCCCTGCAAGACCGCGGCGGGCTGGTGGCGCCTGGCTGGCGGGACCGGCTGCCGAACCGGTCCGTGCCCTATACCTCGACCGTGCTGTTCGTGGTGCGCCAGGGCAACCCCAAAGGCATCAAGGATTGGGACGACTTGGTGCGGCCCGGCGTGGGCGTCATCACCCCCAACCCCAAGACCTCCGGCGGCGCACGCTGGACCTACCTTGCGGCTTGGGGCTGGGCGCTTCGCACCAGCGGCGGCGACCAAGCCCGGGCACGCGCCTACATCGCCGAGCTATACAAGCGCGTCCCGGTGCTGGACACCGGCGCGCGCGGCAGCACCATCACCTTCGCCCAGCGCAACCAGGGCGACGTGTTGCTGGCTTGGGAAGACGACGCGAACCTCGCCGCCCGCCAGCCCGGACGCCGGCTGGAGATCGTGGCGCCCAGCCTGTCCATCGTGGCCGAGCCGGTGGTGGCCGTGGTGGACAAGGTGGTGGACCGCCGCGGCACCCGCGCCGTGGCCGAGGCTTACCTGAAATTCCTGTGGACGCCCGCGGCGCAGGAGATCATCGCCCAGCACAGCCTGCGCCCCACGGATGCCGAGGTGATGGCCCGCCAAACCAGCCGCTTCCCGCAACTGCCCACCTTCACCATCGCCGGCGTCTTCGGCACCTGGGCCGACGTGCAGCGCGAGCATTTCAGCGAAGGCGGCGTGTTTGACAGCATCTACACGCCCGGGCGCTGACGAGAAACGCTGGAGGGGCGCGCTGACGGCCGCACGCCCAGCCGGGCGCGGCCGGCAGACCCTCTTTGCCTGGCCGGCCAGCCTGTGGCAGCGTAACCGCCATGGACCCTGTTCTGATCGCCGTCGCCATCACCGGCTCCGTCCCCCGCAAGGCGGACAACCCGGCCGTCCCCGTCACCGTGCCCGAGCAGATCGAGAGCACGCACGAAGCCTTTGAGGCCGGGGCCACCCTCGTCCACATCCACGTCCGCAACCCCGACGAAACCCCGTCCTCCGACCCCGCCCTGTTCGCGCAGGTGCAGGAGGGCGTGCGCCGCCACTGCCCCGGCATGATCGTGCAGTTTTCCACCGGCGGGCGCGGACGCGACCAGGCGGCGCGCGGCAACAGCCTGGCGCACCGGCCGGACATGGCCAGCCTGTCCACGGGATCGGTCAACTTCCCCACCATCGTCTACGAGAACGCGCCCGCCCTGGTCGTGGACCTGGCCACCCGCATGAAGGACAACGGCGTGTTGCCGGAGATCGAGGTCTTCGACCTCAGCCACATCCACGGCGCACGCAGGCTGGTGGACGCCGGCCTGATGAACGACACGCCGCACGTCCAGTTCGTGATGGGCGTCAAGAACGCCATGCCCGCCGAGGAAAAGCTGCTCGACATCCTTCTCGACGAGACCCGGCGGATGCTGCCCCGCGCCACCTGGACCGCCGCCGGCATCGGCGCCAACCAGTCCCGCGTCATGGAATGGGCGCTGGCCCGCGGTGCGTGCGCCGTCCGCACCGGCCTGGAAGACAACGTCCGCGCCAACCGCGAGCGCCTGGCCAACGGCAACGCCGAATTGGTCCGCATGGCGGCAGACACCATCCAGCGGCACGGCAGGCCCGTCGCGACCGTGGCCCAAGCACGGGACATGCTGGGGCTTGCCGCCGTCCACCATGCCGGCTGATCCCGCCGGATGACCTTCTCCCCGCTGGACTCGGCCCTGCTGGGACCGCTGTTCACGACGCCAGAAATGGCAACCTGCTTCTCAGACACCGCCCGCCTGGCCGCCATGATCCAAGCCGAAGCGGCGCTGGCCCGCGCCCAAGCCGGGTTGGGCCTGGTGCCAGATGGCCTAGCCGCAGCAATCGCATCCGTGGACGCCGGCTCGCTGGACCTGCCGGCGCTGGGTGCTCAAACGGCTGTTGCGGGCGTGCCCACCATCCCGTTCATCGCGGCCATCCAGGCCCGGCTGCCGCCAGACCTGGCGCCCGCCTTCCACAAGGGCGCTACGACGCAAGACATTCTCGACACCGCCCTCGTGCTCCAACTCCGCCCGGCGCTGGCGCTGCTGGCGGCGGAGCTGGATGCGGTGCTGCCCGGGCTAGCGGCGATGGCGGACGCGCACCGCGCAACGCCCTGCGTCGGCCGCACCTACGGGCAGCACGCCGCCCCGATCACCTTCGGCTACAAGGCCGCGGTCTGGCTGACGGGCGTCGCGGACGCTGCCGCCGCGCTGCCCGCCCTGCGCCGCAGGGTGCTGGTTGCATCCCTGGGCGGACCCGTCGGCACCCTCGCGTCCCTCGGTGCCCACGGCCCGGCGGTGCTCGACACCTTCGCCCGTGAACTAAACTTGGGTGTCACCCCGCTGGCCTGGCACGCCCTGCGCGGACGCATGGCGGACGCCGGGGCCTGGCTGCTGCACCTCCTGGGCGCCCTAGCAAAGCTGGCAACCGACGTGGCCAGCTTGGCCTCGACCGAAGTGGGCGAGGTCGCCGAACCCTACGTACCCGGCCGCGGCGGATCGTCCGCCATGCCGCACAAGCGTAACCCCGTCTCGTCCACCGTCATCCTCGCCGCCCACGCCGCCGCGCAAGGCCACGCCCTGGTTCTGTTCAACGCCATGGCCGCCGCGCACGAACGCCCAGCCGGGGCCTGGCATGCCGAGTGGCACGCCCTGCCGCCGCTGTTCGGCCTGGCCGCAGGCGCATTGCGGGAGGCGCGGGTGCTGGCGGAAGGCCTACAGGTGGACGCCGCGCGCATGGCCGCCAACATCGGCCTGACGCGGGGCCTGCTGTTCGCCGACGCCGCCGCGGCCCGCCTGTCGCCCCGGCTGGGCCGCGCCGCTGCGCACGATCTAGTGGAGCACGCCGCCGACGAGGTCCGCCGCACCGGCGCCACGCTGCACCAGGTCCTATCCGCCGGGCCGGCGGCCAGCCCGGAACTGGACGCCGCCTTCAACCTGGCCCCCGCCGTGGCCGCCGCCGAGGCATGGGTGGACCGTGCGCTGGACCATGCCGGTGAGGCGCACGCCGGGCTGGCGGCGTGACCGAGACGCTCTGGATTGCCTTGGGCGGCGCGCTGGGCAGCGTCGCGCGCTACTGGATAACGGTCCTGGCGGCACCCTACAGCCGGGACCTGCCGTGGGGCACAGTCGGGATCAACGTCGCCGGTTCATTCCTAATCGGCGTTTTCGGCACGTTGACCCTGCAATCCGGCCGCTACCCCGCGCCGGACTGGCTGCGCCTGTTCGTCATGGTCGGCATATGCGGCGGGTTCACGACGTTTTCATCCTTCAGCTTGCAAACGCTGGACCTGCTGCGCGCCGGCGCATGGGCGCGCGCCCTGGCCAACGTGGCGCTGTCCGTGCTGCTGTGCCTGGCCGCCGTCGCCGCGGGCCATGCACTTGCGGCAGGAATGCGCGGCGGGGGTGCGGCACCGCCGGCAATGGACGGCCCGGCACCACCACAGGTACAGAACAGCCCCGCCCCGCCCTAACCCGGCGACCCCGCCGTACCCACCCTCCCCCGCGCCGCCACCCGCCGCATCGCCAGCAGCGCCCCCGCGATCACCAGTAGCGACACTCCCGTCGTCGCGGCCCCCAGCGCATACAGCACCGGGGAGGTCACGTTCGTCGTCATGCCGTAGATCTCCAGCGGCAGCGTGTTGTCGCTTCCGGCCGTCAGCAGCGTCCGCGGGAACTCGTCCCAGCTCAGCGTAAAGCCGAACAGCGCGATCCCAGTGATGCTCGGCAGCAGGATCGGCAGCATCACCAGCCGGAACACCTGCCAGGGCGTGGCACCCAGGTCCCGCGCCGCCTCTTCCCACGACCGGTCGAAGCGGTTCAGCACGGCAAACGTGATCAGCAGCCCGAACGGCAGCGTCCACGTCAGTTGCGCCCCGAACGCGGAACTCCACCACGCCGCATCCAGCCCGGCCTGGCTGAACACCAGCCCAACCCCCAAGCTGACCAGGATGGACGGCACGATCAGGCTGGACAGCGCCAGCCCGAACAGCGCGTCACTACCCCGGAACGGCCGGCGGAACGCCAGCCCGGCCGCCAGCGAAGCGCACACCGTGACAGCCGTCACCATCGCCGCCAGCGCTGCTGTCCGCCGCAGCGCCGCACCCAAATCCCCCACCGCCTGCGTCGCCAGCAACTGCCTGAACCAGTGCAGCGACACCCCGCGCATCGGGAAGGTCAGCCCACTATCCGGCCCGCCAAACGCCAGCACCACGATGGTCAGGATCGGCCCGTACAGGAACAGCACGAACGCCCCGAACAGCAGCGCCAGCAGCAACCGCGCCATCGCTACAGCTCCCGCCTCACGCCGGCCAGGCGCAGGATGGCGCCGACCATCAGCAGCACGACCGCCAGCAGCACGGCCGCGTTGGCGCAAGCCGCCGGGTATTGCAGCAG
>Ga0123338_10003824_pt1 | contig 13389 bp, 14 predicted proteins | sample grotaG_FD_89793 | JGI IMG/M metagenome (GOLD analysis project Ga0123338, IMG submission 89793) | Glacier valley bacterial and archeal communities from Borup Fiord, Nunavut, Canada, to study Microbial Dark Matter (Phase II) -... | ecosystem: Environmental > Aquatic > Freshwater > Ice > Glacier ... | reverse complement strand
ACGGTGATTCCGATGTCGAAATGATGAGGGATGCTTACGATAAACGCCGTAGATATGTTGTTCATGCTTTTCGCAACATGGGATTGGAATGCTTCGAACCCTATGGGGCCTTTTATGTGTTCCCATGTATCAAGAGTATGGGAATGACCTCAGAAGATTTTGCAACAAAACTATTAAAAGAGGAAAAGCTTGCAGTTGTTCCGGGTACAGCTTTTGGTGATTGCGGTGAGGGATATCTTAGAATATCCTATGCTTATTCTATCGAAAATCTTAAGATTGCTCTTGAAAGAATAGATAAATTTGTTGCGAGGCATAAAATAGATTGATTTAGTTGTATTTTAGGATTAACCTGTGGTAAAATGGTAATATACATAGGAGGTAGGCATTATGACAACAATGAATGTCGAACATATTAACCCATTTTTATTAGCTTCGACAAAGATTTTGAAAGAGATGTGCTTTGTTGATGCAAAGATAGGGAAACCATATTTAAAGGACCCTGTATTTATGGATAATACGATGGTAATTTTAATTGGATTTACTGGCGAGATGAAAGGCCAAGTGATGATTGCATTTGAGCACAGCATTGCTTGTGATATAGCATCAAAGATGATTATGATGCAGATTACTGAGATGGATGAATTTTCACTAAGTGCGATTAGTGAACTTGGAAATATGATTATGGGAAATACAGCAACAATATTTTCAACAAAGGGAATTGAAATTGATATCACACCTCCGATGGTTGGAAACGGAACCATGTCCTTTACAAGCAGCTTTGCTCGTAATGTATGCATTCCTCTGGAGTATGAAGGAAACAAGAAAATAGATGTTAATATTGCGATAAAAGGTGATTAAATCACCTTTTTTATTTATTACTTTATAAAGTGAGGAATTTGATATGAATGTGGTATTATTAGAGCCCGAGATACCTGCGAATACCGGAAATATCGGCAGAACCTGCGTTGCTACAGGAACAAAATTACACTTGATTGAACCCATGGGGTTTCGCTTGAACCAGAAGGAAATCAAACGTGCAGGTCTTGATTACTGGAAGGATCTTGACCTTGCTGTTTACGATAGTTATCAAGATTTCATAGAGAAAAACCCCAATGCTAAAATATATATGGCAACGACTAAGGCACAAAAGGCGTTTACCCATGTAGATTATGAACCGGACTGCTTCATTATGTTTGGGAAAGAGAGTGCAGGGATACCGGAGGAGCTATTACTAGCTAATAAGGAGAATACCATTCGCATTCCAATGGTTGGAGATATCAGATCTCTTAATCTGGGGAATTCGGTGGCTGTTGTATTATACGAAGCCTTAAGACAGAATAACTTTGAAGGCATGAGACTGGAAGGGACGCTTCACAACCATAGCTGGGATGAAGCGCAATAAATAAATAGATAGAGATAAAAACAAAACCTATAAAATCAAAAGATATAAAATCAAAATCTACATTAATCATAATATTGTACGGATTCACGCGGGCTTGTATCCCCATAGGTGGAAGAAAATCAGATGTTAACAATCGATTGTACTAGGAATTCCGCTACAGGAAATGTTAATGAGATATATTTTATTTTATAGTTACAGGTCGGTGCAAATGGACATCCTTGTCCATTGCACCTAAATCCGCCCTCCATGGCGGATTTTCCTTTTTTTATTGTACATTTACATTTCAGGTAGCGGTATTCTAAGTACAATTACGATTGTAACATAATGATTTTCTTCCACCAAAGGGGCTCCAAGCCCGCGTGAATCCGGGTTTTAGTTAGAGGCGCTGTTTTATCCATTCAGATTTTAGAATGGAATAAACACATTGATCATACTTACTTTCATTAATCCAATAATGTTCTCTTAACCTTCCATCCATTTTAAATCCATACCTCTCCAAAAGTTTTATAGAAGGGATATTATTTGAGGCTGTGGTGGCATATAACTTATTTAAATTATAATCATTATCTTCAAAAGATATATTTATAAACTGTTCTAATATAATACTACCTAGCCCTTTATTTCTGTTATATTCAGGTAAATAATATCCAAATTCTGCACTATGGTTTTTCGGATTATAGTCAAACAATCTGATTTTACCCAAAGGCACACTATAATTATCTTTTTTCACTAATATATAATTTTTTTCTTTTATACTATGAATTAAATCCGTCATGCTATTAACGTATTCATCATAAGATTTTTGTAATTTTAATGGCCTACAAGTATAATTCTCAAAATGTTTTTCTGTAGTATTCCAGTTATACAAATCCTTGAAATATTCCTCAGTTAATAAAACTAGTTGATAACTTTCAAAATAATTATTCATTAAATACTAACGTCCTTTCTGTTTATATAGCCTGCTTTTTGCGCATTACTTTGTATAATTATCTATTCAGAGTGCGACATAACTAACATTAAAATGTCATTTATATTCAACCCTACAAATTGTAATTGAATCACTACTTTTCAACTTCGTCTTTTCTTAATCTCTTATATATATTTCCAGTGGCCACACTTACTAAATAACCAATAAATACTCCTAATGTATTTAATATAATATCATCAATATCAAATTCTCCAAGTAGCGTTACTAACTGAATAACTTCAAATAATAAGGACACCAATACTCCTATTATCAAAGACTTCAACAATGTTGATTTATAACTATATAATTTACAGAATATACCAAATGGAACAAATGCAATAATATTATAAAATAATAGCGTTATTTTCCACCCACCCATTCTAATAGACCACACTATAGTGCTAAACGGAATAATATTGGCACTTTGGGTATGTTGACGTACTAATGATATATTCCATTCCATCATAGCTGCTTTTAAAAAATTATAACCGTACTTGAACAATATCAACTTAGTTAATACAATAAAATATATTATAAACAATATCAAAAGTATTATTTTTATAATTTTATTCTTTTTCAACTGTTTTTCTCCTCCAAAGGGCTATTTATTACTTTGCTTATTTTTAAACTCTCTTCATTTAATTCTCATGGTCCAAGCTATATAGAATTTCCAATATATTTCTGATGTAACTGTAATCACTTTTTCGTCAGAGCTAAAAATATATCCACTACCCATTTGTTCATCAAAAGAAACATCATAGTAATCTTCTATATATTTATGTAATTCATCATAATTATCTCTTTTTGTAATAAATATGATTGGATTATCATCTTGTACCTGTATATAGGTTTGATTAGCATTTAATTGTAATATACTCTTTAAGTATGGGATTGGATTTCCTTTTTGGAATATTACTGACCAGTTTATAATAAGGGTTATTGCCATAATAATAAAGATAGCAATAATTATTGATAGTATAATATTGTGCTTTTTGACCTTATTCATCTTATTCTCCTTTTATCTTTATTTCGTCGTTTCAAACGAAATAATGGTAATTTTAATAAAAGCGAATATATTTAAAACGCCTATTTAGGATTATTTAGTTCTTCTTTTCCTTAACATTTATTTATTCTGCTGACTTCTTTAAGGAGAAGATAAACTCGGTTCCAACACCTTCGGTTGAGATGACGTTGATGTTTTCATTGTGGGCTTGGATAATTTCTTTGGTGATGGAAAGACCGAGACCGGTTCCTTTTTTATCTTTTCCGCGGGAAGAATCCGTTTTATAAAAACGGTCCCAGATTTTTTTGATGGAATCCTTTGGAATACCGATACCATAGTCCTTTACGGAAACAAATACTTTATCGCTTTTTTCTTCGGTGGATACTTTGATTTTTGAATTAGTATGGCTGAATTTAATAGCATTATCTATCAAGTTATAAAGTACTTGTTGGGTTTTACCGATATCTGCATCTACGTGGGTTTTTTTTGAAGAAAACACAAGATTAAGTGTAATTTTCTTTTCCCTGCATGCACCTTCAAAACTTTCGGCAGTTTTCTTTATGATATAATTGATATCAAAGGTTGTAATATCAAGAAAAGCACCATGATTTTCAAAACTGTTTAGTACCAGAAGGCTGGAGGTAAGCTTATTCAACCGCTCTGTTTCAAATAGAATAATATTTAGATATTTATCCTGCATCTCATGGGGGATAGTGCCATCTAAGATTGCCTCAGCATAACCTTTTATAGAGGTGAGCGGAGAACGAAAATCATGAGAAATATTCGCTACAAATTTCTTTTGGTAATCATCTAGTTTATCTAATTCTCCTGACATATAGGAGATTGCGGATCCTAAATCACGGTATTCACTCAAGCCTTTTAAGGTCAAGGCATAATTGTAGTTTCGAGAGCTATATTCCTTTGCGGCTTTCGATAGATTTTTTAGTGGAATTGCTGTTACATAATAAATGTAGAGAAAAATGATAAAGAGCAAAGGTAGGAATATTAAGAAGCATATATTGATTACATCAACATAATAAACCGTTTCATTTTGGATTCCACTTAAAGAGGTGAGAAGTACAATATAACCCCGCACCTTCATATTATAGGATACAGGCTCATAGACGCAAAGCATATGTTCACTAAGGACGCCTTCAAAGAAAGTATCTTCCGAGATGGTATTTTCAAAGAAAATGGGATCCAGATTGTCTATGTTAATGCCCTGAGCATTTCCCATAGTAGAGGAATCTGCAAGAATAACATGATCGGGACTTACAATCCAAACGCGGATATCTAAGAATTTATCGATTGAGCGAAGCTGACTTTTTAATGTATTTAGAGTAAGATTTTCGTCATAAAAGCTAGACATATATTCCGAGGAAATTAGTTTGGCTTCATTTAGAAGAAGCGCTTTCTTGTCATTTTTAAGGCGATTCTCAAGATAATTCATACCATATGTATTTAAAAGCAAAAATATTAATACACCTGCAAACACATAACATATGACAAGCCTTGACCATAAGGTCTTCTTCATAAAGTTCACCAATCCTTCCCAGCTTTATGCTCATTTGGACATTTCCTTACTCGACGCGGTTTAACCTACTTTAAACATTGTGCTATTATGATTGTCTTTTCACGCTTTTTGCTTCAAATTTATAACCGATTCCCCAAACGGTAGAAATTCTCCAATCACTATGGTCTTTGATTTTCTCTCGGAGTCGCTTTATGTGGACGTCAACTGTTCTTGTATCACCGAAATATTCATAACCCCATATGTGGTCTAGAAGCTGCTCTCTGGTGAATACTTGATTGGGATTGGAGGCCAGAAAATATAAGAGCTCTAATTCCTTAGGAGGCATTTCAATAATTTCTTTATAGTATTGAACCGAATAATTACTTAAGCTAATAATTAAATCAGGATAAGAGACATAATCTCCGGTGGGCTTTAAAACATCTTCTACTTCCTTCTCTTCTGAGGGATGAAATCTCCTTAATACAGCGCGGACTCTGGCAACTAATTCCTTTGAATCAAAGGGCTTTATCACATAGTCATCTGCTCCCAATTCCAACCCCAATACTTTATCAAATATTTCACCTTTAGCGGAGAGCATGATAATTGGGATCGAAGAAACCTTTCGGATTTCTCTGCATACCTCGTAACCGTCAATTCCGGGAAGCATAAGATCTAAAAGAACAAGATTCGGCTGGTAGGTGCCAAACTGCTGTATTGCAGCTTCACCATCATGAACAATTAAAGTATCAAAACACTCTTTGGTTAAGTAAAGAGAGATTAATTCTGCAATGTTTACATCATCATCTACGATTAATATTTTCTGTTTGGCAATCATGATTAACTCCTTTCAGATCTATGATTATAGCACCGCTTGTCGATGTTAAAATCACTATTGGAACTCCACAATAGTTACGCCATGATCACCTTCTCCGAAACCACCGACACGATAAGATTTAACATATTTCGTTTTCTTTAGATGCGCATGTACTGCATTTTTAAGTGCACCGGTTCCTCTTCCGTGAATTATTGTTACTTGCGGAAGGTGGGCCAAATAAGCATCATCAAGGTATTTATCTAATTCGGGAAGGGCTTCATCCACTGTTTTACCAATCAAGTTTATCTCGGTATGGATGGAATATGATTTGGACATTTTAATGCTACCACTTTTTGTATTATTTCTATTCGAAGAGGGGAGGGCTTCTTCCTGTATAATTTCCAAATCCTTAAGGTTTACTTGGGAACGAAGAATACCCATTTGGACGTATAAGTCACCTTTAGAATTGGGAAGTGTGCTAATGGTCCCCTTTAAGCCCAAACTGATAACATTTACCGTATCACCGATTTTTAACTCTTCTGAGGCAGCAGTTTTTCCTTGCTTTCTGCGATTTTTTCCTATGGCGGTTTCGCTATCACTTACGCGTTCACGTAGGGAATTACGCTCTAGCTCCATATCCCTGATATTTCCACCTTCTTGCAGCCATTTATTATATTTTTTAATGCTTTGGTCAGCAAATTCTTTGGCCTCCTTCAGTATGGAGGCGGCTTCTTCCTTGGCTTCATTTAAAAATCTTTCTTTATTCGTATCAAGGGTTTCATGCTTCCTTGCTAAATTTAACTTTAATTGCTCTATTTCTTGCTTGTATTTTGTGATTTCATCCTGTTCTTTTTCAATCGTTACACGGTTTACTTCCAAATCACTGATTAAATCCTCGAAGCTTTTATCTTGCTTCCCAATTCGTTCCTTTGCATCCTCGATGATATAGTCAGGAAGGCCGAGCTTAGAGGATATGGCAAATGCATTACTCTTTCCGGGAATGCCAATCAGTAATCGGTAAGTAGGACGCAGGGTTTCTACATTAAATTCACAGGAGGCATTCAAAACACCTTCGGTGGAAAGCGCATAGATTTTTAATTCACTGTAGTGAGTTGTTGCCATGGTGCGAATGTTACTTTTATGAAGATAAGACAAAATCGACATACCCAGAGCTGCTCCCTCGGTGGGGTCTGTACCGGCACCCAATTCGTCAAATAGAACCAAGGAGCGATTGTCAGCATGATTTAAAATAGTTACAATATTCGTCATATGAGAGGAAAATGTACTGAGACTCTGTTCTATACTTTGTTCATCTCCGATATCGGCATATACCTCTTCAAACACCGCAAGCTCAGAATTATCATACGCAGGAATATGAAGACCTGCCTGTCCCATTAAGGTGAGAAGCCCTACCGTTTTTAAAGAGACGGTCTTACCACCGGTATTTGGTCCGGTTATGATTAACATGCTAAAGTCTTTACCAAGCATAATATCAATCGGAACCACCTTTTTTGCATCAATGAGAGGGTGGCGGCCTTTTTTGATTGAGAGATAGCCGTTCTGATTGAATTTTGGCTCGGAGCCTTTCATCTGTTTTGATAAGGAAGCTCTTGCAAATATAAAATCCAACTCAGACAAGGTAATAAAATCATATTGCAGGTTTTCTGCATGTTCTGCAGCCAAATTACTTAGTTCGGCTAGAATCTTTTCTATTTCCTCTTGCTCCTTAATAGACAGTTCCTTTAATTCATTATTTAATCGAACGATAGCAATCGGTTCAATAAATAAGGTGGAGCCGGTGGAGGATTGATCATGGATCATACCCTGAAATTGATTTTTAAATTCCGATTTGATTGGCAGACAGTATCTTCCGTTACGCATGGTAATGAGATTATCCTGCAGCATTGTCCTTGACGAATTTAATATCTGTGAAAGTTCACCGTGAATGCGTTCATTGGCATTATGGATGGCACGTCTTACACTTTTTAAGGCAGGACTTGCATCATCTGAAATCTCCTCCTCTGAGATAATGCAACGTTTGATTTCAGTGTTAAGAGGAGAGAGAGGTTCTAATCCAGCAAAAAATTCTGCTAAGGAATCCTCTGCTTGCTCATTACTGTCCTTGCCGGTATATCCACCATAGCCTTTCACACGGAGTGCTGCATCTAAATCGGAACTGATATGAAGCAGTTCTCCTGCTCCGAGAGAGGAGCCTACCTTCAACCTCATTATGGAAGGACGGATATCGTGAATGCCGCTAAATGAAATACTTCCTTTCCGCAGAATACGAGAGAGTGCATCGGATGTCTCCCTTTGTAATTGCTTAATCTTTTCCAGATTGGATAGAGGAAGCAGATGGGCACAAAGCTCTCTACCGTAACCGGTACCGGCCAAAACACATAGTTTATCAATAATTTTATTATATTCTAAGGTTCTAATCGCCTTTTCATTCATAATATTTACCAAGCCTTTCAAAAAGCTACTGTTCTTATTTATTAGTATAGAATTTTTAATCATTCTGTATCTATTTTACCTTATGTTATAAGAAATTAAAACACTTTATTATAAAAATATTACAGCTGTAACCGTATATAAATACTGGTAAATAAAGACGCGTAAAATATAGGATTAGCAAGAATACATAATGAAAGAATTAAATGCAAACGAAAAGGACTGAGCCCTGTACCATACAGAATTCAATCCTCGTTAGTTGCTTAGTGATTTTATACTAACATTTTGGGTCAGGTCACAAGTAAGTTAATAGCCTGTAGCTTAACTAATTACACCACTTAATGATAGCTCTTTCAATTCAAGGTCAATACTTGCTCAAGCTTTGTATTGATAAATCATTTTTCATTATTGAAACTTGATATATGTCGCCGGTTGAGAGTGTTACTGATACATTCTTTCCTTCACCTTTTATAACCAATCCCCCGCCACCACCAAGAGTATGAAATTCGTTGGCATTGACAGATGTTTCGCTAATTGTGATTCCATCTTTTAATAGCTCCTCTGAAACAAATGATACGGCTGCCTCATTTATCTCCTCATCAGTATGCAAGACTACATTATTATCTGTTATTTCCAAAGAAAAGTCGGACGGCTCATTTTCTGCATAATACCCTACAGGACAACGAAACCAACTGATAAAAGATCCGTCATCTGCATTAAAATATATATTATAATCGTGCCCCTCGTCAAAATGCAGTTTTGCTGACCAATAATCGCGCCGTCCGATTGGGCTTTTACTATAACGCCCCGACCAATAGGAGGGATAGCACATATCCGGAGCCGTATTAGCAATTCCGTAGTCCAAAACAAGCTTCTGCACTACCTCTTCGACCTTATCATATTGAAGCTGCGCTGCTAAAGGCTGATAATATTCCTGAGGTACAAAAAACTGAACCTCAATGATTTGCAAAAGCTGTTCCTCAGTCATTGTGGCTGTCGGATAAATCCAATATCTCACAGCGCCTCCAGACTTAGGTCTATCTACATCTACATAAATTGGACCGCCATTTTCTGCACTATTTACAAGTGGTTTTAAAGGGCGTAACCCGTCATATCGATACAAAATCTCCAGTTTATAATTCGTAATACGTTCTTCCCATTGATAGGGTCGATAAACAATACCTTGATCTTCTGATCCTATCCATGAGTAAAGTGGACTGACTAGTTGTTCGAAAGAAATTCCGCCCATGGCATATGCAAGCTGTAACATTTCTTCCTCTGATAACTTGCGACTTAAAATGGGGAGTATAGCAAATGCATCAATACCATAGGTTTCAGCTCCAAGAGGTATAATGGCAAACCCTGTTTCTTTCGGGTCTACAGGCGTTGCCGTTGCAGGAACACTGCCGTCACTAATAGCAGTAAGCGCCGTATCATAGTAATCCATAAATTCTTCCTCATCATACGAATATGGTTCCGGTGCCGGAGTAGCCGTATTATCCAAGTTGGCAGGAGTGGGATCAGGCGTCGGTGAGGTAGTTTCTTTTGTTGGTAGCACAGATGGAACAAAAGATTGTGCACAAGCAGAACATAGTATTATAAGAGGAAATATAATTGCCGAAATTACAGCAATGTGTCTTTTCATGTAAAAACCTCCTTAACATTAATTTCTATGAATAAATAATAATTGATAAACCTAGATGACAGTAGTTTATAGTTTAATCCGATTATTTAATTCTGACTTTATAATTGAGAAAGTTATTAAATCTTTTCTTTCACCTGTTATTTTGTCTATTCGTCTAGCTCTCAATAACAACGATTTAGTTATTAACTAAGTATATCATAATAAAAATAGAATTCTACTATAATATGTATTATATTTACAAAAACACATACATCTTGTAACACATCTTATAAAGAAACGAGGCATTTGCCATACTATTTTAAAACTACAAAAAATGTATTAAATATTGAGGTATTGCTCCTTTTACAAAATATTTTCAAACTCAACTTATAATATCCTCCAATATACAGACATAATTTAATGAGTTGGTAAGTTCATTCACTAGTCCCAATTAAAACCGAGTAGGAAGCAAGTTATAAGGTTGCCTCCTACTCGGTTTTGCTACTTATTAAGCGTTCCTAACAATTTGCTATCAGATTTGTTATTCCCACCTTTAATTGAAGTTACTTCTTACTGTGTTACCGATTGCGTTTAGTAAGCTTTTGCTTAAATCCGTCGTATCTTGTGATAATTCCCAAATCATAATTCCACCTACATTATCACAAGCCCATTGGGTTTTTGCAGTAATGGTTGGGATTCCGTTATAATAGGCTTGCATTCCATTAATCATGGAAATATCTGTATTATAGGCGGTTGGATTTGCTTGTAATATAGCTTCATAGGAAGCCCACGACGGTCTTCCATAGAAAGGTACCCCCAAGACTACTTTCTCTGCAGGCATATGCCTTGTGTCTCTCCAGTATTGAGCACACAGGATTGCAAATTGATAAGTGGAATGACGATCACCATCACCCCCATCATATGCCATTACATTAAACCAATCTACACAGTTTATTACAGTATCTGTGTGTGCTGCAGAATCCCAATAGATTACTCCTTCTGGTGTAACACCACTAAGTACTGCAGCCGTTAACAGCATATTTGATGCTTTCAATTTTCCGCTTAAATAAACCATAAGATTTTCATATTGCTGTTTACTGGAGCCATCATTTCTAGGGTGTTCCCAGTCAATATCAACGCCGTCAAATCCATATTGCTTTGCCATAGCAATAATAGCATCCCCAAATGTTATTACTTTTGCAGAAGTATTCGTTGCCGCCATAAATGTTGATTCCAGAGGTGTATCGTTGTATGCCCAGCCTCCAACGGCTAATAATACTTTCACTCCATTGGCATGGGCTGTCTGGATTATTTGTTGTGCCATAGCAGCATTTTCCAGTGGTAGAAGAGCACCATCGCTGGTCGGAATTGCAAATGCATAATTTATATGCGTTAAATTATTATATTGTATACTATTCACTTTTTCTGATTTCCAACTTGGATAATAACCTACAACCTTGAAATCATCTGGAACAGGAGGAGGTGTAGGTGTTGGAATTGGAGTAGGTGTCGGAATTGGAGTTGGTGTTGGAATTGGAGTTGGTGTTGGAATTTGAGATAGTAACTCCCAAACCATGGCTACACCTGGTGTCTCCCCTTGTGTCCACCATTTTGCTCTATATTCCTTATTGTTGTAGGTTACGATATTTCCGTTTACATAGACTTTGCTACTGACCCAGGCAGAATAGGTTCCATTGTCTGGAGATACCAGTTCCCAAACCATGGAAACACTAGGTACTTCTCCTTTGGTCCACCATTTTGCCCTATATTCCTGTCCGTCATAAGAAACCATATCACCGTTTAGATAAACCTTATTACTATCCCACGCAGGATAGGTACTGGCGTATGCAACTGTAATTAATTCATCACTTAAAAGCTCGCTTAATGCGGGTGCCACAGATGTCAGTGCATTTGGTAACAGTGGAGTGAATAATGAAGCTAATAAAGCGATTACGACTAAAAATGTAATTCTTTTCTTGTTTTTCTTCATAAGGAACTCCTTTCTTTGAATACCAGACTATGGATTATGATTTCATGCAACATTTAACCGAAAATATTGTCCTTCGATTACTTTTGTACTGTTTTCTGTAAAATAGTCAGTCAAATAATCAGCAGGCGTATTTACGCGTACTTCACTTTTCCGCCATTCCCCCTTTCCCAATATTTGTTGATTATGTCTAAAATTTACACAATTTACACAATATATTTGTGAATTATAGACAACCTCTACAATTTTTACTTTGGACCATATGGCAATATATGTCAATTGACAGACTTGTAATTTTTTGCCTATTCTTGTTAAATTACACATTTTAACAATTAATATCTTGCAATATTCATTATTTTTGTACAACTACAAAAAAGTCGATTGATGATTTATTTTTATATAGATTCTTTTGTTTACAAATAATTCATAATATGTTCATAAATCAATGATAAAATAGGACTTATGCATTACCTATATGATTGTAGGTACTTTAAGCATTCTCTTAAACAAGTTGAATTGGTAAACCAATTTACTTGTCATGAATTAATAAAAGCGTTATCTGTGATAACGCTTAGAATAACTCTTGGTGAAATCTTGGATTAATGGATACTTCTTTAAGGAGAAAAAGAATGCCTGAGAATGATAAAGACAACAAAGATTTTGAGTTTATTAAAGAGCAAGTAATAGAAAAAAAACATAAAAAACATAAGAAATGGCAAGTGCCTTTGTTAATGATGATATTCATGGCTGTTTTGTTCGGCCTAATTGCTGCGGTTACTTTCTGCGTGGCGGAACCCAAACTTTATATGATTTTACATAAGGAAGAAGAGAATAAAACTCCAATTAGTTTTCCGACAAATTACCCCGATGATCCGGATAACATTGATAATGAAAAAGATCCTGATGCGTTAACAGAAGAAGATGAAAATGCTGTGAACCCTCAGAACGGGGAAGAGGTACCATCAGAACAAGAAGTTCAAAAACCGGAAACAGTTATTATTGAAAATAAGATTGATGCTAATATGGATGACTACTTAAATATGTATGAAGAAATAAAAACTATGGTTTATGAAACCAGCAAATCTATTGTTACAGTATCTAGTATCAGTAGTAAAGAGGATTGGTACGGTTATCCGGTTGACTTACAAAAAGATACTACCGGAGTTGTAATTTTCAATAATAATGTGGATTTACTGATATTAGTAAGTTGGGACCGAGTAAAGGATGCAAATGCCATTAAGATTAAATTGTCAGACACGGTTGCTATCGATGCCGAAATACTGGACTATGAAAGCGACATAAATCTGGCGTTAATAGCAGTACCTTTAAAGGAAATTCCTGAAATGTACAAGAATAGCATAACGGTAGCTGCAATTGGAGAATCCTATACGATTGCAGTAGGAAATCCGGTAATTGCTCTAGGTAGTCCCAATGGTTACCCAAATTCGATGGATATGGGAATTGTAACAAGTAAGGGAAGCTTTATCAGTATTACCGACAATAAACTCGATTTATTTAACACCAATATGAAGGACAACCTTAACAGTGATGGTATCATTGTAAACATGAAAGGTGAAATAATTGGTCTGATTACCCGTACCCTGAAGGAAGATAAAAATGAAGAGCTT
>Ga0123338_10003819_pt1 | contig 13404 bp, 12 predicted proteins | sample grotaG_FD_89793 | JGI IMG/M metagenome (GOLD analysis project Ga0123338, IMG submission 89793) | Glacier valley bacterial and archeal communities from Borup Fiord, Nunavut, Canada, to study Microbial Dark Matter (Phase II) -... | ecosystem: Environmental > Aquatic > Freshwater > Ice > Glacier ... | reverse complement strand
GCGTCCTGCATCGGCACGCCAGAGCATGATCAGTGCTTCCATCTGCACCAACCATTCTCCTGCCCGTCTCATACCAACGGCTCTTTGCTTTGACCGTTCACACCAGTCTGTTCCAAGGCGTGTGCTGAACGTGGGAACGGTCAAAGCATGAGGCCGTTGGTATCATCCGGCCGGCATGGCCGTCACCCTTCCGGCCGGTGCAGCACCGGCCGCGCCCGCGTGAACGTCAGCCGCCCCGCCTTCATGCCCCACAGCGGCTGCGCCAGCTCCGCTACCGCTCCGGCGCCCGTCGCAGCCTGCAGCAACACCAGGTCCGCCGCGGCGCCCACCCGGATGCCGTAGCCGTCCACCCGCATCAGACGCGCCGCATCCGTTGTCACCATGCCAAGGCACGCGGCCAGGTCTCCCGGGCGCGAGACCTGGCAGACGTTGGCATACAGGTTCGCCATCCTCAGCAGGTTGGCATCGCCGTACGGCGTGAACGGGTTCAGCACGTTGTTCGTCGCCACCGAGCACGTGACCCCCGCCGCCCGCAGCCTCTCCAACGGCAGCACCCCACGCGGGACGGCATGGCCGTGGCTGCGCCCTTGAAGGAACAGGTCGGTGCTGGGCAGCACCGTCACTGCTGCCCCAGCCCGCGCCAGGGTCGCCGCCAGCGCGGCATAATGGGCAGGGGGCACAAGCGACATCTGCGTCGCGTGCCCGACCGTGACCCGGCCGCCCCAGCCATATTCTTCGGTTTTGCGGCAGACATACTCGGCCTGCATTCCGTCTGGCGTCTCGCCCATGTCCAGGTGCATGTCCACGTCCCAGTCCCGCGCCAGGGCGAAGATGCGGTCAATCTGCCCCCGCGGATCCGGGTCGCAGTAGGGCGCGGCGCCGATCACGCGGGTGCCGCGGCGCAGGCCCTCGACCAGCAGGTTCTCCGTGCCGGGGTTGTTGGTCAGCCCCTCCTGGGGAAGACGCACAGCTCCATGTCCACCGCCCAGGCGCAGTCGCGCGCAAGCTGCTGCACGCCGTCGAAGCCGCGCAGGCCGATGCCGGGGTCCACTTCCACTTGCGTGCGGATGCGTGTGGTGCCCCAGCCGATGCAGCGCTCCAGGGTGCGGCGCCCGCGGGCGTAAACGTCCTCTGGTGTGAAGCCCTGCTTGGCGGCGCTGGCCAGGCGCACGGCCTCCTGGACGGTGCCCTCGGCGGCGGGGCAGCGGTCCATGATGCAGATCTTGTCCAGATGCAGGTGGGTGTCCACCAGGCCGGGGATAAGCAAGCACCCCGCGGCGTCAAGCGCCGGCGCGTCCGTGTCCAGGTGGGGCACGATGGCGGCAATGCGGCCCGCGGCGACGCCCACGTCCACCGGACCTGTGCCATCGGCCAGCATCGCGTCCCGCATCACTAGATCCATCATGGTCCGATCCCTAGGATGCTTGCCCGTGCCGCCCGTGTCACGCCGCCAGAAACCGCCGCGCCCCCTCCGCCAGCACGCGCAGCCCCATCGCAAGGTCCTCCGGCGCGGTGTCCTCCGTCCAATGGTGGCTGACGCCGCCGATGGAGGGCACGAACAGCATCGCCGACGGCATCCGCCGGGCCATGTACTGCGCGTCGTGCCCGGCGCCGCTCGGCATCCGCCGCCACCGGCCCGGCGCAAGCGCCTCCGCGGCACCGGCCAGCGCATCCTGCCAAGCGGGATCGCTGAGCGCCGGAGTGGATTGGCTCACCACGTCCAGCACCGCTGGGCAGCGCTCCCGCCGGTTGCTCTCCTGCACCAGCCGGCGCAGCACGGCCTCCAGCCGCTCCAACACGTCCATCGAGATGTCGCGCATCTGGAACAGCACCTCGGCCCGGCCGGGAATGATGGACGGTGCCCCGGGCGACAAGGCAATGCGGCCGGTGGTCCAGACCGTGCGCTCGCCACAATGCCGGGGAAACTCCGCATCTATGGCGGCCAGCAAGCGGACCGCGCTCAAGCCGGCATCCCGGCGCTCCGCCATGGTCGTGCCGCCAGCGTGGTCCTGCTGACCCTGCAGGGTAATGCGGTACTGCCAGATCGCGACGATGCCGGTGACGACGCCGGCCTGCTCGCCGGCGCCCTCCAGCACCGTGCCCTGCTCGATGTGCATCTCGACGTAGCCCTTGTAGCGCCCGTCCTCCATCTGCACCCGCGGCCGCCCTGCCAGCCCGGCCTCCTGCAAGGCCTCGCGCAGCGTCTTGGCATGGTAGCGGCTGGATTGCCGGTCAATCTCCGCCTCGTCCAGCAGCCCGATGAAGGAGCGCGACCCGAGGAACGAGCCGTAGTGCCCCTCCTCGTCGGCGAACGCCATGACGTCAATCGGCAGCCCGGCACGGGCTAGCGCCAGAGCGGCCACGACGCCCAGCGCGCCGTCCAGCCACCCCGCCTCGTTCTGGCTTTCGATATGGCTGCCGGACAGCAGATGCGGGCCGGGGCCGGGGTGGCGGCCCAGGACGTTGCCGATGCCGTCCATCTCCGGCTGCAGCCCCGCCTCGGCCATGCGGTCCATCAGCCAGCGGCGGGACTCCATGTCCTCCGGCGTGTAGGTCGGGCGATGTACCCCGGTCTTGAATGCGCCAATCCGGCGGAGGGCCTGCAAGTCGGCCAGGAAGCGTTCGGTATCAGGGACGGCGGGACTGTTCAGCATGGGCGCAGACTGGCCGCCCCGGCACCGCCCGGCAAGCCTTGCCCCCCGGCGAAGGGGGGCAGGGGATCAGAAGTCGCGCCAGGTCTTCTCCATGTCGCAATGGGTCATCGTCGTCCCGGAGTCCGCCAGGTTGTTGATCTTCATCTGCCGGATCGAGCCGGACTGGCGCACCATCAGGTCGGTCTCCATCACGTTCCGCCGGATCATGCCGTCATAGTAGGTCTTGATCCGCACCGTCGTGATCTCCCCGGCGGTTGCAGGCCCCTTGATGACCTCGATCTGCGCCTTCTCGGTATCCACGGTGCCGTGCATGCATTTCAACACCTGGGTGCGGAAAAGCTCCACCCAGTTCAGGTCGGCCGCCTTGGCCGGGGTCGTCGCCAGGAATCCGGCGATGGCGGCGCTGAACGCCATTGCGGTGGTGAGGCGGGTTGTCGGCATTGCGGTGTCCTATGTCCAAGTTGTGGGCGGAAGCAGCGGAGTCACGCTGCCTCACAAATGCGTTATAGCTGATTAAGGCGACAACGCAATGATTCTCTGCCGCACCGTGGGTCCGGCGTCCCGACACCCCGGACCGGTCCGCCGCGGTCAGGCCGGCAAGAAGTCCGGCACGGACAGGTACCGCTCCCCGGTGTCGTAATTGTAGCCCAGCACCACCGCGCCCGGCTTCAGGTCCGGCAGCTTCTTCGCGATGGCCGCCAAGGTCGCACCGGACGAGATGCCGACCAGCAGCCCTTCCTGCCGGGCCGAGCGGCGGGCATACTCGCGCGCCTCCTCCGCTTCCACCTGCACCACGCCGTCCAGCAGCGCCGTGTGCAGGTTGGCCGGCACGAACCCGGCGCCGATGCCCTGGATCGGGTGCGGGCTGGGCTTGCCGCCGGAGATGACGGGCGAGGCCGACGGCTCCACCGCGAACACCTGCAATTGCGGCCATATCGGCTTCAGCACCTGGGCGCAGCCGGTGATGTGCCCGCCGGTGCCGACGCCGGTGATGATGGCGTCCACCCCGTCCGGGAAGTCCGCCAAGATTTCCTGCGCCGACGTGCGGACGTGGATGTCAATGTTGGCCGGGTTCTCGAACTGCTGCGGAACCCAGGAAGCCGGCGTCTGCGCCGCAAGCTCATGCGCGCGGGCGATGGCGGCCTTCATGCCGCCCTCGCGCGGGGTCAGGTCGAAGGTGGCGCCGTAGGCCTGCATCAGCCGCCGCCGCTCGACCGACATGCTCTCGGGCATCACCAGGACCAGCTTGTAGCCCTTCACGGCCGCCACCATCGCCAGGCCGATGCCGGTGTTGCCGGACGTCGGCTCGATGATGGTGCTGCCGGGCTTGAGGTGTCCGTCGGCCTCTGCGGCCTCGACCATGGACAGTGCGATGCGGTCCTTGATGGAGCCGCCGGGGTTGCTGCGCTCAGACTTCACCCAGACCGCGGCGTCCGGGAACATGCGGGCCAGGCGGATATGCGGCGTGCGGCCGATGGTATCCAGAACGCTGTCGGCTTTCACGGCAGGGGCCTCCTTGGCGGCGTCGGTTGCGGCGGGGTGTGAAGTGCGGTGGTGCCGCTCCCCTTCCGGCAGACGCTAACACGCATCGCCGTACCGGGCCAAAACGTGGGCCGGCAACGCGCCCGGCGTCAGCGCTCCAATGCCGCCATCAGCGCCGGGATCTCCGCCAGCAGCTCCCGCGCCAGGAAGCCCACGCCGCCGTGGCGCTCCATCAGCACGTTGCCGGCGGTACCGTGCAGGTAAACGCCCCAAACCGCCGCCCACAGCGGCACGGCACCCCGCGCCAGCAGCCCCGCGATCACCCCGGCCAGCGTGTCCCCGCTGCCAGACGTGGCCAGTCCCACGGTGCCGCCGGTGAAGTGCCAGGCCTCGCCTTGCGGCGTCACCACCGTGGTCTCCCCGCCCTTCATCACCACGACGCTGTGCAGCATCGCCGCGGCCCGGCGGGCATGGGGCAGCGGCGCGGCCTCTACCTCCTCCCGCGGAACGCCCAGTAGCCGCGACATCTCCCCGGCATGGGGCGTCAGGATCACCTGCCCGCTATGCCGGCGCAGCGTGTCCGCCTGTGCGTCCAGCCCACCCAGCGCCCCGGCGTCCAGCACGATGCCGGGGCACGACGTGGCGGCTAGCACCGCAGCCACCAGCGCCTCCGTCGCGTCCGGGTCCATCATGCCAGGGCCGAGCAGCAAGGCGTCCACCCGGTCGGCATGGCTGGCCACGCGCTCCGCGGCGTCGGCGCCGATGCCGCCCAGCGCAGTTTCCGGCAGGCCCATCACCAGCGCCTCCGGCACGGCCAGGCCCATATGCGAGGCTATGCTGCGGCAGGTGCCGATCTGCAGCTTGCCAGCGCCGGCGCGCAGCGCGCCCACGGCGGCCAGCAGCGCGCCGCCCGGCACCTCCAGGCTGCCACCCACCACCAGCACCCGGCCGCGGGCGTCCTTGTCCTGCGTGCCTTCGTGCCGGGGCAGGGGGTTCGCGCGCAGCAGCGCCTCCGTGACGGGCGTCATCGCGCGGCCATCTGCACGTCCGGCTCGGCGGTGACGGGGGTGCCTTCCCGTTCCATGGGCGCGGTGAAATTGAAGCGGCGCAGGATCATGCCGTCCGTGCCCGCGCCGGGATCGAGGCCGTACTCGGTGACGCTGCAGTTCGGCACGTCGGCGGCGCGGTCCACGGCGAGGATCGCCTCCTCGTCCATGTTCTCGATCAGGTAGCGCAGGCACAGCACGACGACTTGGTGTCCGACGACCAGCACGCGCCGGCCAGAGTGGTGCAGGCTGATGGTGTCCAGCGCGCTCCGCAGCCGCAGGATCACGTCACACCAGCTCTCGCCGCCCGGTGGGCGGTGGTAGAACTTGCCCATGATCTGCCGCAGCTCGGCCTGCTGGGGGTGTTCCGCCCTGATGCCGTAGCCGGTCAGGCGGTCCAGGATGCCGAACTCCTTCTCCCGCAACCGCTCGTCGCTGACCGGGCCGGTGGCGCCCGGGGCCAGGCCGCCGGGCGCCACGATGCGGTCCGCCGTCTGCCGGGCACGCAGGTAGGGCGATACCAGCAGCACGTCCGGGCGGTCGCCCTCCGGCATGGCGGCGAACCAGCGGCCCAGCGCGTCGGATTGCTCAGTCCCCAACGGGCTGAGCGGCACGTCCACGTCGCGGGAGCCAATATCTATGCGCGGCAGGCGCGCGGCCTGTGCGGCGTCGCGGGCGACGTTGCCGGCACTTTCGCCGTGACGCACGATCCAGAGGCGGTCCGGCCAACGCTGCGGCATGTGTGTCCTCCCTGTTTCTGAACTGTTTGCGGCAGCGCTGTGCCGGGTGGACCCTTGCGCCGGTCCCTTCGCCCGCCCTGAGCGGGGCAAGCAACGCAGTCCGTGCCGCCATGAATTGCCGCGCCGCAGCACTCCCTGCAATGCCGAAAAAGGCGCAAGACGGAAATTGGACCAGCCCGGCATTGTGGAAGGCGTGCCGCGGAGGGACCTCGCCTCCATGGCGCGTGGCCCGTGCCATCGGGTGGCGTCCGGCCCGTGCCATGTTATAGCCGCCGCCATGTCCCAGACAGCCTTCGACTTCACCCTGACCAGCCTGTCCGGCCAGCCCATGCCGCTGCAGGCCTATGCCGGCCGGCCGCTCCTGATCGTCAACACCGCCTCCCGCTGCGGCTTCACGCCGCAGTACGCCGGCCTGCAAGCACTATGGGCTGAACACCGCGCCCAGGGCCTGACCGTGCTGGGCGTGCCGTCCAACGACTTCGGCAAGCAGGAGCCGGGCACATCCGAGGAGATCGCCGGGTTCTGCACCCTGAACTACGGCGTGGATTTCCCGATGGCGGCCAAGGTGCCCGTCAGCGGCGCGTCCGCCCACCCGCTGTTCCGCTGGTTGGGCAGCGCGGGTGGCCTTCTCTCCCGGCCGCGCTGGAACTTCTACAAGTACCTGGTCGGGCGCGACGGGCAATTGCACACATGGTTCGGCAGCACCACGCCGCCTGGGTCCAGGCGCTTGCGGGCTGCCGTCGCGCAGGCGCTGGCCTGACAGCGGCCCGGCGCGGATTGCCAGGCCCGCGCCGTCGGCGGAGGCTGGCACGATGATCCCCTCCGTGCCCCACGACGGACTGCCTGCGGGACGCCGGGGCTGGGCGGTGCTGACCACGATGGTCGGCGTGGGCATGGCGTCGCTGGACACCAGCATTGCCAATACGGCGCTGCCCACCATCGCCGCGGACCTCCACGCGACGCCGGCCGGCTCCATCTGGGTGGTGAACGCCTACCAGCTCGTGCTCGTGGCCACCCTGCTGCCGTTCGGCGCGCTTGGTGAAATCGTGGGCTACCGCCGGGTCTATGCGGTAGGGCTGACGGTGTTCACGGTGGCGTCGCTGGTGTGCGCGCTGAGCTGGTCCCTGCCCACGCTGACCGCGGCCCGCGTGCTGCAAGGCCTGGGCGCCAGCGGCATGATGAGCGTGAACACCGCCTTGGTGCGCTTCATCTTCCCCCGCGCGATGCTTGGCCGCGGCCTGGGCATCAACGCCATGACAGTGTCGGTGATGACGGCGGTGGGGCCGACCGTGGCCGCCGGCATCCTGTCCGTCGCCGACTGGCCGCTGCTGTTTGCGGTCAACGTGCCGCTGGGCGTGGTGGCAGTGGTCCTGGCCCTGCGGGTGCTGCCGGACACCCCGCGCTCGGCCCGGCGGTTCGACTGGCCGAGCGGCCTGCTGAACGCCGCCGCGTTCGGGCTTTTGGTGTTCGGCATCGGCGAGATCGCCCACAGCGCCTCCCGCTTCGTGGTGCTTGCCGTGCTGGCGGGCGCCGCGGCGGCAGGCGCCATGCTCGTGCGGAGGCAGCGGTCGCTGCCGGCGCCGATGCTGCCGCTAGACCTGTATCGCCGGCCGATGTTCGCGCTGTCCTCGCTGACCTCGATGTGCTCGTTCGCGGCGCAAGGACTGGCCTACGTGTCCCTGCCGTTCCTGTTCCAGGGCGTGCTGGGGCGTTCGGCAGTGGAGACGGGGCTGCTGCTGACGCCCTGGCCGGTGATGACGGCGCTGGCGGCGCCAGTGGCCGGGCCGCTGTCGGACCGGTATCCGCCGGCCATCCTGGGGGGCGCCGGGCTTGCGGTGCTGTGCGCCGGGCTGACCTCGTTGGCGCTGCTGCCGGCGGACCCGTCGGTGCCGGACATCGTCTGGCGCATGGCACTGTGTGGGCTGGGCTTCGGCTTCTTCCAGTCGCCGAACCTGCGGGCCATCATGTCCAGCGCGCCGCCGGAGCGCAGCGGCGGGGCAAGCGGCACCGTGGCGACCAGCCGGTTGTTGGGGCAATCCATCGGGGCAGCGCTGGTGGCGCTGTGCTTCGGCCTGTCCGGGCAGCAAGGGCCATACCTGGCGCTGGCGCTGGGTGCCGGGTTTGCCGGGGCCGCGTGCGTGGCCAGCCTGTCCCGGCTGCTGGCGCGGCCGGTAGGATAGGGCGCGGCTGGTCCGAACGGGCAGATGCACGGGCTGTTCCCTTGCTGCGCGCTGCCCTGTTTGCAACTTTGACGGGCTGCCGGTTGGTGCAGATGGCGGTGGTCACGTTACAGCGGGGGTGCCAATGTGCGCCGTCCCCCGCTTGCCACCTAGTCGCGTCAGCCGCATGGTGCCACTGCAACCAAGAGTGGCGAGAACCGTGGCGCTTGCAGCAAAAGGAGGTGGGTCCAAGAAGGACCAGGGCGGCACTGACGAAGAACCTGGCGGCCTTATGCCGCCCGCCGAACTGCGCACGGCGCTGAAGAAGGCCGGGCGCAAGCCGGCGGCCTGCGTGATCGGCCTGATCAAGGGCCGCGACGCCGTGATTCTGCTGGACCGCCTGAAGAAGCCGCGCAAGCTGCTGGCCGAAGCCAAGGCGCAGGCCAAAGCGGCGGGCCTCGATCTGGACCTGCCGTCCCTGCGCTTCGGACGGGTGTCGGTATCCGGAAAGGAAGCGGGGTTTACGGTCAACAAGGCCGTGGCGCCCGCGGCGCAGCAGGCCATGAAAGCGCCCATGCGGGCCGCGGGCCACCCGCACTTCACGGTCAACGCCGACCCGGCCATTGAGGACGAACCGGATGGGCCGGACGAGGTGGATGAGGACGGCGACGGGACGGGGGGTGGGGCACCTGGCCCAGTTGGCGCTTCGGCCGGCGTCCCGGCTGGGGGCGGGGCGGTCCCGGCAACTGCGACAAGCATGGCTATGGCCGCCCCGGTGCCGTCCGGACTATCCGGTGGTCCGGCTGCGCCCGGTCCCGCCAGCGGCCCGCCAGCGGGACCGGGCGAGGTATCCCGCACAGCGGACCTCACGGCAGCCCGCGCGCCTGGCACAGCGGCGCTGACAGGCCGGTTGCTCCCGTTGGTTAAGCAGGTGTCGGAGGCGGTCAAGTCCGGCCACCCGGGATCGGAACGGCTGCTCGCTGCTGCAGGAGCCGCACACAACGCGTTGCGCTCGGGCGACCTGGCCGCGGCGGGCCGGGGCGCGGACGACCTGGAACGGCTGCTGGGCGGCCCGGCCACGGCGGGTGCCAGGTCGGAAAGCGGAATGCCAGGAGGCGGCCCCTCCAGGAACAGGATGCCGGGCGACGGGAGGGGTAACGCAGTCCAGCCTCCGCCCGCCCCGGCTCCAGGGCAGCGGCCTTCGGATGGGGATGCCATGCTGGCCGGCATTGCCCGCGCCAGGGCGGCACGGGACGGCGTAGCCGGGCAGGGTGGCAGCCCGCTTGCCAACGCCGCGACGGGAGGCGTAGAGGCGGAGCGGGCCGCCGACACGCCGGCTGACACAGACCCATTTCGCCAGGCGCTGGACAGTCCTGCGTTGATGCCGGTTCGGGACGGCGCAACGGCAGCCGGCACGGAACTTCCTGCTGACCCTGCGGCAAGGGAGACGCCGGATGGGCTGGTGCGACAGGCCCGCCTCAACGCGGACGCCGCCATGCTGGGCGCGGACCGGCAGCGGGCGGAGCGGCAGGCGGGCGGACGCCCCGAAGGCGTACAGGTGGCACAATTGGGAGGCATGGTCCAAGGCTTTGGCGCCATGCCGCCCCCGGTTGGCGCAGGCCGTGAAAGTGGCTTGAACGCGCCGCCCCCGACCCAGCAGCTCGGCAGGCAGTTCGCACGGATGCGGCGGCGCAACGGGGCGATGGTGCAGGAGATATTACGCGGCAACCCCGGCCTGGCCGCGCGCCGCTTTCTGGGCCGTGAACCCTACCCGCCCGAGGTGGAAGACGGGTATACTGTCGTGCCGTTGCACCCCCTGCAGCCCGACGCAGCGTCGCCCGCTCCCCTCGCAAGTCCAGGATTTCCAGCGGCGCCCGTCCCGCCGGGGGCCGCTGGCGCCGGGCCAGCGCCAGAGGCGGCACCACCTGTTCAGGACGGCGCGCGACCCTCGCCTCCACCCGTCGTGCCCGGCGTCCCGCAACCGCCACCGCCGGCCGCTGTGGCTGTCCCGCCAACCCCAACCGCGCCGCCGATGCCCGACGTGGTGGCTGCCCCACCTGCGCCGCCAGCCCTGCCGCCTGTGGTCGCATCGCCAGCGCCTCCGCTCCCGGCGGCACCGCCATTTCCAGCCGCACCGCCGATCCCAGCCGCACCACCCATTCCGGCTGCACCACCCATTCCGGCGGCGGTGGCTGCCCCGGGCTTGGCTGCGGCTCCGGCCATGCCGCCGCTCCCAAGCGTGGCGGCGCCACCGCAACCAGCCCAAAGCGGCCTGGTGGGCGGAAGCCTAAGCGGCGCCCGGGTCAACCCCGGCCTGCTGGAACTGCCAAGCTTGGCCGACCCGCCGCCGCCCGCAGCGGCCGGCACGAACGGGGCGGGCACGGCGCAGGTTAGGATCAGCCCGAGCCTTTCTGTGCCGCAAAGGCCGGCACGCCCGGCGGCGCCACCATCCGCCGCGGCGAACAGGGCAGGGGGCACACGGGTCCAGCTCAGCGCCACGCCCACCCGGCCGCAAGACCATATCCTGGCCGACCCGGTTGTCCCACCTATGTCCGGACAAGAGGGTTTTGACCTCGACCCCAACGCCGCCAAGCCGGCGATTGTCAGCACTCCGCCGCCGGATCAGGCTCTTGTCCCGAACCACACGGGATCGCCGCCGCCCGCAGTGAATCTCGGCGATCTACAAGAGTCGTTTCCGGCCTTGCAGCCGCAGGGGCCGACGATCACGGAAAGCACCCGCAACGAGGGACTGGAGGACTACCCCGGCCTGAAGACCTACCCCGGCCGGGCACGCAGGAACGCGGCGAAAGCGGACCCGGCGGTGACGGCGGTGCTGACGCCGGACGAGTGGCAGGCGCAGCACAACATCCCGGTGGAGGTTATCAAGGAGAACCCCGACTTGTTCGGGGCGGCGAGCAAGGCCCAGGACGGCTTCCGCACGGACGGGGTGGGCAACACGGCGCCGTTGCCGGTGACGCCGGAGGCACAGGAGAAGCTGGACAAGGCGGGCCTGTCCAGGCCGGTCCACCGCGGGCCGCACCCTGGTTGGACGACGCAGGTACGTGCTGTAATCCGCATTGTAAAGGAAGTTCTTAACACGGAAAGACTGACGCCTGACATGCCTGAATATGGCCAACGTGCGAATGAACTCCTCAAGCAGGAGCTTGCAAAACTACGCACCCGGATGCTTGGAATGAGGGTGGTAAAGTGATGGCGAGCACACAACAGACAGATCGGCTTGAAAAATTCACGGACGAAACCGCCGTTTCTGCTGATGCCATCTGGCTGATGCTTGAGGACCCATACGAGGTTGACCACCTGCTGAAAGCCATCTCGGTGGACATGAGCAACCGCATCGTGAACCACGCAGAGTTCAGCCGAGACCTGTTCGATCTATACCATTCACAGCCCGTCAAGGTGCCAAGCGACGTGCCCCTGCCAGATGGGTTCCGGGTTCCCGTCCTCTCCTTGCCTCCTCTTGACTTTGAGCCTGACCTGTTCTCGATGCGCGGCGTCGAGTTCGTGTCCCGCCGCTTCCGCGAGGCCCTGGCGCAGCCGGACGATGTGATCCAGTATTGGCCCGTGGAACTCGCGCGCGCGTCCGAGAAGGCGCGGGCGCAAGAATACATGCACATGCGCGTTCTTGCTTGGCAGGCATCCATGGATTTGGAGCGCTCAGACTACGACACGATAGAGGGCAGAGACCGGCTCACAGGCGAAACCTTCACGACCGTGTCGATGTTGACCCGTTTCGTGCCCATAGCTGGGCTAGCTCCGCGAACAGAAGTGTTCCGCTCCGCCGAGGCGAGGCTGACGATCCTGGTCGTGGACAGCGTGGCCGAGCGCGTGATGCGCGCCGGCTGCACTGGCGTCGTGTTTCGCGATCCCGAAACATGCTGGATGGACGGCGTGGCCGAACGTCACCGCACGGCGGACGGCGTGCGGTTCGTGGAGCTTTGAAGCAACCGCTTTGGATGCTTCTCGAAGACGCTGACGAGGTGGATCATTTGTTAAGAGCCATCTCGGTGGATATGAGCAACCGCATCGTGAACTGGGAAGCCTTCAGCCATGCGTTGTTCGATCTGCTGCACACCCTGCCCATAAGCGTGAAGGGTGACAGAACGCTTCCTGAAGGCTTCATTAGCCCGATCCTTTCGTTGCCACCGCTTGACTTCGGGCCCGACCTCTTTTCCATGCGTGGCCACTACTTTGTCTCTCGTCGCTTCCGCGACGCCCTAGCGCAGCCCAGCGACGTGGTGCAGTACTGGCCCATAGAGTTAACGCGGGCATCGGACGAAGCGCGGGCGCAGGACTACATGCTCTTCCGCGTCCTTGCCGCCCAGCCCTCAATGGATTGGGAGAGGTCGAAGTATCACAAGCACGAAGGTCGCAACCGGCGTACGGGCGAAACGTTCATTTCGGTGTGGATGACAACCCGTTTTGTGCCGGTGGCTGGGCTGGTATCACAGACAGAAGTGTTCCGGTCAGCTGAGGCAGAGGGCACGATCTTGGTCGTGGATAGCGTCGCCGAGCGCGTGATGCGTGCTGGCTGCACAGGCGTCGAGTTCCGCGATCCTGAAACGTGCTGGATAGATGGCGTGGCTGAGCGCCACCGCACGGCGGATGGCGTGCAGGTGGTAGAGCCTTGACACCCTCTCCAGCGCCAGCTCCCGCCGGAGAGTGACCGCCCAGAAAGCTGAAAGGGTCGAACGGGCTGGCACCGCGACGAGTATCCACCTGCTGTCAGCCAGGAAGGTGGTCGGGGGTCAAGCGTCCGCTCGATCAGCAGCAGTGACAACCGTGGATCAGGGGGTTCAGTGGGAGGCCAGCTCAAGCCTTTGCCCGACGGCAGCCGCAATTGAATCGTAATAGGTCCGAAGCCATGATCCGCAGTCGGACGAATTCAGTATGAGTGGCGCCCTGAAACGGCTGCTCCAGGTATCAAGTGGACCTATAGCTGAGGGTATGCCTACGATCGAGTTTGTAGATTCGAGCCGGTCATCTGCGCTCGACAACGAGCTTGCTTCCTTTCTGGCCGAACGCAATGGGTTTCTTGCCTTTGAGTCGGCGTTGCGAGTGTTCCCAGTCCAGACAGTGGCTGCCTCCTATGGTCTCGCAGATTGGAATGCTGCTGATCTTTGGAAGTCAAGATACAATGGTTCCGCCGACCTTGTGCTTTGTTTTGCGGAAGATGTCTTTGGCAATCAGTTCTCCTTGATGCACAGCCGCGTCGTGCTATTCGGCGTGGAAACTGGAGAGATCGAGGAATTTTCTGCATCCGTTGAAGAATGGGCTGCATCGGTGATGGATGACTACGATTATG
>Ga0123338_10003818_pt1 | contig 13407 bp, 15 predicted proteins | sample grotaG_FD_89793 | JGI IMG/M metagenome (GOLD analysis project Ga0123338, IMG submission 89793) | Glacier valley bacterial and archeal communities from Borup Fiord, Nunavut, Canada, to study Microbial Dark Matter (Phase II) -... | ecosystem: Environmental > Aquatic > Freshwater > Ice > Glacier ... | reverse complement strand
TATCCACGTCTCTACCCCCGAAGCCTTCCGGGCGCTCAGCCCCTCCCTCACCAGTCCCGAACCGAAAAAGCAGTCCTTCCAGGAAAGCGTTCGCCAGCCACTCCTCGCTCCCCTGGTCAATGATTTCGAATCTGTAGTCTTCCCCCAACACCCACGCCTCAAAGCCCTGAAACGCTCGCTCCTCAAACAAGGTGCCGCTCAAGCCCTCATGTCCGGCAGCGGCTCCGCAATTTTCGGCCTATTTAACCAAAAAGAAACACTCGCGGGCGTCGTACAATCTGGAAAAGGAGAAAGTGTTGTCCCAATCTCTCTCCTCACCAGGTCCCGCTACCGCTCCCAATGGAAAAAGTGCCTGCAACCCCATACGCAAGGTGATTTATGGCCGCCCCGAAGCCTGTACGCGCAATGAATCCGGAACGCATCAAAATCTTCACCGGCAGGGCCAATCCCGCTCTTGCCGAGGAGATGGCACAGTCTCTCGGCCTCGAAATTGGCAAAGCGAAAATCAAACAGTTCTCTGACGGGGAAATAAATCCGCAGATCGGCGAAAACGTGCGCGGCGCGGATTGCTTTGTAGTCCAGCCCACCTGTTGCCCCGTCGATCAGCACCTGATGGAGTTGCTTCTCATGATCCAGGCGCTGAAACTGTCTTCAGCGGAAAGGATCACGGCGGTGTTACCATATTACGGTTACGGTCGTCAGGATCGAAAGGATAAGCCGCGTGTGCCGATTTCGGCCAAACTCGTGGCCCAACTGATCGAAACTGCGGGCGCTGACCGGGTGATGGCGGTGGATCTACATGCCGCGCAAATCCAGGGTTTCTTCGATGTACCGGTAGACCACCTGTTCTTCAGGCCGGTCATGATCGATTACTTTAAACGCCAGGAGATTAAAGATCTAATGGTGGTATCGCCCGATGCGGGCGGTGTGGAGCGGGCTCGTTCTGTCGCCAAACGGCTGAACGCACCCTTGGCTATTATCGATAAACGCCGCGAGGATGCAAATGTGGCGGAAGTGATGAATGTGATTGGTGATGTTCGCGGCCGTAACTGTTTGATCGTAGACGATATGATCGATACAGCCGGTACCCTGGTAAAGGGTGCGGAAGCCCTCCTGAAGTTCGGGGCAATCAGCGTGACCGCCTGCGCCACTCATGGCGTGTTGTCAGGTCCGGCAATTGAACGTATTAATGGCTCTCAAATCAAAGAAGTAATCGTTTCGAATTCCATTCCGGCAACGGAAGCAACAAAGCAGAGTCCCAAGATCAAGTCATTGTCGATTGCGCCGCTCCTAGCCAGAGCAGTCCAATCGATTCATGAAGAAACGTCAGTCAGTATTTTATTCGGCTAGGGCAACCCACGAGCAGTACGTACGGACTTGCCCGAAGGAAGCAGTTTGAGAACAGATACGGTAGTGAACGCGGAAATCCGAGAGACCCGCGGCAAAAATGAGGCCCGTCGCACACGCGTGCGCGGCATGATTCCCGGTGTGGTGTACGGAGCTTTCAAAGACCCCGTCTCCATCGCCCTCAACCCCAAGTACATCACCCAGATCCTGCGCAGCAAGAGCGGCCACAACACCATCTTCAATATTGAAGTGGCCGGCGGTGAGACCACTCCCGTCATGGTCGTCGATGAGCAATACGATCCCGTCAAGAGCAACCTGCTCCACGTCGATCTGAAGCGCATCGATCTTGCAAAGCGAATCCGCGTCAGCGTTCCCGTGTTCACGCATGGCGAAGCCAAGGGCATCAAGCTCCAGGGCGGCCAGCTCGAAATTATTACGCGTTCTGTCGAAATCGAATGCATCCCGGATGACATCCCGGGCAGCTTCACGGTTGACGTGTCGGAACTCATGTTGGGCCAAAGCACCCGCGCCAGCGAAATCGCCATGCCCGGCGATGCCCGCCTGCTTAGCTCCGGTGAAATGGTCATTGCTCACGTCGTCGGCCAGCGTGCCGAAGCGGTCGCTCCCGTAGCAGCCGTCGCCGAACCTGAAGTAGCCAAGGCCAAGGGCAAGAAGGAAGACGAAACCCCGGCTGCGGACGCCAAGGCGAAAAAGAAGTAGTCTGCTGTGTTTCTGGTGATGGGCCTGGGCAACCCCGGGGAAGAATATGCGCACTCGCCGCATAACCTGGGGTTCCTCGCCATCGACCGGTTGGCAGCCGAACGCGGCATCCGCGTCACCCGGAACGATTCGAAAGCGCTTACCGGTGTGGGAGTTTCGGAATCGGGAGCGCCTCTTTTGTTAGCCAAGCCTCAGACCTATATGAATCTGAGCGGCGTCTCAGTCAAAGCGCTGATGGCAAAACATGAGATCGGCCCGGAAAAGCTGATTTTGGTGTATGACGAGTTGGATTTACCTTGGGGCGAGATCAGAATCCGCCCCAATGGCCGGCCCCGTGGGCATAACGGAGTTCGTTCCGTAGCCGAGCAGTTGGGGACGGAAGAGTTTACAAGAGTTCGCTTGGGTGCAAACCCCGGCCATCCGCTGAAAAGCGGAGCGGATTATCTGCTAGCCCCGATGTCCAGGCAGCAGACGAAGGAATTGGAAGAGGCGCTTGGGGTTGTTGCCCAGGCGGTAAATTCAATAATTGCTGACGGCGTCGAAATGTCCATGGCGAAATTCAATCGTCGCGCCGGAGGCTGACAAAAGAGGATAGATGAGAATTTACGAACAGCTGTTCATTATGAAGCCGGATCTTCCGGAAGAAGAAGTTGATACGTTTGTTGAACAATTGACCGCCAATATCGCGCTCGTTGGTGGCACTGTCGATAAGGTGGAAAAGTGGGGCAAGCGCCGCCTCGCCTACAAGGTTGACAAGTTCAAGGACGGCACCTATGTCCTGCTCCAGTTCACCTCGGAAGCCGAAGCGGTGAAGGAAGTGGAACGCCGCCTCCGCGTGGCGGAAACGGTCATAAAGTTCCAGACCGTCCGCATTGATGAAACCTTGAAGCGCCTCGATAAGCGCAAGAAAGAGCGCGATAAGCGCGCCGCCCGCAAAGCGTTGCAGCCACAGGCCCCCGCGCCTGCCGCTCCCGCCGCGCCCATGTTTGGCGAACCGGAAGGTCACGCCGCGCCTGGTGCACCCGCACCGGCCACGCCCGCCCCCGCTCAGCCGGAACCGCAAGCTGCCAATCCGCAAGTAGCCAATCCGCAAGTAGCCAATCCGCAAGTAGCCAATGAGGGAGAGAAATAGACCATGCCCGAATCATCTAAAGAAACCCGCGGCAGCCGTCCCGGTAGCGCTTCCCAGCGTCCCACCGGCGGGGATAAAGCCGTTGCCACCGGCAAGAAACAGTATTTCCGGCGCAAGAAAGTCTGCCGGTTCTGTGTCGAAAAAATCGACGACATTAATTACAAAGATGTCCGTCTGCTGAGCGCCTTCATCGCCGAGCGCGGCAAGATTGTGCCCCGCCGCATCTCCGGCGTGTGCGCTCCTCACCAGCGCCGCGTAAGCGACGCCATCAAGAAAGCACGCAATATCGCGCTGCTGCCCTTCGCGGCAGCCGTCTAAGGAGGCCACCCATGGACATCATTCTTAGAGAAGACATCGACCATCTCGGCAGCCGCGGCGACCTCGTCAAGGTAGCCGATGGCTACGCCCGCAACTTCCTGCTTCCCCAGAAAAAAGCCGTACTCGCCACCGATTCGAACCGCAAGATCATCGAACAGGAGCGCCAGGCCCACGTCCGCAAAGACGCCAAGCTGAAGGAAGAGTTTGAAGCGCAGGCTAAGCTCGTCACCGGAACCGTCATCACCATCGCCCAGCGCGTCGGTGAGAACGATCATCTGTTCGGCTCCGTTACCGCTCAAAATATCGCCGATCAATTGGAGCTCAAAGGCTTCCATATCGAGCGCCGTAAAATCCAACTCGAAGAGCCCATCCGCACCTTGGGTGAGCACAAGATTACGATTCGTCTGCACCGCGACGTGACCGCCGAAATTACGGTCAACGTGGTCAAAGAAGACTAGCGGCATGTTCGACCTTACCGGTCAAACAGCCATCGTCACCGGAGCCGCGACAGGGTTGGGCGAAGCAATCGCCCGGCGCTTCGCGGCCGCCGGTGCAACGGTCGTGGTAGCCGATCGCGATCTGGCGGGAGCCGAAGCCGTCGCCGTCTCGCTCCGGTCTTTCGCCGTTGAAGTAGACATCACCAAAGCAGCGTCAGTACAAGCGGCAACCGCCGCCGTCTTAGCTAAAACCGGCCGCATCGATATCCTGGTGAACAACGCCGGAATCGCGGGAAGAGCCGCCCCCATCTGGGAGCAAACCGAAGAAGACTGGAACCTTGCCATCGCCATCAATCTGACCGGCATCTTTCTCTTCTGCAAAGCCGTCCTCCCGCACATGCGCGAGCGCAAATACGGCAGAATCGTGAGCATCGCCTCCATCGCCGGCAAAGAAGGCAACCCCAACATGTGCGCCTATTCCGCCAGCAAAGCAGGCGTGATCGGCCTCACCAAATCCATCGCGAAAGAAGTCGCTACCGAAGGCATCTGCATTAACTCGGTAGCTCCCGCCGTGATCCGCACCAAAATCCTCGAGCAGCTTACCCCACAGCAAGTTGCCTACATGACGGACCGCATCCCCATGAAGCGCACGGGCGAGCCGAACGAGATCGCCGCCGTAGTCCACTTCCTCGCCAGCCCTGACGCAAGCTTCGTCACGGGCCAGTGCTACGATGCCAGCGGCGGCCGCGCCACGTACTAAACTTAGGTCATGGCCGAGACGAATGGGAGCGGCGGATACATAAACGAACGGCTATTTCATCAACACCGCGAGAATTTGCTACAAGAGCGTTAAATGCTCCTCAAGGCCCAGGAGGTCATGCAGGATTTATTGCAACAGCTCGATAAGAAACTGGATCCTCTTTGCCGATGCCCAACTCGCGACCGATGAACGGTTGAACGCGCTGATCACCACGGTAGACGGAATCATCCACGCCAGGTAGTGCCTGTCGCACAGCCTGAGACCTTTTCGCGCCGTAGCCGCACTATATCAGCGGCGCAATGAGCTTCAGATCCTCGATCAACATCCGCATCTCCCGCTCACGATCCTCATCCTGCGCCCTCAAAATGGCAGATGGATGAATCGTTCCCATCAAATGCTCCGCCAGCGTCGAAGCCACAAATACCCCACGATCCTTAGTCACCCGCCAGTTCTTTCCGATCACAGCCTGCCCCGCGGTAGCGCCCAGGCAAACGATGACCCTGGGCTTCACCACCGCAATTTCCGCCTGCAGCCAGGGCATGCAAGCCGAAACCTCCAGCGCCCCTGGCTTCTCGTGAATCCGCCGCTTGCCCCGCAAAGTGAACTTGAAATGCTTCACGGCATTGGTCACATAGGTTTTCGAACGGTCAATTCCGGCCGATTCCAGCGCTTGATCCAGCAGCCGCCCAGCAGGACCCACAAACGGCGCTCCTGCCAAATCTTCATCGTTGCCCGGCTGTTCCCCAATCAGCATCGCCGAAGCAGTCCGCGCACCTTCACCGAACACAGTCTGAGTCGCGTGCCGCCACAAATCGCAACCCTGGCAACTTTTTGATGCCGCCTGTAACTCTTCCCAATTCGCATTCACCGGCACAAACGACAACGCTGAAAGCTTCTCCATATAAACTGGGAAGCAGGTTGTCTACCAGTGCTTCAGCCCTCCTTCGCCAACTAGGATTCGTCAGCGCCACAGCGCTCGTCGTCTCGAACATGGTTGGCAGCGGAATCTTCGCCACCACCGGGTTCCTGGCCGGTGATCTCGGCAGCGCACCGCTCATCCTGGCTGTCTGGCTGGTAGGCGCAGTCTTCGCGTTCGCCGGAGCACTCAGCTATTCCGAACTGGGCATCAACTTCCCGTCCTCAGGCGGCGAGTACGTCTATCTAACTGAAGCCTACGGTCCGGTCTGGGGCTTTATGTCCGGATGGGTCAGCTTTTTCGCGGGCTTCTCCGCGCCCATTGCCGCAGCCGCGCTTGCGTTCGCCCACTACATTGGCTTCTTCTTCCCGGCGTTCGCGAACCCCTTCTTCACCGTAGGCAATGGCGCGATTACATTGCGCCTCGGTTGGTCCGAAGTATTGGCGGCTGCACTGATCGCATTCTTCACGGTCATCAACTGCTTCGGAGTGCGCCCCGTCGCGAGGCTTCAGAACGCACTCACCGCCACCAAGCTGCTGGTCCTGGTGCTCTTCATCGGGCTCGGATTCCTGATCGGCAACGGCAGCATGAATCACTTCAGCCAGCACGCGGTAAGGACTTCAACAAACAGCCTCCCCGTTCAATTCGTCATCAGCCTTCTGTGGGTGATGGTGGGTTATAGCGGATGGAATGCCGCCACCTACGTCGCCGAAGAAGTCGAACACCCGCGCCGCACGCTGCCACTCGCCATCGCCGCCGGCACCACCATCGTTACCGCTCTCTATCTTGGTTTGAACCTGATCTTCATCTACGCGACGCCCATTGAACAGATGAAAGGCCAGGTCGCCGTCGGTTCGCAAGCCGCGGTCAATCTCTTCGGTCCCAGAATCGCTGATACCTTCGCGGTATTGATGGCCATCTCCATCACCTCCACCGTGAACGCCATGATCACCATCGGCCCGCGCGTCTATTACGCCATGGCAAAGAACGGCGCCTTCTTCGCGTCCGCCGCTCGCGTGCACCCGCGATACCGCACGCCGGTCATCGCGATTGTTGCGCAAGGTGCATGCGCGATATTGATGACGCTCACGCCCTTCCCGGACCTGATCCTCTATATCGGATTCAGTCTCACCGTCTTCACCGCGCTCTCCGCCGCGTCTCTGTTCCGATTCCGGCGCAGGCCGCACTGGCAAAAGTTGCCCGCCCTCAACTTCGCATGGCCCGCGATTCCCGCAGCATACGTCATAGCTTCCGCGGCAATGGTGATCTATGGCCTGATCTGGCAGCCGCGCGCATCGCTGACGGCCATTCTCACTGTCGCCATGGGAGCGTTGATGTACCAGTTCACTTCCGCGCGAGCCAAGCCAGAAACATCCCATCTGGAGCAACATCCTCCCAGTACGAGATGAACTGGCTCTCCACCTCCCGGCAATCGCGCCGCAGCAGTTTCTCAAGTTCACCGCGCTTGAACCAACGTTCCCACTCTGGAGTCTTCAACCGCCCGAAATGCTCGGCGTTCTTATCGATGATCACCAGCTTTCCACCGGGCTTCAACACGCGGCACATCTCACTCACCGCAAGCTCAATCTCAACTGCATGCTCCAGAGATTCCGTCGCGTACACGAAGTCAAAGCGCTCAGCAGGGTAGGGAAGCGCCGTCATCAGACCCGCTTGGGTGGTGATACCGGCAGGGACGAATTTCAACATCTCCGGCGAGATATCCAGCCCGTGAATCTGCGCTCCGGGATATCGCTCCTGCAGAACGCGAGCGAAGCGGCCCTTGCCGCAGCCCACGTCTAGAACCGTTTTGCCCTCCAGATCGCCGAACCACTTCAAGATCGCCTGGACATGCGCGATCCGCGGATCGATGGTTGCCGGAAAGTGTTCGTCATCCGACGAAGACCGGTCGAACTCATCCCTTATCTGCCGCGCCAATTCCGGAGTCAAATGCCGCGGCTGTCTCCGGAACCAATTCACGCGCGAGTCAGGAAAATGGGCAGCCCGGTCTTATCGGAATAGTAAGGCCGGAAGCGCTCCACGTTGTACATGGTGGGAATGTCTACCTTGCGTGGCCCCAGTTTCGGGTCAGGAATCGGCACCGCTTCATAGCAGCCATGATTGATGCCCATCATCACGCCGTGCTGGCCCGCCTTGATGCAATCGACAGCCATGCCCGCGAAGGTTGCCGCAATCATCTTGTCCACAAAATCAGGGCTGCCGCTGCGAAGATCGTATGTCAAGTCGCTGACAATCGTCTCTTCCCCCACACGCCTCTGAATCTCATCGCTCAAGACTTCGCCCACGTTTGCCTTCTTGCGATGCCCGAAGGCGTCCGCTTCGCCCTTGTCCCGCTGCGCGTAACCTTCCCACTGCGCGCCCTCGGACAAAATCACCAGCGAGTAGTTGCTGGGGCTCTTCCGCTTGTCCGTCATGACAACATCGATGAGCTTGTCCAGATTGAACTTGTGTTCCGGAATGCAGCATCTCAGCGAGGTGACGTAAGCAGTGTAAAGCGCCGTGTATCCGGCATCGCGGCCGAAGATCCGAAAGATCCCAATTCGCTCATGCGAGCCGACCGTGGTACGCTGCCGCTCAATCGCTTCCATGGCGCGCGAAATTGCGGTTGAAAACCCGATGCAGTACTCGGTATTCCGCACATCGTTGTCCATCGTCTTCGGAATCGCAATCACCTTGATGCCCTTCTTATCCAGGTGCGCCGCGTAACTCAACGTATCGTCGCCGCCGATGGCAATCAAATAATCGAGCCCTAAATGCTCCACATTCTTGAGCACCTGCGGAGTCATATCGAAAACGGTGTTGGTCACCCCGTCTTTGGTATTCTGCGAACTTTCAAAAGTTTGACCCTTTAGAAACTCCGGCAGCTTCTTCATCTTTGTCGGATTCGTTCTCGACGAGTGAAGGTACGTGCCCCCGGTTCGGTCAATGGTGCGGGTGTTGTCCGTGGTTAACGGAAGAATGTAGCGGCTCACGCTTGCCGGGTCTTCAAAATTGACGTGAGTCAATCCTTCCCAGCCGCGGCGGATACCGATCACCTCGCAATCGATTTCGCGGCACCGGTAAACCACAGTCTTAATTACCGCATTCAACCCGGGAACGTCACCGCCGCCGGTCAGGATTCCAATTTTCTTCGAACTCATCTTTTCTATTTATGATGGTCTATTTATGATGGAGTTTGCGGCGGATGTCAGGTAAAAATTCCCGGAAGACGTTTCTGCCCGCATTCGTGGCAATCTGGATCCCCGCATTGATCAGCCCATCCCCAACTTTGCCATCGGTACGGTGGGGCAGCCACAAAGCAGATGCCTGCCCGGCGGCAAACGCACCGATCACCGATCCATAAGCGAAGTTTCGGCCGCCGCTATCCGTGTGAGCGATCAGAACCTGCAAGGCGGCATGAAGCGCGCGTGAGCCAGGGCTGTAGCCGTCAGGGGCGCGGAAAAATCGCGGGTCCAAATGTAAAGCCGAATCGAATCCGAAAGCCACGGTGTTGCGGATTCCAATTCGTGCATAAGCTGTACCGAAGCGTTTGCCGTATCCTTCCCAAGTGCGGCCATACGCGCCAGGTGTGTTGGTTGCTTCACTCAATCCCGCTGATAAGATTGCACCCGCAACAGCACTTGGCGAAGCAATGCGCTTGACGTAAATTCTCAGTTTATCGTGCACTTCGATAGAAGGCGCATCGTCAGGGGCTCCTATGTACGTGAGCCCATCTTTGTAGGGCAACCCCAAAGATTGAACGGTATTTTGGCCACTCGCCAAAAAGGGTAGCAGGAGTAATGTCCCGCGCAATAGCTTCATATCTCACGGTACCAGAGCGTGTTTCATTCCAAACGACCGTTTGGCGAATTGCGTGCAAGGTTAAATTCCATTCATCCTACGGACTCCTGAGGAGATTTTATGAAGATAGCGGGTAAGCCTTACATCGTGCCGAATATCGGAAAAGTGGAGCGTGCGGCGTCCATCATGGGCGGTTCACTCCTGGCGTTTGTCGGGGCGAAGCGTCGCGACACGTGGGGCGCGGGCCTTGCGATACTCGGTGCTGGTTTTCTGCGGCGAGGGATTACAGGCTACACCTATACCTACCAGTTCCTGGGAGTTCGCACTGCTCCGAAAGGCCAGGGAAAAAACGTGAGTATCCCTTATGAATTGGGAATTAAGGTGGAACGCGCGGTCACCATCAACAAGCCTCGGGAAGAGGTCTTTGCATTCTGGCGCAACCTGGAAAATTTACCCCGGTTTATGAAACATCTTAAGACGGTGAAGATAACCGGACACAAGACTTCGCATTGGGTCACAAATGGGCCCGCTGGCCGAACGGTGGAGTGGGACGCGGAAATCATCAACGAAACGGAAAACGAACTCATTGCCTGGCGTTCCCTTGAGGGCAGCACGGTACAGAATGCGGGCTCGGTCCACTTCACGGATGCCACGGGAGACCGAGGTACACAGATTTGGATTTCCCTGCAATACAATCCCCCCGGCGGTGTATTGGGAGCCTTGTTCGCAAGGCTGTTCGGCGAAGAGCCGGAACAACAAATAGCGGAAGATCTGGGCCGGCTAAAAGCAATGATGGAAGCCGGGCAGGTGCCAACAAATTCTGGCCAAGCTTCCGGCAGAGGGCAGGAGCAAGAAAAGAAGAAGCGGTCTGAAGAAGAATCCGTACGGCAGGCTTCGGAAGAATCGTTCCCCGCCAGTGACGCTCCCGCTTACCGTTAAAAGAATTGAGGACCAAACTTCATGAAAGCAATTTGCTGGCACGGCACAAACGACGTTCGCGTCGACACAGTTCCCGATCCGAAGATTATTAGTTCCCGGGATGCGGTGATTCAAGTAACCTCCACAGCTATTTGTGGTTCTGATCTGCATCTTTTGAACGGCTTCATCCCCACCATGGAAAGTGGCGATATTCTAGGCCACGAGTTCATGGGTGATGTTGTGGCGGTAGGAACGGATGTCCCCAATTTGAAGAAAGGGGACCGCGTGGTTGTACCTTTCACGCTCTCCTGCGGCGCATGCTGGTTCTGCAAGGCATCGTTTTTCTCCTGCTGTGATAATTCGAACCCGAATGCCGCGATGGCGGAGAAACTGTACGGCTCCAGCGGCGCCGGACTGTTCGGCTTCTCGCATTTAAACGGGGGGTACGCTGGCGGCCAAGCCGAGTACGTCCGGGTTCCGTATGCGGATGTGGGCCCGATCAAGGTGCCAGAATCGCTGAGTGATGAGCAGGTGCTGTTTCTATCCGATATTTTCCCAACCGCTTATATGGCTGCGGAAAATTGCAATATCCAGCCCGGGGATACCGTCGCGATCTGGGGCGCGGGGCCAGTTGGCCTTCTCGCCATCCGTTGCGCCTACCTGTTGGGTGCGGAAAGGGTGATCTCCATCGACAGCATCGCCATACGGCTTAAAAAAGCGAAAGAAGCCAAGGCGGAAGTTTTGAATTACCAGGATGACGATGTGCTGGCGAAGCTCAAAGAAATGACAGGCGGGCGCGGGCCCGATTCCTGCCTGGATGCCGTGGGTCTTGAAGCCCACGGAACATCGGTGGATGCGCTTTATGACAAGGCGAAACAGGCAGTCCGGCTAGAGACCGATCGCACTTACGTTCTACGCCAGGCTATTCAGGCTTGCCGCAAAGCCGGTACTATTTCTGTTCCCGGCGTGTACGCGGCGTTTGTGGACAAGTTTCCGTTGGGTACCGTTTTCGCCAAGGGTCTGACATTGAAGATGGGGCAAACGCATGTGCAGCGTTACACCAAGCCGCTGCTGGAACGCATTGAAAAAGGCGACATCGATCCTTCGTTCATCATCACCCACCGGGTGAAGCTGGCAGACGGACCCGCCGCCTACCAGACGTTTAAGAATAAAGAAGATGATTGCGTCAAAGTCGTGATGACGCCGTAATTCGGGCTACACCCACCAAGGCGCGGCCGGATCTTCTTTGATGATGATGGAATCAAGGAAGCGGATCGCCTTGGTGAGGCCTTCTTCGGGCGATAAAATCGTATCTTCGTGCTCGATCGAAAGGACGTAATCGTAGCCGAACATCCGCAGCGTTGAAATAAACTCGCTCCACCATTCCGCACCGTGGCCGTATCCGCATGTTCGGAATATCCAAGCCCTATTTTGTTCATCAGTATATTTCTTGGTGTCCAGCACGCCCGTCAGCGGCAGATTTCTTTCATAGATCTGCGTGTCTTTGGCGTGAACGTGGAATATGGAATCGCCGAGCAAGCGAATGGCGGCAATGGGATCGATCGCCTGCCAGAACATATGGCTGGGATCGTAATTGCAACCGATGGCCTTGCCCGCAATGGAACGCAGCCGCAGCATGGTCTCCGGGCTGTAAACAACGAAGCCCGGGTGCATTTCAATAGCGATTTTCACGCCGTGAGATTCCGCAAACCTGGCGCGTTCGGTCCAGTAGGGCGTGACGCATTTTTCCCATTGCCAGTCAAGAACATCCAGATATTCCGGCGGCCAGGGGCAAGTCACCCAATTGGGATATTTCGCGGTGGGACAATCGCCAGGGCAGCCTGAGAAATCGATTACCACCGGCACCCCAAGTTTTTCGGCGAGGAGAATTGTCTTGTGGTTGATATCGGCGTAAGCCTTGGCTACCGCCTGGTTCGGATGAAGTGGATTGCCGTGACAGCTTAAAGCGCTGATGGTGACGCCGTGATCGGCAAGTGTCTTCTTAAAAGTGTCCAGTTCGGCGGGCTTGTCGAGCATGGACAATTTGCAATGCGGATCGCCGGGATAGTTCCCTGTACCGAGTTCGACGGTAGAAACACCGTTGGCTTTCAGCTTCTTCAAAACATCAGGCAATGGCATCTGTGCCAACAGCGCGGTAAAGACTCCGACTCTCATAACGGAATAGCTTATCGCATGGCTGCCCAAGTTGCAGCCCCGGGCGGAACACGCTAAGTTAGATAGAGTCTTTTCCCGCGCACCCGTAGCTCAGCTGGATAGAGCGTCTGACTACGAATCAGAAGGTCGCATGTTCGAATCATGCCGGGTGCACCATCAAAGCAAGAGACTTACCGATTACTGAACAGCCTCGGGAATGGCTGAATTAGAAACCGGAGTAGCAGCGCGGCTCAAAACCTCATTCATCTTGGTAGCAACCTCGCGCTGAACCTCTGGCAGAACATGCGCGTAAGTCTGCATTGTGAAGGACACTTGCGAGTGTCCCAACAGATCGGAAATGTATCGCGGGCTCTCGCCTTGCGCCCACAGCAGCGTTGCGGTTGAATGCCTCAGACCGTGGAAGCGGAGCTTCGGCTAGCCAGCCATCTTGAGTGCGGCATGAAACTTTCGGATCACGTTGCGTGGGTCCATCGGAGTGCCGCGAGACGTGGTGAACACGAAGCCGCTTTCCTGCCAGTCTGAACCGCTCCATTCCCTCTCTTGCGCTGGCCGGTTTCGGTGCGCATGTAATGCCGAAACTTCGCGCCCCGGCTGTGAGTCGTGAAGCGGACCTTCGGGTCTGTTTGGCCGCGATTCTCTTCAAAGCGGAGAGGTAGATTTTGGAGAAGCTCTACAGGCTGAGGTGCGGCAACTAAGCTAAACGCAAAACAGCAAGTGAAATTCCGACTGAATACTGAAGAAATGATGACAATTAAGTCCCCTGAACGTAAGAAAAGACCCGTCCAGGGTATCACGCCTGAGGCTTTACGCGCTATGCAGGTTTCACCAGCGCCCGAGTTCGCTATCGTTCAAAGAGCAGTCGATACAGAAACAACTGAGCAATGCC
>Ga0123338_10003816_pt1 | contig 13408 bp, 16 predicted proteins | sample grotaG_FD_89793 | JGI IMG/M metagenome (GOLD analysis project Ga0123338, IMG submission 89793) | Glacier valley bacterial and archeal communities from Borup Fiord, Nunavut, Canada, to study Microbial Dark Matter (Phase II) -... | ecosystem: Environmental > Aquatic > Freshwater > Ice > Glacier ... | reverse complement strand
TCGCCGAACGGTTTGGCAATCCGCATTCGCCGCACCGCTGGGGGTACGAGGCCGACGCGGCGATCGCTGTCGCGCGCGGCAGCATCGCCGACCTGCTCGGCGTCGGGCCGGACACGATCCGGTTCACCGGCGGAGCGACGGAAGCGGTCAATGCGGCGCTGAAGGGCGTGCTGCTCGCCGCGCGGCCTGAGCGGCGGCGGCTGGTCACGCTCGCGACCGAGCACAGCTGCGTGCTCGAATCGGCGCGGTGGCTCGAAAGCATCGGCTGCGGCTTGACGGTGTTGCCGGTGCGTCCCGACGGTGTCGTCGATCTGTCCGCGCTCGACGCCGCACTCGGCCCCGATGTCGCGCTGGTGTCGGCGATGCTCGTCAACAACGAGACCGGCGTCATCCAGCCGGTCGCGGAGATCGCCGCGCGCGCGCATGCCGCCGGAGCGCTGATGCACTGCGACGCCGCGCAGGGGTTCGGCAAGGTCGACTGCACTGCGCTCGGGGCCGACCTCGTCAGCGTCTCGGGCCACAAGATCTATGGCCCCAAGGGCGTCGGTGCGCTCTACCGCCGGCCGGGTGTCGACCTCGTGCCGCTGCTCCACGGCGGCGGGCAGGAGGACGGGCGGTCGGGAACGCTCAGTCCGGCGCTGTGCGTCGGCTTCGGCACGGCGTGCGCGATCGCCGCCGGGCGGATGGCGGCCGACGCGGCGCATGCGGCCATGCTCGAAACCCGGTTGAAGCGTGAACTTCGTGTCACCTTCCGAGTCAACGGCGGCGGTGCGCCGCGCTGGCCGGGGATCGCCAACCTGACCTTCGACGGCATCGACGCGACCCGGCTGCTCGCCGCGGTACGCGGGCTGGCGCTGTCGACCGGCTCGGCGTGTGCCAGCGCAAGCGGGCGGCCGAGCCATGTGCTGGCCGCGATGGGCGCGGCCGACGGCGTGCGGATCAGCTTTGGCCGGTTCACGACCGAGGCGGAAATCACCGGATCGGCTGATGCGATAACCGATGCGGTACAACGGCTGACGCGACGGGCGGCATGACGCGCGTCCGCTTCGTCAGTGCCGACGGGGTTCGTTCGGTCGAAGTAGACGCGCCACCGGGCGCGCGCCTGCTCGACGTCGCGCAGGGAGCCGATCAGCCGCTCGAAGGCGCGTGCGAAGGGGCGATGGCGTGCTCGACGTGCCACGTCCTGATCCGCCCCGCCGACTTCGACCGCCTGCCGCGCGCGTCGGCCGAGGAGGAGGACATGCTCGACTTCGCCGTCGGCGCGTCGCGGACCTCGCGCCTCGCGTGTCAGATCTGGTTAGGCGGGGACCTCGCCGCCCTCGAGGTCAAGATGCCCCCCGGCAGCGTCGACATGAGCCGGCGCTAGCACGCGGCGGAGCCATGGGGCGACGGCGAGGAAGATCACTCCGCCAGCCGCGACGATCCCGGCGTGGAGCGACCAGAACCGCTGCGGCGACCAAACCTCGTACAGTCCGCCCAGCCGGCCGCTGACGACCGAGCCCATGAACGTCGACAGATAGTAGACGCCGACCATCACGCCGTTGACGCCCGCCGGCGCGGCGCGGCTCCACAGGGCGAGCGCGATTGGCACGAAGAACAGCCAGCCCTCGTTCGACAGCAGGTGGAAGGCGACCGCCCACAGCAGCGGCGCCCGGCCGTGGGCAACCGGGGCGAGCGCCAGCCACGCGCATGCCGAGGCGAAGATCAGGCAGCCGAGGGCCAGCTTGGTGAGGTCGTCGGGCTCGGCACCGCGCCGCGCCTGCCACCGCCACAGCGCGAGCGTCGGCGCGAGCAGGACGACCGGGGCGAGGCCGTCGAGCGCCTGCAGCCACGGCACCGGCATCGTCCAGCCAAGGACCGTCAGCTCGACATGGTCGCGAACCCACAGGTTGTAGACGTTCCACACCTGGCTCTGCGCGACCCAGAACAGGGCCAGCACCGGCAGCACGGCGAGCAGGACACCGACCCGGCGGCGTTCGGGCATCGTCAGCGGCGGTGCGGCGGCGCGCCCGGCGCGCACCCGGTCGGGCGGCAGGTGGCGGCTGCCGGCGAGGAACACCGCCAGCCCGATGCCCATCCCGACCGCGGCAAAGCCGAACGCGACATGCCAGCCATACGCCGCTCCGAGGAAGCCGCAGACGATCGGGGCGATGAAGGCACCGAGGTTGATGCCGATGAAGTAGAGCTGGAACCCCGCATCGCGGCGCGCGTCGCCGGAGGCATAGAGGTCGCCGACCTGCGCCGCCAGATTGCCGCGCAGGCACCCTGCACCGAAGATCAGCAATGCGAGGGCCAGCAGGAAGCTCGCATCGAAGCCCATCGCAAGGTGCCCGAGCGTCATCAGCCCGGCACCCAACGCGACCGTTCGCCGCCGCCCGGCGCGGTCGCCGATCCAGCCACCGACCACGGGCATGAAGTAGACCAGCCCGACGTACAGGCCGAAGATTTGCGCCGCGAGCGCGGTGACCGTCAGTGGACCGGTCACGGCCTCGATCGCGCCGCGGAACGCGGCGAAGCCGGCGATCCGCTCGACGTGCCCCGGCAGCAGCAGCTGGCCGGTCATGTACAGGACGAGCAGCGCCTGCATTCCGTGGAACGAGATCCGGTCCCACAGCTCGGTGGCGGCGAGGAAGGCGAGGCCGCGGGGCTGGCCGAACAGATCGCGGGCGGAGGGTGCAGGCACGCCGTGAGTGTTCCACGCCGCCCATCCGCCGGCAAGCGGCTTGCGCGGCGCGGCCCGCCGGCCCATATCGGCTTCGGGAGTCGGGCGGGCAGCGCTGTCGCCAACCCGGTCAGGTCCGGAAGGAAGCAGCCGTAACGAATTCGCGCTGGGTCGTTCCCGGCTCCCACCATCCCCGTTGCAGTTGACGCGCGAAGGCCGCATCGTTTCCGCCATGGATGAGCTGTTCGCCGACGCCGAGATGGCTCCGCCCGCGCCCGGAGATCCCGCGTCCGCAGCGGCGGCCGAGTACAGGGTCCTCGCGCGCAAGTACCGGCCCGGCGACTTCGCGAGCCTGCTCGGGCAGGAAGCCATGGTCCGCACGTTGGGGAACGCGATCGCGCGCGGGCAGCTCGCGCAGGCGTGGCTGCTGACCGGTGTTCGCGGCGTCGGCAAGACATCGACCGCACGGATCATCGCCAAGGCTTTGAACTGTGTTGGCCCCGACAGTACCGGCGGTCCGACGATCTCGCCGTGCGGGGTGTGCGAGCCGTGCGTCGCGATCGCGGCGGGACGTCATATCGACGTGCTCGAGATGGATGCCGCGTCGAACACCGGGATCGACGACATCCGCGAGATCATCGAGGCGGTCCGCTATGCCGCCGCGAGCGCGCGCTTCAAGATCTACATCATCGACGAGGTCCATATGCTGTCGAAGGCAGCGTTCAATGGACTGCTCAAGACGCTCGAGGAGCCGCCGCCGCACGTCAAGTTCATCTTCGCGACGACCGAGGTGGCGAAGCTGCCGGTGACGGTCCTGTCGCGCTGCCAGCGGTTCGACCTGCGCCGCATCCCCGGCGACGTGCTCGCGGCGCACTTCGGCCGAATCGTCGAACTCGAGGGCTGCACCGCGGAGGCGGAGGCGCTGGCGCTGATCGCCCGCGCCGCCGAGGGGTCGGTCCGCGACGGCCTGTCGATTCTCGACCAGGCGATCGCGCACGGCGCGGGAACCGTCACGGCGGCGGCGGTACGCGACATGCTCGGCCTGTCCGACCGCGGCATGGTGCGGTCGCTGATGGCGCTGCTCCTCGCGGGCGAGGGTGCAGCGGCGCTGTCGGCGTTCAAGGACGCCTACGATCTTGGCACCGACCCGGCACAGGTCGTGCAGGAGCTTCTCGAGCTCGTCCACACCGTCACCCGCGCGAAGGTCGCCGACTTCGACGATCCGGCGATGAGCGTCGAGGAGCGTGCCGTCGTGCACGACTGGGCGGTGCGGCTGTCGTTCCCCGCGCTTCACCGGCTGTGGCAGCTGCTGCTGAAGGGACTCGCCGAGGTCCACGCCGCGCCGGTCCCCGTCCAGGCGGCCGAGATGGCGCTGCTGCGGATAATTCATGCGAGCACGCTGCCCGATCCGGGCGAACTGGTGCGCCGGCTGACGGCGCGGGGGACGGCATCCGCTGGTGTCGCGGTGCCGGCCGCAACTCTCGACCGCCCAGCGACGGTCGCACCTGCGTCTGCCGTGCCCGCGCCGGACAATAGCCGAACCAAGCTGCCGCGCGACTTCCCCGCGCTCGTTGCGTTGATGGAGGCGTCGCGCGAGCCGCGGCTGGCGCATGCGCTCGCCGAGGAGGTGCGGTTGGTCGACTATGCGCCGCCGGTGCTGACGATCGTCGCCGCGCCGGGCCTCGGACCGGGGTTCGCGCAGCAGCTGATGCTCGCCCTCGGCAAGGCGACGGACACGCGCTGGACGGTCACGCTCGCGCGGGCAGAAGACGGCGCCCAGCCGACGCTCCATGAAGCCGTTGAGGCGCGTGTTGCGGCCGACCGTGCGGCTGTCCTCGCCGACCCGCGCATCCGCGAAGTTCTCGCCGCGTTTCCGCAGGCGACGCTAATCGATAGCGAAAACGACGAGCCTTCAGCCCGCAGGAGTTCCGCCGATGCCTAACCTCGACGATATCATGAAGATGGCCAAGGGCCTGCAGGACGACATGGCCAAGGCGCAGGCGAGCCTCGACGGGATCGAGGTCGAGGGCGCGGCCGGTGGCGGCATGGTCAAGGTCCGCGCGACGGCGAAAGGGCGCATTCTCGGGATCGACCTCGACCCGTCGCTGCTCAACGCGGGCGACAAGGATATGCTCGAGGACCTGATCGTCGCCGCATTCAACGACGCCAAGGGCAAGGCTGACGCCGCCGGGCATGCCGAGATGCAGAAGATGACCGCCGGGATGCCGCTGCCGCCGGGGTTCAAGCTTCCCGGGATGTAACGAGGCGGCGGCGCAGGCCGATGCCGACCATGCCGAATCCGGTCAGGAACATCGCCCACGTCGCGGGCTCGGGGGTACCGCCAGTGGCGGTGTAGAAGCCGACGGTGTGGTTGTCGGACTCGTACCCGCCTCGTGCCGGCTCCTCGCGGAACCGGACCTCGTCGAAGCTCCCGGTGCGGTCGTAGAAGTTGATGAAGGCATACGGCTCGCCGGCGTTCTGGCCCTTGAACGGCACGTTGGGGTTGCCGAAGTAATTGCGATTGTTGCCGATGCGCGCGCGCACGTCGGACGGGGACACCGCGCCGACCTTGGTGCCGTTCTTGTAGAAGGTGACCTGGTTGCCGCTGTCGAGCGCCGACAGCCAGTAGCCGAAGTAGTTGACGCCGTGCGGAAACAGCGTCCGGTCGGTCGTAAACTTTAGCGTATAGGGAGTACTCCCGAATGCGACGGCATACTTGCCCGCGCCGCCCGCTCCGCCGTACTGGTTGGCATTGCTGAGTTCGACATGGCTGTAGGTCGCCGCGATCGCACCGCCGGTTCCGAAGTCGGTGGTGAAGGTCGACCCGCTGGTGCGTGTGTCGAACGTTTCGACCCCGACTGTGGTGAACGTCGCGGTCGTATGCTGGACGCCGGCACCCTCGTAGTTCAGAACGAACACGTCGGCGTGCGCCGCCCCCGCGGCCGCAAGTGCCGCGCCAACCATCATTGTCTTGCCGATCATTGCCGTCCCATCCCGTGTTAACATCGGGAACAACGGCGCGACGGGCGCGCGCTTTAGAGGGCGAGGCAGAAATCGATGGCATCACGCCGGACCACCCCGATCCGCCGCTCGATCGCGCGTGCATGGCGGCGGACGCGGCCGTGGAGGTCGGCGGCATCGCGTTTGATCGGCTGGGGCAGGATCGCGGCGATACGCGCCGCCTGCGCCGGCGTCAGCCGGGCAGCGGTCGTCGCGAAGTAGCGGTGCGCCGCCGCCTCGACGCCGTACACTCCCGGGCCGAGCTCGGCGATGTTGAGGTAGACTTCCATGATCCGCCGTTTGCCCCACAGCGCTTCGATCAGGACGGTGAAATATGCCTCTAGCCCCTTGCGCAGGTACGACCGGCCGGGCCACAGGAAGGCGTTCTTCGCCGTCTGCTGGCTGATCGTCGAGCCGCCGCGCAGCTTGGTCGACGCGGCGTTGCGCTCCGCCGCCTGCTCGATCGCGGCGAGGTCGAATCCATGGTGACGACAGAAACCCGAATCCTCGGCCCCGATCACCGCGCGCGCCATCGCCGGGCTGATGCGGTCGAGGGGCACCCACGTCCGCTCGACATGCTGCCCGGCGACCGCGTCGCGGATCATCGGTATCGTGATCGGGGGGTTCAGCCAGCGATAGGCGAGCGCCCACAGGACGGCGAACAGCACCGCGACGAGGGCGGCGGTAAGCATCCTGCCGAGCAGCCAGCCGAGCGCGCGCGCCATGTCCCCTCCGCAGCCGTGGCGCTATGGCGACGCCGTCCGCGCGTCAAGCCGCTCGCCTGCACGAAACGCTGTCCTACGCGAGGGTGCGTGCGGTAGCGTGCGTCGCCGCCAGCAGGCGACGCATGCTCTTTCTTATTCTTGACCGTTCGCCCGGTCCGACGTCACGCCGGCTCGGGCAACAGCCGCCGCTCGCCCGCGAGCGAGCGCATCGCGCGCTGAAGCTTGTCGAAGGCGCGGACCTCGATCTGACGGACGCGCTCGCGGCTGATGCCGTACTGCTGCGACAGCTCCTCGAGCGTTTCGGGCTCGTCGACGAGGCGGCGCTGCGTCAGGATATGCTTTTCGCGGTCGTTGAGGTCGCCCATCGCGTCGACCAGCAGCGTGTGGCGCTGGGTCTTTTCCTGTTCGCCGGCGACGATCTCATCCTGGAGCGGGCCGGTATCGGTCAGCCAGTCCTGCCACTCGCCCTCGCCCTCCTCGCGCAGCGGCGCGTTGAGGCTGGTGTCGCCACCCATCGCCATGCGGCGGTTCATCGACACGACCTCGTCCTCGGTCACCCCGAGCGTCGTCGCGATCGAGGTGACGTCGGACGGCTTCATGTCGCCGTCCTCCATCGCGTTGATCTTGCCCTTCATCCGGCGGAGATTGAAGAACAGCTTCTTCTGGTTCGCCGTCGTCCCGATCTTGACGAGGCTCCACGACCGCAGGATGAATTCCTGGATCGACGCGCGAATCCACCACATCGCGTAGGTCGCGAGGCGGAAGCCGCGGTCGGCGTCGAACTTCTTGACGCCCTGCATGAGCCCGATGTTGCCCTCGCTGATCAGCTCGGCGACCGGCAGGCCATAACCGCGGTAGCCCATCGCGATCTTGGCGACGAGGCGCAGGTGGCTCGTCACCAGCTTGGCGGCAGCTTCGGGGTCCTGGTGCTCCTCCCAGCGCTTGGCGAGCATATACTCCTGCTCGGGAGCGAGCAGCGGAAACTTGCGAATCTCGGCGAGATAGCGATTGAGCCCAGCCTCGCCGCCCATCACCGGGATCGACGTCTTGGCAGGCAGGTTCTTGGTCGCAGCGGCCATCATGGCTCCCTTCATCCGGCCGTCCGCGAAAGACGACCGATTAACTCCACTATATCTGCCGGCAGCGCCGAATGGAACGAAAGTTTTTCTTGGGTGACCGGATGGATGAACCCCAATGTCGCTGCGTGAAGTGCTTGGCGGCCGAAGCCGAGCTCCGACAGAACGGGCCGCAGCGCCGTCGGGGTCCGTCCGTACGACATATCGCCGAGCAATGAATGGCCGATCGACGCCATATGGACCCGTATCTGATGTGTTCGCCCGGTCTCCAGCCGGCATTCCACCTTCGTCGCTCCCAACAGCGCCGAAACGCTGCGATAATGTGTCACGGCACGCTTGCCGCGATCTTCAGCGACGATCGCCATCTTCTGCCGATTGGCGGACGAACGTGCGAGCGCGCCGGTGACCGTGCCGGCGGCCGGTACCGGCGTGCCTCCGACGATGGCGACATAGACGCGCTCGACGCTGTGCGCGGCGAATTGGCGGGACAGCGTCTCGTGCGCGGGGTCGGTCTTGGCGACCACCAGCAGCCCCGACGTGTCCTTGTCGATCCGGTGGACGATGCCTGGGCGCGCGACCCCGCCGATTCCCGACAGGCGTCCGGCGCAGTGGTGGAGCAGCGCGTTGACCATCGTGCCGTCGAGATTGCCCGCCGCGGGGTGGACGACGAGCCCGGCGGGCTTGTCGACGACGAGGAGGTGGTCGTCCTCGAAGACGATCGTCAGCGGGATGTCCTGCGCGGCCGCATCGGCGGCGACCGCGGCCGGGACGACGACGGTCAGCACGTCGCCGGCCGCGACCTTGCGCGCGGGATCGCGGTGGTGGGCGACGGCCGCCCCGGTGACATTGCCGGATCCGATCAGCGCCTTCAGCCGCTCACGCGACAGCATCGGGATCAAAGCGGCGAGCGCGCGGTCGATCCGCCACCCGGTCATGTCGGCTGCGACGGTGACCACCGCCGTGCCGCCCGTCGACATTCGTTCCCCCATCGCCTACCCGATGTCGGGATGACGCTGACGATTGCAAGCACGTGCCTGACGCTGATCGTCGTCGATGCCGCACGCGCCGCCCCGGCCGAAGCCTGCGGGATCCTGTTTGGTACCGCGGGCCGGATCTGCCGCGCAGTGCCGGCGCTCAACGTCGCCGCCGAGCCGCTGCGCGCCTTCGAGATCGAGCCGGCCGCGCTGTTCGCCGCCCACCGCCTTGCACGCGGCTGCGGGGAGCAGGTGGTCGGCTGGTATCATTCACACCCGAACGGCGTGGGCACGCCGTCGCGGGCCGATGCGTGCGGCGCGAGCGAGGACGGGCGGCTGTGGCTGATCGCCGCCGCGGGCACCGTCACGGCGTGGGTGGCGCGACCCGGCGGTCCGGTCCACGGCCGGTTCGAACCCGTCGCGCTGGTCGCCGCGTGATGGCGACGGGGGTCGTCAAGTGGTTCGACGCCGCCAAGGGGTTCGGTTTCATCACCCCCGACTGCGGTCCGCGCGACGCCTTCGTCCATGCGTCCGCCGTTGCCGCCTCGCCGTTCGCCCGGCTCGAAGGCGGCCAGCGGCTCGAATTCGAGCTGACGCAGACCACCGACGGGCGCCTGCTCGCGCTCGGCCTGCGCGCGCTCGCGCCGTGAGCGGGCTGTCGACCCTCTATTTTCCCGCCGGCATACTGATCGGCATGACGTCGGCCGCGCCCGTCGGGCCGGTCAACCTGCTCGTTATCCAGCGCGCGCTGACCGCGCATACCGCCGATGCCCTGGTCGTAGGGGCGGCGGGCGCGTTCGGCGACGCGCTGTTCGCTGCCGCCGCGGCGTTCGGGGTCACCGCCGTCGCCGATATTCTCGCGAGCCACGCTCTGGCGCTGCGGCTCGGCGGCGGGCTGATCATGCTGGTGTTCGCCGTCGTCATCTGGCGGTCGTCGCCGCGGCTGACCGACGGCGCGGCGCGGACGTCGGCGGTGCGGATGGTGGCGGCGACGCTGACGATCACGCTGACGAACCCGGCGACGATCCTGTTCTTCGTCGCGGCATTCGGCGCGGTCGGCTTCACCGGCATCGGCCACGATTCGTCCGCGCATCAGGTCAACGCCGCACTCGTCGTCGGGGGTACGTTCGCCGGCTCGATGCTGTGGTGGTGCCTCGTCTCGGGAATCGCGCGACGATACCGCGACCGCGTTACCGATCGGCACCTGCGCCTGCTCAACCGCGGAACGGCGGTCGCGCTCGGCCTCTTCGCGATCGTCGCCGTCACCACCGGGATCACGGCAGGGTGAGCGCTCCCGGTGATCTAGCCGCACTCGTCGCGATGCGGCTGACGCATGATCTTGCCGGACCACTCGGCGCGGTGGCCACCGCAATCGACCTGCTCGACGGTGGCGATCCCGAGATCCGCGCGCTCGTCGCCGACGGTGCGGCGGCGGCGGTCGCGTCGCTGCGGCTCCACCGGTTCGTCCTCGCGCCGGGCGACGACGGTTCGCCGGCGAACGGACTGCTTGGGGCGTGGATCGCGACGCGCGACGGCGTAACGCTCGACTGGCGCGCCGCACCGGCGGACGCGGCGATCGTCGTCGGGCTTGCGATGACCGCGGCCGAGGCGGCGCGGCCCGGCGCAACGCTGGTCGTTGACGGCAGCACGGTGACGGTGACCCCCGCGCCGGAGCTCGACGCCCACGTCGTCGCGGCGCTGGCGGGCGACGCCGCGACGATCCCGCGGGCGTCACTTGCCGGCATCCTCCATGCTCGCGCCGCCGAGCGTGGCGGCGCGATCTCCGTGACCACGAATGGCGGCGTGCTGCGCCTCGCCTACCAGGGCAGCGCGTTGCCACGGTAGTCGACGAACACGCCGGTCGTCTCGGGCTTCAGCCCGGCGATGACGGTGCGCAGGCCCGTGACCGAATCGCTGACAGCAACCTCGGCCCCCGCGCCGCCCATGTCGGTCTTGACCCAGCCGGGGTGGAGCGCGGCGACGGCGATGTGACGCGATTTAAGTTCAATGGCGAGCGTCTTCAGCCCGGCGTTGAGCGCGGCCTTCGACATCCGGTAGGTGTATAGCCCACCGCCGCTGTTCGCGCCGATCGAGCCGAGCGTCGACGACAGCGCCGCGATCGTGCCGCCGTCCCGCACCTTCGCCATCATCGTCCGCGCCGCGAGCAGCGGGCCGAGCGCATTGACCGTCATCACGTCGGTCCACGTCGCGGCGTCGACCTGCGCCAGCGGCCCCTCGCGCGCGCCGACGCCTGCGTTCAGGATCAGCAGGTCGATGCCGTCCGGCAGCTGCGCGGCGGCGGCGGCGAGCGATGCCTCGTCGGTGACGTCCGCGATCAGCTCGACGACCCCGTCGCCGAGCTCGCCGTGCGGCGACCGGACGGTTGCGAACACGCTCCATTCGGCGGCGGCGTACTGCCGGGCGAGTTCGTGCCCGATGCCCCGGCTGGCTCCAACGATCACGACGCTCGGCATGGCTTGCTCCGGCTGGGCGCGGCACTATCGCCGCCCCTTTCGACCGATTAATCGCGTATCGGACGATTCCGTCAACCGGCGGGCGAAAGGAGTCGCATGGGCGTCTGGCGTACGCTGCTGGGGACGAGCGTCGGGCTGTTGCTCGGTGGACCGCTGGGCGCGCTCGCCGGCGGTGCGGCGGGCAGCGCGGCCGACCTCGCCAGCCTGCGCGCTGCGTCTCCGGAGCGGCGGCAGGTCGCGTTCACCGTTGCTGCGATCGCCCTCGCCGCCAAGATGGCGCGGTCGGACGGTGCAGCGAGCGCGACCGAGTTCGCGACGTTCGAGCGGCTGTTCAAGGTACCCGACGGCGAGCGCGCCAACGCCGCGCGCTTCTACCGCCTCGCGCAAACCTCGACCGCGGGGTTCGAAGCCTATGCGACGCAGGCGGCGGCGCTGCTCGGGCCAGGAACCCCCGTGCTCGAGGACCTGCTCGAGGCGCTGATGATGATCGCCGTCACCGACGGAGTCCATCCGGCCGAGCTCGACTATCTGCGCGTTGTCGCCGACCGCTTCGGCTTCGACGCAGCCGCCTATGCCCGCATCCGGGCGCGCTATATCGCTCCGGCGCGCGACGACCCGTACGTCGTCCTCGGGCTCGAACCCGGCGCGTCGCCCGACGCCGTGCGCACCGCTTACCGAACGCTGGTCAAGACCTATCACCCCGATCGCCACATGGCGGCGGGAACCCCGCCCGAGTTCCTGCGCGTCGCCGAGGCGCGGATGGCCGCGATCAACGCCGCCTACGCCGCGGTCACCGCGCGCGCCGCATGACCGGATGATCGACCGTCCGAGCCCCAACTTCGGCGAACGGCTGCTGCCGGTGTCGATGGTCGTGCTCCATTACACCGGAATGCCGACCGCGGCGGACGCGCTCGACCGGCTGACCGATGCCGCGTCGGGCGTATCGGCGCACTACGTCGTTGCCGAAGACGGGGTGGTGGTCCGCCTCGTCGACGAGGGCAAGCGCGCGTGGCATGCGGGGAAGTCGTTCTGGCGCGGCGTCACCGACGTCAACTCGGCGAGCGTCGGGATCGAGATCGTCAACCCCGGCCACGAGTTCGGCTACCGCCCATTCCCGGAGCCGCAGATGGCAGCGGTCGAGGATCTCGTCCGCGGGATCGTCGGCCGTTTCGGCGTCGGGCCGCGCGACGTCGTCGGCCACAGCGACATAGCGCCGGCGCGCAAGGACGATCCCGGCGAGCTGTTCGATTGGCTGCGCCTTGCGGGTGTCGGGCTCGCCGACCGCGTGCCCGTCGCGGCGGCTGACCCGAACTGGACCGATGCTGGGTTCATGGCCGCGCTCGGCCGTTATGGGTACGATGTGACCGATGCCGCCGCGGCGGTGGTCGCGTTCCAGCGCCACTTCCGCCCGCGCGACATCGGCGGGGTTGTCGACGCCGAAAGCCGCGGCATTCTGTTCGGGCTGCTGCGCCCCGACCTCGCCTGACCTACTTCGGCACGTCGGTGGTATAGGCGCGATGCTCCTTGTCGCCGCCCAGCCCGGCCGGGAGCACCGGCTTCGTCGCGCGCGCCTCGGCCGCACGCGACTCCGTCGGAGCGGCGGCCGTCTCCGACCCCGCCGATCCTGGCGGCGCGACGCCGCTGTCGGGCCGCCCGCCGCCGAGGGTGACGCCCTTGTCGGCGGTGCGCTTGTACAGCCCGAGCGCCTGGCGCGCCGACGAGCAGCCGCCGACCGCCAGGATAAGCGCCACGACGAGCAGTGCCCGCATCGATCGACTCTTCCTGATCATGCGCTGCCCTCTGAACCGGGGGCCGCGGCTTGGCAAGCGCGGGGGCGGGGCCTAAGGCGGTCAGCGGCCAGAGGATTGGACGGTCGCCGCCGTAGCGATACGGGGGAGGAAAGTCCGGGCTCCACGGAACGACGGTGCCGGGTAATTCCCGGCGGGGGCGACCCCAGGGACAGTGCCACAGAGAGGAGACCGCCGGGGCCAAAACCTTAGGGTGATTTCCCCGGCAAGGCTGAAAGGGTGCGGTAAGAGCGCACCGCGCGAGCGGCAACGTGAGCGGCAAGGTAAACCCCACCGGGAGCAAGACCGCATAGGGATGGCGTGTCGCCAACGCGCGACGAGGCAGGAACCGGCCTAGCCATCCGGGTTGGTTGCTTGAGGCGTACGGTAACGTGCGTCCTAGAGGAATGACCGTCCAAGGGCGCAAGCCCCGGACAGAACCCGGCTTACAGATCCTCTGGCCACGCGCAGCGCGGCGAAGGCGCGTGCCGCGCCTCGACTCGCGCAAGCGCGGCCGGCGGGGCGGAGCCGACCGGCTCCGAACCCGTTCGACGGCGCGGCTTTGCCGCGCCGCGCCGGTCGCCCACTGCGGTTCCAATCTCGCCAATCTGGCGCTACACCCGCCACCATGACCATGACCGCTCTCCGTTTCGACCACGGCGACACGATCGACATGCTGCGCGACAGCGTCGCCGCCTTCGCCGCCGCCG
>Ga0123338_10003813_pt1 | contig 13419 bp, 13 predicted proteins | sample grotaG_FD_89793 | JGI IMG/M metagenome (GOLD analysis project Ga0123338, IMG submission 89793) | Glacier valley bacterial and archeal communities from Borup Fiord, Nunavut, Canada, to study Microbial Dark Matter (Phase II) -... | ecosystem: Environmental > Aquatic > Freshwater > Ice > Glacier ... | reverse complement strand
TGTAATGCGCTAATTGCTTGCATCTGATGGGTTAAATGGTTTCCAACTTTGGAACGTAATAGAATCTGTAGGCGCAAAAGCCAGCTGTTTGACTTGTTCACTAGATAAAAACAGCCATCGCTACGGCTGCTACAGCGCTGACTGAAACATTAATTCCGGTAATAGAAATGCTGGAATAGACCAAAAAACATTTTCGCAATTTCGGAATAAATTATTAACTCTCCTCAGTTAGTTTTAGGAGAGTTTTTATTTGCTAATTCCTGGTAAAAGTGGGATAAAACATTTAACTCTTACCTAGTAAATAGCCAAGTCACGAAAGCGAACTACTATAGCAATCCTAAATCATTCATGAGAAAGAAAATCGCTGAACTACCTATAGTTCCTTACTTTCTGTCTACGTGTTTTCTCACTTATCAATTCGGATTGCTATAGGCGATTATTTAGTGATTAGCAACTACGAACCCAAATCTCACCGTAGCCGTATTTCCCAAGGTCTACCACATCTTCAGGAAAGCGTTTTAGAAACTCATCTGGAGGCAACCATTCTTGAAATACAAATGAATGCATTTCAGAAGGGACAATATTAATCAGTATCTTTCCCAGATTGGATAGGTAATCTATACAAGCAGCAGTGGTATTAATTCCGCGTTCTGTTATATGATATTCAAATGACAGTAAAGAAATGGGTTGTGTCAGCCCTTTCAAAACTTCAAACTCCCACCCTTCAACATCAATTTTGCAATAGTCTGGTTTTCCAAATTCATTAATTGCGTGATCAAGAGTGGTGATAGGAACTTGAATACTGCTTTGTACTGGGCTTATCCAATCCTGATGAAAACTTGCGATTCCACTTCGTTCGCGAGTGTACAATGTTGCTTCTCCAGGTTCTGCACCAACGGCATTATGAACGGCATGAAACTTACTGCGATAATGACTGCATCGAGCTTTCAATTCTCTCATGCATTGGGGCTGTGGTTCAAATGCCACAACTCTTGCACCTGCTACAAGAAAAGCCTCTGATTTTTCACCTATGTTTGCACCAACATCGAAGCAGAGACTATCAGAATCTAATAGCTTTGAGTAGAAAGAAATTTCTCGTTGAAAATAATCTAAATGATATTTTAACTGTTTTTGATTTAACAAGCGATATAGATTCCTAATTGGTCTATATAGACCAGTTGATATGGAAAAATCCTTCAAAATAGACTTGGTTGCAGTAAGTTGCATGTTGTATTTACCTCAATCAGCAATTTTCGATTCAAAAATTATAAAGCATATCCTAGCGCTCTTTTATTACTCTTATGAGAGTATATAGCGGTGTGCAGTTTAGTAAAATACAAAAACTTTGCTGAAATGATTTGACAGCAAGGACTTTAGTATTCTCATCCAATAAATAACCGCTATAAATAAGGGGTATACTAGGGGTGAAATCAGCAGTGATACCGAAAGTTACGCTAAGAACTTGATGAGTCACTTTCAATACTGCGATGCACTATCTCGGAAAAGTCGGTATGGAGAGAGGCATTTTTTGCAGATGCTGATGTTGTTTCGCCACGGGTTGCGGGTGGGGGAGGCAGTGGGAGAGAAATGCGGCTTGAGGTGGGATGGGGTGATGTGGGGGGAAGGTCAGATTTTTATCACTAGGGAAAAGGGCAGTGATTCTGGGGTGCATCCTTTAACTGGACTTTAGACTAAAGAAGAGCGATCGTCAGGTAGTAGCTGTACAAAAAATAAAGGGATGCCTGTAAGAAGAAGCACCCCAGCAACGGAAGATGAAAAAAGCACAACCAATTTTCATCTACCACTATGGATGTTTTTGCTCAAACTTTGGGAATTCCGTCAAGCAGCATACGAATGTTTATGTCGATAACGCTACCAGTACGAATGCGATCGCGGCTAATGCCAAAGTACCGATCGGATCGCTGTACCAATTCTTTCCTGATAAGGCAGCAATTCTCTACAAACTGGCAGCTCGCTACAACCAGCAACTCCATCATTTATTAGTAGAATTGAATACACCTGAAAACAAGATACCTCTCTCTAGCTATATGGAGCAGGTAATTGATACCGTTGATCAATTCTTTACCGATTATCCAGGTTATCATGCCATCTTTATGCCCTTGCAAGGTTCAATGCCTGAACTAAAAGCGATCGATGCGGCGGCTGATGCCCAACTGATTCAAGATTTGGCAACGTTTATATCCGAGTATTATCCAGATTTAGAACCATTGGTCTATGAAGCGATCGCTTTTGTATTGGTGAAAATGATCGGCACCCTCTTGTGGACTTCTCTTAGGCAAGAAAAAACATTCCGTCAACAACTGGTGAGAGAAACAAAAAGATTGACTCTGAGTTACTTGCAAAGTTATTTATAGCGACCTGCAACGCTAATCGCTCAAACCTGCAATCAAGACCTGAGTAAACCAGCATTAAATGTCTGCTGGTTAGATGATTCTGTATTCAAATGAGATTATTTATTTTATACCGTAATTGATACCAATTATCAAAGATTTATTGCAAATATTTTTGGCAATAATCGTCAAATGACTTGCTAGTAATCTTTTTGAGATATCTCATCAAGATGAATTCTCCTGTGAATCACTATGTTCACTGCAAATAAATAAAATCACCTTTGCCCACTACCTGTATACTTCTGTCGAAGCTGGCGAACATATAGGGAATTAGACTGTGGTAGTTGCGTTGGCTGCTGCAAGCCATAATTACCATAGGACTGTGGTAGTTGAGCCGGCTGCTGCAAGCCATAATTACCATATGATTGTGGTAGTTGCGTCGGCTGCTGCAAGCCATAATTACCATATCCTACAGGGTTTGTAGGGGTGACAACGCCTTGACTTGGACTCTGGCTAGAATATGGTGCAATATTAGTTGGTGCCAGAGAGGTGACTGGGGGTGTCAATGGTGATATATTAGGCAATACTTGACCGTTATTTAAATTATTGTAGGGATTTTGTGGGAAGTTTGTACCCGTTGAAGTAGAACCTGTACCAGTAGTTAACCCATTGTTAGGTAACACCTGACCGTTATTTAAATTATTGTAGGAATTTTGTGGGAAGTTCGTACCTGTTGACGTGTAGCCTGTCCCAGCAGTTAACCCAGTACTAGGTAGAGAATTCTGACTGGGTAAGCTGTTGATGGGTGGCATTAGCGGTGTTCCTGGGTCAGAGACGCGCCCCAAGCCATTTATTTGAGTTGTAGTACTATTAAAATTAGACAATTTCTGGTTTGTCGATTGGTTGAGCGTCGCTTGCAGAGGGCTGATGGGCACAGAATTTTGATTTTTGTTGGTTTGATTAGTGAATCCAATACCCAGGCTAGAGGATGTTTGTTGCCCCCCTGTTGGTTCAGAGGCCGCATTTAAAGTCTTAAGACCTAGAAGTTGGTTATTATTATCAACCGTCCCAGTACGCAATAAATTTTCTGTTTGTACAACAAAGGGATTTTCTACAGTTGGCGAGGTGTCGCCATTAACGCCTAAACCAGGATTTAATTTGGTATCACTAGCAGACTTTTGTTTGTTAACTGCATCCTCTAATAAGTCTTTGCTCTTTTCTCCCTTAGTGTTTTCCTTCGGGGTATTTGCTGTGCCTGAGAGAGTTGCTTGCTCAAAGTCATTAGATAAAACTGGCAAGTTATCAATATCCGCTGCAATAGCTCTGTTTTCTGTTGACAGGGAGGAATCCGCAGGCTCTTGTGAAGTGACTTGTTTTTTTTGCTTATAAACGAAAATATCTGGGTTTGACCAGTATTCCCAGGTTACTAGCCCTACTACAGATAAAAAAATTGCAGTTCCCCAAAAACCAGGTCGCCCTAGATTCCATAACCTGGCTTTGAGATAGCGTAAGTAAGCGGGAGGATAATGACGATTTGGCATGGGATTGGTAATTGAAATTTACTAGAAATCGGGAAAACTTGACGGAAGCTGAAGGCATTGCTGTTTAATGCTTTTGCTTTCCTCAACAGTAAATATCTCAACTGAAGTTTGAATGGTGATTTGATCCTAACTTCTCCATGAGTTATTAGTCATTACCAATAGACATATAGTAGTCAAAAATTTACTTAGAAATAAGAATTAAATGACATACAATTTATGTCCCTGGCTTACCTCACCCTCAATCCCTCTCCTTATAAAAAAGAGGGAAGCTAGATACAGGATGAAGTTTTGCATTTTATTTAATCCACTTCCTTATTAGCGGCTGGAGTCCTTGGGCAAGATTTTGTAGAAAGTTATGGCAATTTATGGTTAGTTTTTGGGTATCGGTAACACTGGATAACATCAGGAGTTGACAACTAGTCTAATTTATTGTTGTAGCCGGACAAAAGTTCAACTTTTTTACTTTCTAGTTAGCAAACTGTGCGCTCTGAAGGCGCTGTGCTGCACCGTACTATTAACCAGGAGATTACAGCAATGATGAAAGCTGAAGATATCATGACCAAAGATGTAGTTACCATTCGCGGTTCGGCCACTGTTGCGGAAGCAGTGGGGGTGATGAAGGAAAAAGGATTGCGATCGCTGGTTGTGGATCGTCGCTATGACAATGATGCTTATGGTATTGTCACAGAAACGGATATTGTTTATAAGGTAGCAGCCTACGGTAAAGACCCAAAGCAAGTGCAGGTTTATGAAATTATGAGTAAGCCTTGCATTGTGGTCAATCCTGATTTGGGTGTGGAATATGTAGCGCGGTTATTTGCTAACACTGGTATCCACAGGGCACCTGTGATTCAAGGTAAGCTGTTGGGCATCATCTCGATTACCGACATTTTGACCAAAAGCGACTTTGTGGAAGCACCACAAGCGCTACTGCTGGAGGAAAGAATTCAAAAAGCAATTGAGCAGGCTCGTGCTATTTGCACTGAACAAGGTGCTTATTCTAAACCCTGTGCAGCCGCTTGGGATGAGGTAGAAGAACTTCAGGCAGAAGCAGCTCATCAGAAAGCTGAGGGTATGGTATTAGCCAAAGTTTCTTTTGAAGAATACTGTAAGGAAAATCCAGATGCACCGGAATGTCGAAATTATCATCCGTAATTGAATCTGAGTTCGATGGCTGGAGTTTGACCTCTCTCCTAGAACATCGATTCAGTAATCCTGGAAGAACCTCTCCCCCAACCCCTCTCCGAAACGGAGAGGGGAGTTTGACTCCCACAACGCTAGTAGGGAAGGGGGCTGGGGGGTTAGGTTTTTGATTACTGAATTGGTGTTCTAGAAGGCTACGGTGTACACACAAGTCTCTCTGGACGCAAATGGTTTATCGTCGAATAGCTTAAGAAAACCTCACCCTGGTTCTGCTACGCAAAACCTGTCCCTCTCCTTGGTAAGGAGAGGGATTGTCCCTCAGGATAGGGTGAGGTTTTTATTTGTAGCACCTCCTTAATTTACCGTTTGGTAACTCGGATCAATAAGAATATACCTATTCCCAAAAAAAGAAAGTTGGGCAACCAAGCCCCCATAAAGGGAGAGAGGACACCAGCTTGCCCGATCGCACCACTAATAAAGAAAATTAAGTAGTATGAAAAAATAACTATGACACTAATCCCAAAGCTGGTGCCTTTTCCAGTTCGCTGGGGTATGCTTCCCATCACTGCGCCTACTAAGCCAAAAACTACACATACAAAAGGTAAAGAGATTTTTTGTTGAATCCGCACTTCGAGTTTACGAATTTTTTGGCGATCGCCACCGAGATTTTCTACTTCTAGTTGCTGTAGTGCTTCAGAAATATTCATCTCACCATAGTCACGGCTTTTTTCTGCCAGACTTAATGGTGTGCGCGGTAGTTGCAGTTGTTGGTGTTCAAATCTAACAATATTGCGATAAGAGCGATCGGCAGCGACAAAATAGATCGTGCCGTTGTAAAAATCCCAGACATTTTGCGAAGGATTCCACTGGGCTGATTCTGATACCACAATTTGATTCAGACCTTTTGTTGAGCCGTCTATAATCGTCAAACCTTTCATCCGCTTACCATCAAACTGGTCGGCGTAAAACAAGCGTGTCAATCTCCTATTCTTAGAGCCATCCGGCTGGACAACATCCTGGTATTCAGGATAGAAAATATTTTGCTGTTTAAAAGTTGGCTTGTCTGATTTAAGGGCTTTCTGCAGAGTCATCGCCGCTTGATAATTTGCTGCTGGTGCGATTTGTTCGTTAAATATAAATGTCATTCCTGTAACCACAAGACTTAACATCACAGCAGTTAGCACCATGCGATAGACACTGACCCCACAACCACGCAGGGCAATTAGTTCGCTGTCGCTAGAAAGACGACTGTAGGTCATCAAAGTAGCCAGCAGCGTAGACATGGGGAAGGCTAAAACAATAAAATTGGGAAATTTTAACAAAAAAACTTGAATAGCAATGTCTATGGGTAGCCCAGATTCTACAATTTTTCTGATGAGATCAAATACAGCATCAATGGTGACGCCTAGCGATGAAAAAGCTCCGACACCAAAGAAAAACGGCGCTAACAATTCGCTGGCAAGATAGCGATCCATGATCGTAAAAGGCAGCAGCGAATGGAGGCTGTAGAAAGACGTGAGCTTCTTTGAGATCATAAGCAAGTTGAAAAGTTAAATATTGATAACCTTGGTAAAGCAAAGTATACAGCAGGAGTTTGGAGAGACGCGATTAATCGCGTTTGTACAGGAGTTTGGGTCTTGAGTCTAGGCTCTGTAACTCACTTAATTGCAAACTACTGTATTTAGCATCAAAGTTTAATTCTTAATAGCTGAGAAAGCAGAATCAAATTAATTAAGAAATTTATGCTTAAGAATAAACAATAAAAATATCTTTTGAAAATATTAACTAAATAATTGTTAATTTAGACTTGAAAATTATCCCCTAAATAATATTGCCGCACGAGAGGGTTGCTGTAGAGTTCGTCAGCAGCGCCAAAAGCGAGTATTTGTCCCTCGCGCATGATGTAGGCGCGATCAGTGATTGCCAGGGTTTCACGCACATTATGATCTGTAATTAAGATTCCCATGCCGCGATCGCGCAGTTGTGCTACGATTTGCTGAATTTCTGAGACTGCGATCGGATCAACTCCCGCAAAAGGTTCATCCAAAAGTAAAAATTTTGGCCCTTCTTTTCCAGCAGCTAAAGACCTTGCTAATTCCGTTCGCCGTCGCTCACCACCAGAAAGTTGAATTCCTTTACTATTGGCTAATTTTTCCAACCGAAATTCCCGCAATAAAGTTTTGAGTCGTCTTGACCACTCCCATCGTGGCACATTAGTTTGCTCTAGCACCAACAGAATATTATCCTCTACCGAGAGTTGGCGAAAAACACTTGGTTCTTGTGCTAAATAACCAATACCCAATCGCGCCCTTTTGTGCATTGGCATTCCCGTAACATCCAGATTACCTAGCCAGACTTTTCCTTGATTGGGTTTTTCTAAACCTGTGGCAATATAAAAGGTCGTCGTTTTACCAGCCCCATTGGGGCCTAGTAAACCAACGACTTCGCCCTGAGCAACAGAAAGATTGACACGATTGACAATTACTCGCTTGCCGTAAGATTTGTGAATATTCTCTAAAACAATTTTCACGCTGGAGGCACTCTTTCTTGATAATAGATGCTAATTAGAAGGTTTGAATGCTGGTGTCTGTGGGGCAGGCTTGGCAGTTTGGCCATCATTATTTGATTCCTGGATCATGTAGATGGACTCTACCTGACGGTTGGATTGGGGTAAGGCAACAAATCGCCCTTCGTCAATTAAATAAGTTACCTTCTCTGCTCGGATACTGTTACCGCCCTGTTGTAAAATATAGACATTGCCACTGAAATCAATTCGGCGTTCTTTACTAAAGTACTGTGCTTGGGCAGATGTTGCCTGAATCTGGCGAGCCGGATATGACATTTGCACATTACCGCGAGCGGTGATTACTTGATTTTTAGCGTCATATTCTTGCACATCAGCGCGGATAGTGAGGGGGCGATTTGCTCCAGATGTTTGTGCAGTAACGGTTTGCAGTTGGGTAGGGAAGACGAAAGCGCCCAAGAGTGCAACTGGCAGCATTAAAGCTAATCCAAAGCGACGCATCTGTGATATGGGCAATTGATAGCAGGGCATCATAGCAGTTTGGGATTTAGGATTTCAGCTTGTATTCTAATTATCTCAAGTACTTTATCCAGAGTATGAAATATACAATCTGGAGTGATTTCCGATAACTACTAGCTGAAATAGTGACGTTACCCCCAACCTCAAGGTTTCAGGTAATTGGCATAGGAGTGAAAATGGCGTAGGCACAATTCATGTAGCTTTAGCTTTCCTACGGAACGCTACGCGAACCCGCAGGGTATTGTGCCTACCAAGGATTTCGCGCAACGCATAAATAATTTCACCAGATGCCTAATCAGTAGGTAGCACAATTCTAGGCAAAGATAAGACTTGATTTTCACCCAAATCACCAGATATAATTTTCTCTGGCCCTATTTGTTGTAATGTCGTCAACAACACTGCGCTCTGACTCAATAGCTCATCTACATCAACGCCGCCGTAACTAGATGGGTAACGCCGCAGGCGATTGCCACCTTCTCCAAGTAGAATTACTGCACCTCGCCAGTTACGATTCTCCAAATGATACAGTGCCACAGCAATCTGGAGAATGCTTTGATAAAAGGTTTTTTCTGGTTCGCCAGCTTCAATCCACAAAGCCTCTAAGGTGTCATGACAGGCATAGAACTGACCAGAATTGAACTGTTCTACGCCTTGCCAAAACTCTTGGGGCATGATTTCGCTCATCCCATGCTGTCTCGTACTTCTTTGATTGTTTCGAGAGATATGTCTTGTTTTTCTCCAGCAAACTCGTTATCAGGGGTGAGGAACAACATGCAATGGCACTCTTTGCGTTCTCTCATTGGCACACAAGGACAGTTCCAATATGTGGCGTGAACCTCAGCCTCTTTATCTTCGTAGTGGCGACAGGGACATAAAGGCGCACCTAGATCGTCTTTATGTTTAGCTAGTCCTTCAATCACAACTGCGGTGACAGAAGGTTCAGAACAGAAGTAGGTTCCAGTACGCTTGGCGTATTGTTCGGAAAAATGCCGCATCGCCTCTAGGCTTTTATCGGTGGATTTTGTGTTATTTTCTGATGTGATCATGTCGCTCATAATTTAAATATTTCTTTGCATTATACCTTAGCCTCACTAAGGGATTACTGGGTGTATTTCCCCAACTTTACCTGCTCAAATTGTTTTACCTTGCTCAAAGGCTGATATGTCGGGTGTGCTGGGATCAGACAAAATCTCACAAGCTTAACTTATAAGCTAATCAAAATTCAAGTTGCATCTTGAGGCAGAATTTAAAAGTCAAGAGGTTGATTTATTCTCATCAACAAACGACGCTGTGATGCGTCTAAGGGAAGATGCCAAGGGCAATCCTTTGAGCAGACTTATGTCAGGCTTTGTTTATTTAGACATTTTGCTGAATTCTCTTCATTATAACTTTATGAGACTTCATGAAATTACTAAGTAATAATACTTGCTTTTTCCAAGTTTGTGTATATTGTGAAATGTGTAACAAAAAAAAGCACAAACTTATCAAGAGTTACAACTACTATATGAGTATTTCAACTGTTGGGAAAAAGTTATCGACTGCTGCGATCGCAGGAACAGTCATCGTTTTGGGAATAGGAGCCGTAGCACAAGCAACTGTTTTAACATTTGATGATATAGCGCCTATTTCATATTATGAGCAGATTCCTAATGGTTACGGAGGATTTAATTGGGATAATTTTGACTATGCAAATGGCTCAAATCCTATAGTTATACCACGTGGAGGCTATGACAATGGAAGATTCTCAGGAGACTATGTGGCTTTCAACGCGCGTGGAAACCCAGCGCTAGTAAGTAATAGTGTTTTTGACTTCAACAGTGCTTACCTCACAGCCGCTTGGAATGATGGTCTTTCAGTTACTGTAGAAGGTTTAAAGAGCGGCGCAACCCTGTATTCCAAAACTGTGGTTGTAGATACGACACAGCCAACTTTAGTTAATTTTGATTATTTTGGTGTTGATGAATTAAAGTTTACCTCATTTGGTGGAGTTGAGCCAGATTATCTTATAAAGACGCTTGGTGGCGGGACACAGTTTGCGCTAGATAACTTTACCTTTAATGAAAAAGCTACATCTGTTCCTGAACCTACATTTCTACCAGCGTTACTGTCAATAGCTACTTTAAGTGCTGGTTCAGTATTAAGACGTAAACAGCTAAAGCAAAGTTAACTCAAGCCTTGCACTTTGCCCGAAGTAATAGAAGTTGCGGCTACACAAACAAAGTTTACCTCCGTGGGTTAAAAGCTTTGTTTGTATAGCCCTTCTATGGTGTATTTTTTGGCGAAGGTATTGATTAATACGAATGTAATGTTTTTTGCAGTTGGGGTTGCAGAGCGCGTAGGCGTAGCCCGTCGGAGACATCGCTTTGTAAAACTATACCAGGGTGTTCCAAATTGATTACCTCTGATTCTGCTGGTGAGGAAATATTTGGCCACAAAACCCAGCGACTGCCTTGAGGAAGAGTAGCAAGGCTCAGGGGGTTTTGAGTCAGCCAAATCAAAGGGTAGTTTTTAGGAACTACTGAACTGGCATCTTCTAGGGCTGTGGTAGCTGCTAAGGTTTCTAAAACAAAGCGATCGCCTTTAATTAAATTTGTTGATGCTGTCCAAAGTTGCACCTCTAATTGCTGTTGCTGTGCGTAAAAATACAGAGAGGCGGCGGCAATTACTGCTTGTTCAAAGTTTTCATTTTCCCACTTGCTAGCACTGTCAAGGGCAATAACTATTTCTTGTCCACCTGTAACCATTTCTAATTCCCGCACCCTTAATTCGCCATAACGGGCGCTAGTCCGCCAGTGAATCAGACGAGTCGGATCTCCGATGCGGTAGGGGCGGAGCGATCGCACCAGCCCCGTTGTCGCTGTCTGCAATGGTCTACCACGGGCATCGCCCTTTTTGCTCTCTTCTTGCCCCATTTCATCGACTAGAGGGCAGATAACCAAGGGTAACACTATCGGATAGACGATCGCCATTGCAGCACAATCACGCTGACGGCGACACCAGAACAATCCCAAAGGCGCACCAGAACCTAGTTCGACTGTATGCCAGCGATAAACGCCCCGGCGCTGGGTAGGGTGGTAATATACCCAACGGTAACTACCTTGGCTAAGAATTGTTTCGATTGCCTTTTTTACTGGTTTCCCTAAGACGAAGGGTAGTATATCCTCAACTTGCAACAAGCTGACAGGCTGCTGTGTCTGATTGCAGATTTCTAATTCCACCGTCAGATCATCGCCGGCTGATACAGGTTGGATGGGACGGCGGGTAATTGATAGACCTGTGAGCGATCGCGGTGGTAAGATAGCTGCTACACCCAAAAGGGCAAAACTGATACCACTAATGGCATACAGCCAACCAGCCATCGTATTGATACCTGCTCCAAAAAAACAAATAGCGGTTGCTGCTAGTACCCAACCGCCATAAGAAGGGGCACAAGCGCGGGTTTCTAACCAATTGGTGATGGGTTTGAGGATTTTCATGTTTCTTTTTTAACCCAATACCACCCGAAATTCACAGTATTATCTTTTCACAGCGCTTTCTAATGTCGTGGTAATCGCTTTGTACACGACATTGGGAAAAAGAATATGAAAAATACTTAGGTATTATTAAAAAACAATTACGCAAACAGACAATATTGATAACATAGTTAGCGCTCAAGACGACTTTTGTATAATTTCAATCAACAATACTCCTAAATTAGTAGTTTATAGTTTTACAGATAATAAATATTCAATTGGTGAAATCATTGAAACTTTGATTCTAATGTATGAGGTGATGACACCTAAAGAAATCGTGGGACGTGTCGAGTTTGTGTGAAATGAAAGCAGCTTTGAAAGCATTTAGGTAGAGTCAGTTAAAAGTTGTATCGACACCTTAACAACTTATCTATATTTTGGTGGTTTACATCTATAAATTTATAATTGTATATGATTAAATTATGGAACGTAGGTATAAGGTAAAAATATGACAATTATTACCAACTTAAAACAACTCTATGAAACCGATGATAATTTATGGTTAGAAAAAACTATTGAATTATTAAAACAAAAACAGTTTAACCAACTTGATTTAGAAAACTTAATTGAGGAATTAATCAGTTTGGGGAAAAGAGATTTAGCTAAAGCCAAAAGTCTTTTAAGGCAAATTATTATTCATTTATTATTACTCCAATATTGGCAGGTAGAATATGAAAGAAACTATCGTCATTGGATTGGAGAAATTAAAACCTTTAGATATGACTTAAATAATCATTTAACGACGAATTTAATAAACAAGTTACAGGATGATTTAGAGAATATTTATCAAAGTGCGGTTGATTTTGTGAGAATTAAAACCGATTTAAGTATTTTTCTAGAAAAGTGTCCTTACACTCTTGTACAATTATTAGATGAATATTATTTACCTTAAATATATCAGTCTTATGACGTAGCGACTCATGCTTGCGCCTGATGTCCTTGTCGAAACCGCTCTATAATTTGGTTTACGAATGTCTTCCCATCAATAGGTGGCGTTTGGTCTGAAGCTAAAATCGCCGCATCAATTTTTTCTCGCACAGCCTCGATCCATTCAGCATCTGCGCGATCGTATTAATCTAGCAACCGTAAGGCAATTTCAAGGGCTTCCTCTGCGGAGCGATATTTCCCAGCCTGGAGCTTGGTTTGAATAAAGCGTTCTTGATCGGGTGTGAGACTGATGCTCATAGAAAACCTCTATTCAGATTATTCACTATTTTAAGTCAAAAAACTCACCGGAATATCAACGGCGAGGAGCGATGTTGGTCTTGGTTAAAAAGCCGCATCCGTAATAAGGTTAATTATATTTTTGACTTTACCTAAAAAATAAGTAAGTATTAACACTAAGGCTCCTGCAACGAAGTGATTATAGTGAAAGTCAAAAATGAAACGTTCAAATCGCCTTGCTTGGATGGGAGCGATCGCACTAGCTGCGATCGTTTTACTTAGTTTGATCGCGGCTCCTAATAATACTAAACTTAACACTGGCTCTACTTATAACCGCGCCTCCGATGGCTATGGTGCTTGGTATGCTTTTATGCAACAGCAGGGAATTTCTATCAAACGCTGGCAAAAGCCTTTTAGTGAAATTCAGCCAGAAAATAGCCCAATTACCATCCTACAGGTAGGCGGCTATCCAAGGGAGACGATACTGGATAGTCAAGAGCGTGAATGGGTAGAAAAAGGGAATACTTTGGTAATTTTAGGTGCAGGGGCGCGGGTTACAGAAGCAGAGTTTAGCACGATGCAGAAATCTCCCCAAGGTGATATCAAAATTGATACACGTAGACGATATAAAAAAGCTAACTCCAAGCAAGTTGATTTAGGCGATC
>Ga0123338_10003808_pt1 | contig 13427 bp, 12 predicted proteins | sample grotaG_FD_89793 | JGI IMG/M metagenome (GOLD analysis project Ga0123338, IMG submission 89793) | Glacier valley bacterial and archeal communities from Borup Fiord, Nunavut, Canada, to study Microbial Dark Matter (Phase II) -... | ecosystem: Environmental > Aquatic > Freshwater > Ice > Glacier ... | reverse complement strand
TTTCGCGAGTTTTCGGCCACTGACCGCAGTTCCCGACCCCTCGACCGGAAAATCCGAGATGGCCGACGTAGCACGCAGCAAAGCAACCCCCGCCGGCACCGACGGCCACTGAAGACTCCGAGAAGACCGCATCGACGACTCCGGGGTCGTCACCATCCGCTACAACTCGAAAATGCACCACATGGCATCGGCCGAGCACACAAAGGCGTCCGCATCCGACTCCTCATCCACGACCGCGATATCCGCATCATCAATCCCATCACCGGCGAACTCCTCCGCGAACTCACCCTCGACCCCAACATCGACTCAGAACCCCAGAAACCACAAAATCCCTCGCGATCTTCATCACAAGGGATTTCGTCTTCAGTTCTTAGGACGGTTTATGGGACGAACCTTTGGTGGGCTGTTCCAAGAACCTCCGTGGGCCTGGAAACACAGGCACCTTTGCTGAGCGTGAAGTGCGTTTTCCTCCGCACCCCTTCGGACTTTCCTCTTTTCGCGAAGATCCACCCGTGTGTGCGCCCTACCGGGGTAGGACTGGCGTCGATTACACAGCAACCCAGTCGGTTATGCTGCACTGCCGAGACGAGTGTCCTGCCGAACGGCTCAATCGTCATGAGCGACGCTCGATAGAGCGGGTGAGGCCGAGTTCCGCCAATCGAATCTCCTGGCAGAGCAACCACCCCTTGTTCAGGACGAGGGTTTAGCGCGGAATCTAGGTACGTCGTCACTTTCATATTCCTCGGGCCCCGGAATGACAAGCACCTCAACTCCGCTGGCACGACTGTTTCAATTCTCCAGTTATGGTCCCAACGGACGGCAACCGTGACGTCGACGAAATCGGATGAATAGTCCACCACCGCTCGTGACGCGCCCGATTCGCCAGGCACAACTTCGTGATACATCAAGACATCACCGAGAATGTTCCCATCAGCGCCCGCGGCTAAAAGTTCGCCCCAGCGACAGGTCCGCCAGAAGCTGGTCAATCACCTGCTCCTCTTCTAATCGTGAGCCTCTCCGTTCGAGAGCCGGACGGATCGCGGCATCCCATCGGGCATCGACGGGGGATCCCTTCAGGTCGGTACCGGGCACGTGAGCCGATTCATCGAGGTCAGATGCGCTGTACCTCCACGGCTCGAACCCGAACAACTCATGCACCCGATTGGCGATGCGCAATCCACCCCAGTCGAAGTCGCCGTGATAGCGGATGCCTGCGCTCGCCACTGCGCGCAGCAGCACAACCGCGGCGAGGCTCGGTTGGCCCTGGATGCAGACGATTGGGGGAGAATCCGCTGCGAGCTCGCGAGCCGCCGCGTCAACGATCGACGGGTTCTCGCACACGAAGACCGGACTCGTCGGAACGGAAATCTCGAGCCGTCGAAGCTGACGGAGCGTGATGACCACCGGTTCGCCCGTGCAAGTCAATTGGCCCAGCGCGCCGGGAAGCGGAAGTCGGTGAACGAGCACCGTGCTCGAGAGTTCGTCCATCGCTATCCCGGCTCGAGCCCACACTTCCCTGCGTCCCTGAGATCCTGGCGGCACGACCCCGCCTTCCGCGAGGGCCGAAAGTACGAGGGCAGACTCCGGCGTCCCGAAATCAAGCGCGTGAGCGGAGCCGAGAACACGCGCCGCCAGCCGCGGAAGCGCTTCACCGCTGGACGGCAGTTGCTCCAGGACACCCAGGACCCGCTCGAGAAGTTCCCGCGCGGCATCCGGAGTTCGCGCCAATCGACGAAGCTGGCCCCGTGACCGAATCGACTGTGCCCAGGATGCAGCGTCGGGATGCTCGGCCAGATAGTTATCCAGCGGTGCATGAACCTCGTCCCACGCCAGTCGCTGCGCGTCGGCGAACTCGGCGCGCACCACCAGTGGTCCGCGGAGATAGTGCACCGCCTCGGCGAGCGATGCAGCGGCCCCGCTGTCCCGGACGATGCGGTCGAGGAGCTGGAGGTCCACGGAGATGGTCGAGCCTGACCCGGGACTGCGACCCATGAGCGCAGCGATTGCCGATCGCTCCCCCGAGTCGAAGATCCGCACGGCCATCCGGCCCAGGAGTGGACGTCCACCCTCGATCCGCTGCACGAGCTGGTTGACAAGCCGTTGGAGTCCGGACTCCCCTAGCAATCGCTGCACGTGCGCAGGTTCGCCGGTCATGTCTCGTCGATTTCGAAGACGAGCGCGTCCTGTCCCCACTCGAGGGGAGGCGCCGACTCGATGGCAGATGTCCCGCCATCGGCGACCCGCTCGCGGCTCACACCATCCCAGGTCCAGTGTTCAACGAAAACCGCATCGGTTCCCGAGAGTCGGAACAGATTGGCGATGGCGATTCCGGGAATCTCGGGATAGGTCGCCCATTCTCGTTCGCTCGTCATCACTACGTCGAGATCGAACTCGGCAAGCAAACCCAGGTAGCTCGCTCGGGATCGGTCATCGACTCCCGCGAATGCTTCGTCCAGGAGGATCAACCGGGGCGCGTGAGGGTTACCCGCCGAGGCATAGTAGCTGGCCGCAGCCGCAAACAGGGGAACGCTGGCCGCGAGAACTCGCTCTCCGCCCGAGGCGGGACCAGACGCAGAGCGCCACACCCCGTTCTGGTGGAGCTGCACCGAAAAACGATTCCACGAACGGTAGTCGAAAGCGGTGCGAAGGCGCTCGTGCCAACTTCCGTCCGGTTCCTCCGCGCGGGAGCTGGAGATTCGCGACCGCAGGTAGTCACCGATCGCCTCTCGATCGGCGGGCGACCACGCCGCAGCGCTCTGCTGCAGAAGCGCACGGCCCTGTTTGTCGAGTTCGCCATCCGCTGCCTCCCACATGATCCGCAGCCTAAGACCGCTTCGAGTCGGGCGCCGGTCCAGTTCCTGGTTGATGAGGACGACCTGTTGTTGCGCCTCCCTGACCCGATCATGCAGCTGGGCACCGACCTCGTCGATCAGGTGCGTCTCGAGGATGGCGCGCTCTTTCTCGGTGAGCAGTCGTTCGCGGTCGAGGAGCTCACGCTCGAGTTCGGCGAGCAACGATCCGGGCGCGACGTACTCCGAGCCGTGCTGGACCGAGACAACAACAACGCCATGGCGCTGTTCCCAAGCGCACTGGCGTCCCTGGGCGCTCAGCTCACCCTGCAGGATTTCGAAAGCGCGGTTGAGCCGGCCCGCCGCCGCGTCCAGATCGTCAGCGCCCGCGTCGTTCCCGCCGAGAAGCTCAAGCGCGCGGCGGGCGATCCTCACGGTCGGATCTGGTGCCCATGGCGTACCGAGGTCTGGAATCTCCAGTGCGGGAACCGCGATGGCCAGCAGTCCGGTGCTGACAAACAAGCGGAACTCCCCGGCTGCCTCGTCGCGCCGGGCGGTCGCAGAGACGACAGCCTCCTCGACCGCGGTGACCTCACTCGTCGCCACGGCGACCTCATTGGACGCCGTGCGGACCTCGCTATCGAGCCGGGTGCGCTGTGACGTGGCAGTTTGGAGGTCGCGCTCGACGCCCTCGAGCTCCCGCTCGATCTCCCGGGCTTCCTTGCCCACTGTCGCTTCGAGTGTGTCGCGGCGCTGCTCGGCCGAGACGGCCTTAGCCAGCGCGCTCTGGGCATCGCGCTCCGCTGCGGTACGCGCTTCGACGGCGTTGCCGTCGGTCGCTTCGCTGGTGGTGGCCCGGCGCTGAAGTCTCTCCCACTCCTCGAGACCGGTAACCAGCAGGAGCACCGCAGCCGGAAGGTTCCCGAGTGCGGCTCGGACGGCGTCCAGCGTTCCGACGTCGATCGAATACAGCTCAGCCGCTTCGGCGACAGCCACACCGGCGACAGACTGGGATTCGATTGCACCGGCTAACATGCCTCGTCGTGCCTGTACGGCGCGGTCCGCTTCCGTACGTCGCTCGGCCGCGAAAGCAGCGCTGGAGTTTGTCGATCGAACGGGGGTGTCATCCGCAAGGCCGTCACGTTCTGCCTTGAGGGATGTCCGTGCGTCGCTCACGAAAACACGCTGGCGTTGCCATTCGGTGAACTCAGCGAGAAGCGCATCGTGCTCGGACTCTGCTGACTCCAGTCGGGCCAGCCGTGCCTGCTCGCGTGCCGTCGACCCCAGGTACTCCGCGGACGGCTTGCGCCAGGATCCGACGAGGGGACCTAGAGCGAAGCCTCCCGACGTCGAGATCGCGACCTGACCCTCCCTGGGGTCATCGCTGAGCGCCACGCTTCTCAGGATCGATTCGACCGTTGCCGACGAAACTGTGCGCACATCGAGGGGAACAAGCAGGTCGAACAGCGACGGCCCCTCACGCGGGACTGGCCGCAGCACAGCATCACCCTCAACCCCGATCACGGTGCCATCGGTGCTGATCCATGCATCAAGAAGCCCGGCCGCCTCCAGCGCGGCTTCCATTCCGGCGGCGTCCTCGGCCGGAACATGAGACCGCACGTCCACGCACTCCCAGAACGCCGCTCCCCCACCGTCGTGACGCCGCGCCGGACGGGTGCGAGCCGCAGATGGCCGACGAATCGTACCGGCCATCAATTCGGAGATCTCCACTTCGAGTTCATCAATGGCACGTCGCAGGCGACTCAACTCGGTGGCGTGGGCGGCATACTCGGCCTCGAGCTCCGCGTCCACTCGCCGAACCGTTTCATCCGCCCATCGCGATGCGGGATTCGCGCCCGCCAGCGGCACCGAAGTCCAATCCCTCGCCTCCTCGAGTGCCTCGTCGAGACCGTCGCCGCGGAGGAGTACCGCTGTGCCAACCTGTTCGCTCAGTTGTTCGAACCAGAGGGCGGCTGCGTCCGCCGCGTGTGCCTGAGCCGCCAGCATTTTCTCATCCTCGTGCGAGAGTCGGGTCTCGGCCTCATCGAGCGCATTCTGCGCCGAGGTGCGCGCCCGTTCGGTCTCAGCCACGGTGTCGAGGAGTGTGTCTAGATGAGTGACATGTCCCTGTCGGCGGGCGACTTCTGAGCTCGATCGCGCGACGGTCTCTGCGTTCTCAGAGTCGACCGGCAACTCGATCCGCGCAGACGACGCCAATTCCAGCACGGTCTGTCGTGCAATCTCGATCTTCGTATTCTGGCGGGCGAGATCATCGAGAACCTGTTCGAGTGCATCCTGCGCGGCCCGGGCCGCGACTGTCGCCTGGCGCAGTGCGTTCTCCGCTGCCGAGGCAGCGGAGCGCAGGGCAGCGGCGAGATCCCTTGCTGCAGCGAACTGCACCAGCTCATCGGATTCGCGGCGCTCCCGCAGTGCCTCGCGCGCACCCCGTAGCTGCGCCAGTCGCACACCCGCCGCGGCGGCGTCCGACTCGGCGATCTCGAGAGCCGCGCGGGCGCGCTCGAAGCGCGCCCCGGCATCCCGTGCCCGCCTGTTCTGCTCCTCGTACTCCGACTGCGCTCGTCTCGGAGAGGCCGTTGCACGAAGAGCAGCGACCTTCGCGTATCGCTCATTCTCGGCGGTGAACGCGGCGACCGCGACAGTGCTCGACCGCATGGATGCGAGGGCACGCTCCTCTTCTTCAAGCGACTGGTACGACTGGGCGATAGTGTCAATCAGGGCATCCGGCATCGGCCGCAGCGACTCGGTCAACGCCGCGCTGAGCTGCTGTTCATTGGGCCGTTTCGACAGCTGCGGCTGCCGGAGGTGCACGAGCAGGTCGACCAGCGCATCGTAACGATCGTGCAGGCCGAAAAGGGCCTCGTCCACCGCTCGCTTGTACCGCTCTGCCGTGTCGAAGACCGTACCCCGTGCTCCGATTACCTCGATGAGCCGCTCGCGAGTGCGCACCGTCCGCGTGCGATCGATGAGATGGAGCTCGTCACCGATTCGCTGGTCGGTGATGAACCACCACTGTCTAACAACGCCGCGCTGCCGCACCGCCTTCAATCCCAAGCCGATCGTGACGAAATGCTCTGTGCCGTCGTCGTCAACGCGGCCGAACTCCACCCAGCTGTAGCCCGTCCGCTCCTCGTGGGCCTCACCCATGAGCAGGTTCCACGCCATGCGTTTGTTCGGATCAGCATCCGGCTCCATGCGGATGGGAGACAGGTTTGCATCGAGCAGCAGGGGCAAGGTCAGCGCGAGCACCTTGGATTTGCCGCTGCCGTTGTCGCCGCGCAGCAGGAGCCGACCGTCGCGGAACGGAAACTCCTGTGCTTCGTACAGGAACAGCTCGACCAGGCCACAACGCAGCGGCTTGTATCTTCCCGGCGAGGGCGGGGGGAGCGTCACGACACACCGCCGGACACACGCGCGTTGCCGAGTCGGAACCTCGAGAGAGCCGGATGCGCTGTGATGGAGTCCGCCCCCACGCTCACCAACGACAGTGCACGGAGCCGCGAGACCGCCTCCTGTGCAAGCTCCGACCGAGGCCTCGACTGGATCGTGCTTCCCCAGATGGTCGCATTCGTCTCGCACATCTCGGAGACGTACGACACGACGGCCTCTTGTGTCATTCGCCCTTCCGATGCGAGTCGGGTCGCTACCAGGAGCGCAAGATGACCCGGGGCGCCGCCCTCCGGCATCCGCACGTCGGTCAGTCCGTCTTCGGGGTCGAGCATGGCAATTCCTTCGGCTCGCACTTCGGCGACCAGCCCCGTTGCGTCAGTGATGCGGTCGGTGATGGCGCGCCGTTGGTTCGCCATGTACGCACTCTCGTTCTCGGTCAGGGTGGTGTACTCGACCACGGGGTCGTCAAGCAGTCGTCGGGTCAGGATGCGGCGGAGTGAGCGATTCCGTGCGTCATCCGTATCGACAAACTGCTGCTCCGTCACCGCGGCCAGCCGATCTTCGAAGCCGCCGCGTCCGATTCCGGATGGGGCTTGTGCCGACTGCAGCATGACGCCCACGATGCCGTGCTCGATGTCATAGAGCACGTCGACGCTGGCGTCGACGAATCGCTCCTCGTCGCCTTCGACGCGCCGCAGCGCGCCGATGCTCAGAAGCACTCGCACCACCGCGACGATGTCTGATCGTTCGTCACGACCGCCGAGCGTGAATTCGAGGCCGACCGCCGCGAATCGCGGATCGCCCAGCTCCCCAATCACATCATCAGCGAGGCGGCCCAGCGTCACTTGCCCGCCGGACCGCTCGAGCACAGCCAGAGACAACGCCAGCAACACATACCGACGCCGCGTGAACAGTCGTCGTTGACCATCGACGAGACCCCGAGTGGGATCGTCGCCTGTTCTGCGCTTGTGCAGGCGGGCAGCGCTCGTGTCGACAGTGAGCCGCCACCCGGTGTTGGCCTCAAGCCAGACTCTCAGCTCGGTCTCGAACTTCCTGACCCGTCGATAATCGGCTTCGGTGGGGCCACGCGCAGCGAGCACCGGGCGTGCCAGCAAGGCGCGAAACGCACGGCGGCGCTCAGTGGAGCGGCTCTCGTCTATCGCCGACGCGAGCGCGCTCATCTTGCCGCTCCGATGCGAATGCGGTGTGCGGGACCTTCCAGGACACCATCAACCATCGCGAGTGTCGAGCGACTCCCGTCCGCCGGATGAACTTCCACTTCGTATGAGCCGTCAATGCTGCGAGTCGCGACTACATCGTCTGGTCGACCGCGATGTGCGAGCGCGTCGCTGAGCAAGTGGAGCAGGACAGCTCGTGCCTCCGCATCGACCAGCGGAAAGTCGCCAACCTCGGCCGGTGCGTCATTGAGAAGTTGCTCGTGCAATCGGGCGAGCTCGATTCGCTGGGCCTCCACGGAGTGCGCGATCGCGCGGCGCTCCGCCGCCCGGTCGCGCACCTTCGCCGGAGATCCGCGTCGCTCATAGCTCCCGGTCGCGCGCAATCGAGGACTGATCTCGATCGGCGGCGCGTCGGCCCACGGGGTGTTCGGTGAGACGGGATGCTTGGCCCGCTCATCCAGTGTGTGGTCGTCGATGGCCAGGTGCCGTGCAGAATACAAGCCGAAAGCGACCGCCGCGAGACGGTGTCGATCATCGTCGGTGGGCGCCTCGGCGAACCAGAGTGCGAGCGTTCGGAAATCGGCAGCACGGTCGCTTCGGCCGGCGCGACGATCCCCGAGACGCTGCACCACTCCCAGCATCGCCGGGATCGAATTGATCGCCATGTGACGAAGTTGCTGGGACTGGCTGGCGGTACCGGTGTTCCCCACAAACCACTGCCGAAAGCCCGCGAATCGCTCTCGCCAGAGCGTCAGCGACATCTCGAGCGCTTGACTGGCACCCTCGGCCTCGGGCGCGAGATCCGCGGCCTCCCTGAGAGCAATCGAGCGCAGAATCCTGTCCTCGTCGGAGGCAGAGATGTGTTCGAGAAGCCCGGCGATCTCCGCGGTGCGGGAGACCAGGTCCTGGATGAAGCGTTGGAGGTAACCGATCAGTCGCTCCTTGTACGCGATGAACGCATCCGTATCCACGCCGCGTAAGTCGATCGTCCGCTGAAGGTCGCCGCTGAACGCTTGCGCGTTCTCGGCAAGACCGGTGAAACGATCCGTCAGAGTCCTGAGAGCGAGTGCCGATTTGGCCTCGTCCAGTTCGGGAAGATCCAGTTGCGCGCGGATGACACGCAATTGGTCGACAATGTCGTCGAGCGCCCAGGATTGCAGGGCGCCCGCGGCACCGAACGTCCTATCAAAATCGCCCAGGACGCGCTCCGCGGATTCTCCTGCCGAGGTGAATTGGTACACGAAGCGAGCCCGATTGAACTCTTCCACAGACGACACTTTGCTCGTGTCGGGGTCGGCTTTGAGATTGCCCCACTCGACCAATTGCGCGAGGAGAGCAGGAAGGTTGACGGTCCGCTCGACGGAATCCGCAAGTTCCTCAGGTCGAAGATGAACGATGAAACGCGCCTTCGCCGCAGCAAACTCTTGCATGATCGACCGATACGCATCAGCATGCTCCGTCGCAGCGAGATAGCGGAATACCCCGTAGCTCGCCTCAGTCATTCGACCAGCGTAGCGAAGGCGGGCGACACTACTCTCTTGTTAAGATTTCTGCGACGCGGAGCACAAGGGCAGTCTGGATCGTGGGCGAGCGAGTCTGACGCACGCAACAGGGGGCACGGGAGCTCGAACAGCCTCCCGTCCCTGGCGAGTTTGCGGGGTCCGAAGGTTTTCCTGCCCGCAGATATCTGCTGCGCTAAAGCCGAGGATTCCGGAAAGCCGGGTGGCTTCGCTGCTCAAATCGCAATAGTTGCGGTACTCAAGCTCAGCCGGCACCCAGCGCAACACCAACGATTTATCCACGACAACGTTTCTAAACAGACCACGCGAGGGTCCGAGTTAGCGAACACCCGCCTCGTCTAGCTTGCGGAGCAGTATCGAAGCGAGCGAAAGTTGATCGAGGCAGAGGTCGGGCGAGCCGGTTAGTTCTGTCTCGTGGCCACGCGGATTTCGGATGCCAGACTGCGCACCGGCGAAGATGTATCGATAGCCGAACTGCTCGTCCTTATCCGAGTCGCTTGCCATCCCGTTGAGGTAGAGGACGGGAGCCTGCTCGTTCAATGCCGCCATCATGAGCTTGTTGCCGGTTAGGCCCTGAAGTGCACTTATCCGCTTGGCCTCCTTCTCAACGAATTTGAAGGCCTCGAACGTCGACTCAGGGTAGTCGCCGTCGTCGTAGAGCTTCTTCACCTTCGCAGGCAGGTCCGGATGGATGTTGCGCGTCTCAAACGGGTGAAGTTCGACAGACTCCTCGGGCATCGACTCGTCGACCGCGAACGCGCGACGAGTGATCTTCTCGAACCAATGGAGGTCAGTCACGATCGATGAGGTTCTTCCGAATGCTCGCAAAGATCGCGTCGTATACCTCCGGACTTCCCGCCGCCAGAAGATTCACCTCAACTCGAACAGTCAGACCCACAGCACTGTCGGTTGCAGGAACGGACTGCGGTGTCGGTGTCGTCACAAGGGTCTCAGCGGCCTTGGCGCTGTCCTCCTTTAACGGACGCAGTGATTTTGGCTTGACCGTGTTCGGCGGCGTTGTCGCCTTCGTTGTCGGAGCCGGTTTCAACGGTTCGCCATGGCCAGAAAGCGCCGCCAAGGTGAGAAATGTAGACGCCTGACGGCCTCCGATCAGCTCCGACGTCTTGTCCTTCACGCGGAACCAGGTGGTCAGACCGTCCTTGCCTTCGTCCCAGGCATTGGCACCATGCTCGGCGAACAGGTCAGCGTAGGCGGTTGTGATGAGACCTTCGAGGCCCGACTTAAACTCGTCCTCGCCATGGAAGAAGACGTCGGTCACACCGTCGATCTTCTTTCCCTCATCGTCTATCAAGTCGAGGAATCGGAAGATGTTGATGATGTAGGACTCGTTCGCGGCCGCGATGTTGGAGCGCTTGAGCGTGGAGGCATCAACCGTCGGAGGGAAGACCTTCCTGAACTGCTCGAAAGACTTCACGAGGGCACCCTGCCCGAAAGTATATGGGTATGTCGCCACGCGTTGCTCCCAAGCTCTGTGGCGACGCCGATTCGCCCGCCTCGGCCGAAGAACATCGCTCAACTACGGGACCGCCGATATGCCACGCCGCATCCCGCTGGCGGGGTTTTGGAGGGGTGTGGGTTCCCCGGAGATGCGGAAAGCCCGGTCACTCCTGCGAGTTTCCGGGCCTGTCACGGTGGGCTGTACTTAGAACTCATTCCGCCCCCATAACCGCAGGCGCGACGGAAGGCCAGCTTTCGATTCGCTTAGCGGCTATGACGATCTCTCAAGCTGTCGGTGGCTACAACCTAGGATCGTTTCAGGCAGGTCGACTATCGAGGCGATCCGTAAATCGAACAGAGGATTTGGGGCGCAGATTGAGCGTCGAGAAGGACGAATCAGTAACGCCGCGCGAGGTCAGGTCGGTAAAGAAATTGGCAGGCACCAACTTCGGCAAGTTTGCACTTCAGGTGCAGCACGTAAGCACTGAAGTTCAGATGAAAATCATCGAGCAGTTGCCTGAGTTCAGGAAACTCGCGACTGACGCGATCGACAAAATTAGCGCAGCGCAGGAATCGACGCTGAAATCGTTCGAGCACAGTGAGGATCACGTTCATCAAGGTGCGAGTGAATGGCGTGCTGCATTGATTGCGATGCTCGATGACCCGAACTTGACGTTGGACGAAAAGTTGAGCATTACCGTACAGATCGGTGAGACGGTGCGAACACAATAAGATGCGCACTCCGAGGGCATTAGAGCAAAAGCGGCGCTTTTTGGTGCTGGCGTTATAGCCGTGGTTGCCGTAGTTGGCGCCATCGTCGTGGCGGTCGCGGGAGGGAAGATCGGAATCGACGGCGGTAGCAAGGATGCATAAGCGCGAGATGCACTGCTCTATCTCGGGCTAACTCCGTAACAATGTCCTGGGCGTCGGCTTGCACCTCCGCGCCATTAAGACGAACGACTGCCAGGCGGTATAGAAGGTCCTAATGCTCGCTTTATGCCTCGGCGAGCGCAGCTTTATCGTCGGTCACGCGGTCACACTCAGCGCTGCGACCACGCTAACCCTCCTTCTCACCCTCAACCGATAATCGAGATCGAAAGCTTGCGCATAAGCGGCGGAAAGCTCCTACCCGTTCGAACCCATGAACTGGGCCTCCCGGTCTCGGCGAAACTGACTGAGGCCGCCTCAGTCCCCTCTGCGTTGGGCAACGCCATTCGATCCGCAGCGTTTCGCCAGCGCACGTTTCGCGCTGCGGACAGAGCGTCTCCGATAATGGCGCTCATGACAAGTAGTAATTCGAGCCTTCGGGACTTGCCCTCTACAGGACAGCAGACCGCCGCGTGTGGATGAGACATCGATCACACTGGCTCGTCTCACCCTGCAGCTAGCTCGGCGCACGCGTGCGTGGGAAGGCTACGGCTATGAGCTGCGGCCTCGATCGTCGCCACCGCTCGGCCCCGAGCAGTCGAACCTAGCTCCGCATCGAGCGCACCGGCTAGCGCCTCAACGCGATCAACCACTGAATTGCGGCGGGCAGGAAAGGCCATCGGCGAACCGGTAAGCGCGTCACTACCGATGCCAATCAGCAGCTGGAACTGGGCCTCGGTGACTTCATCGCATTCGTGGAGTTGCCCGATTCCGAGCCCTAGTAGGCCGCTTCCTATCCATGGTCCCGGTAGTGTGCCGTCCGCGATACACCTCGTCCATGGGGTCGAAAGGTTGGCCTTGACCCCGTTGGGTGGACATCTCACAAGAGAGAATGTTCACCATGGCAACAGCACGACGACGATCGCGTGCGTTCTCCTCCGTCTCGATGTCGGTGATCGCCTCTGCCCGCTCTGCAACGCTGAGCTCCGCCGGGCGTTGCCGGATGCGGACCTCGATCCGCTGCGCCGCGGTCTTGAACTTCGACCATGCCTACCCGAGCGGTTCGCCGGTGATCGGGTCGCAGCCCAACCCGAGAAGAAGCTGCAGGTGCGACTCGGTCACTTCCCCGCCGGCCTCGAGCTCTCCGTGGCCGAGACCATGAACCCCGGACCCCATCCAGAAGCCGCGCGGCGTTCCCTTCTCTTGGTAATACCGCGTCAACGGCGTTGTCGGATCCCTGTTCCCGTCACCAGCGACCACCGTCTTCAACAGATACCGGAAGCCGTCACCGGCGGATATCACCCGCATCGACACCGTCATGCCGCCACCCCAAGATTTCTGTCATTCCTGCACAGGGTTAGGTACGACTCTCGAACCTTCCCGACCGAAGGTCAGGCCTCGACTGCAAGCGGTGTGCGGGCACCTTGACGGAGCGAGGGATCGCACCTGAAAGGGGAGAGGCGCATGAGGCTGGGGCTGCGAGAGCGGTGTCACGTTGGTACAGAGGAAAAAACCCGAGGGCTGAGGTCTATGTGCAACGGAGAAGGCGAGAGCGGAGGGCGAAACGGATCCCCACCTTCGCGGCGCACGCCATGAGAAGTAGTGATCACGGCCGATAAGGCGATGATTGATCAGCTCTGATTGGCGTAGGCCCGCGCGGCGGCCATAACTTCGCGGTCCCGACCTTCGGCAAGTAAGTCGGCGGGATTTTCATCGTCGAGCTGGGGATTCATCCCCATGAACCAAGCACGCACGACCGATGGCGAGTCACCAGTCAGGAGAAGCTCGACCGTTTGTAACGTGTCGAATATGCGCCGCTGCTCCTCGCTATCTCGCGGACCCTGGCCAGTGACCTAGCGTGAATCAGTCTTGACGTCGCGACCCACAACGACATCGATAACCGCCTTGCCAAGAGTCTCGACCAAAGACTTCACCGCAGTGGTGGGATCGGAATTTATGACACGAATGTGCGCCGCCAGGCGCTTCGTGCTACGGACTGGGGACTGAATCAGACTCGACATATTCGCAATGGATGCAAATATTCCGGTTCCCTCGGCCTCGCATCATAGGCCTTTGACCCAAACTTTTCCAAAGCGACGCGAAACCCAGACCAGTGAACACGTGTTTTCACAAACGCATCAATTCTCGGCGGGTCAAAACATCTTGAAGCAGGCTTTTGGGTGTCGCTCTCCGCAAGTTTTGCTCTT
>Ga0123338_10003805_pt1 | contig 13431 bp, 8 predicted proteins | sample grotaG_FD_89793 | JGI IMG/M metagenome (GOLD analysis project Ga0123338, IMG submission 89793) | Glacier valley bacterial and archeal communities from Borup Fiord, Nunavut, Canada, to study Microbial Dark Matter (Phase II) -... | ecosystem: Environmental > Aquatic > Freshwater > Ice > Glacier ... | reverse complement strand
GCGCCTTTGATCCCGGCTCGGGAGCGTTGCCACTTCGTCGGGCAAGCCCTCCTCGTTCCCGATCTGACGGCTGCTCGTTCGGCGCTGGGGCGCCTTTGATCCCGGCTCGGGAGCGTTGCCACTTCGTCGGGCAAGCCCTCCTCGTTCCCGATCTGACGGCTGCTCGTTCGGCCCAGCCGCCGGAATATCGCTGCCCTGGGCGCTGCGGGGTTCACTAGGATCGCTTCGACATGTACGGGGTTCGGCGCACATCAGCAGCGAACGCGCCGACTGGGCCGGCGCAGGCGGTGCGAGGTGATCGGTTGCCGGTGTTACCGGCCTCGCTGTCGAGCCGCGAATCCGACGTCCTCGAACTCGTCGCAGAGGGTCTCTCGAACGAGGGCATCGCCAACCGTCTGTTCATCAGCCCGAAGACCGTCGAGTCGGCGCTGAGTTCGGTCTTTCTCAAACTCGGTCTTGGCGAGGACGGTCGCGATGGCAACCGTCGGGTAAAAGCGGCGATGTATTTCGTCTCGCTGCAAACGACGCCGTCGCTGGTCCCCCTCGGGCACCAGGAGTTGACGGTGTTACTGACGTCGGCACCGTTCGATACTGTCGTCAACGTGCTCGAGCAGCGCGCTGCCGATGCCGCTGTCGGCGTGTGGGGACTGCTCGCGGCTGCGTCGTGGTGCCTGGCGATCAGTGACGATCTGGATCATGCCGTCGTGCTGGCCGAACGCTCCAGTGCTGATGTCGACACGCTTGTCGCAACGACGCAACGGTCGGATCAGCGCGCCGCTCGAATCATCGTCGACGGCCTGATCGTCACGTTGATGGCGATGCGCGGCGCGGCGCCGCTCAGCAGCCGCGAACTCGATGATGTCGCCACGCTTGCGGCGTTGCCGCTGCGCCATCACGAGCGAGCGGTGTTCGATGCAATGGAATCGGTGCTCGAGATTGCGAACTGGTTCACGTTCAGCGATCGGCCGGCGGAGGCGGCGGCGATCCTCGACCGGAGACTCGACCGGGTCGACGACTTCGACGCCTTCTCGCAGAACGCGGCGTTGTGCTGCCTCGGTGAATTGGAGATCCGCCGAGGTCGCTGGCAACGGTGCGACGACTCGCTCCAACGTCTGTTGCAGCGTGACCGGGCAGTCGGCCAATCGAGCGGGTACGCCCACGCGCTTGCGGCCCGGCTCAGCGCCGGACGCGGTGACACCGCTTCCGCAAGAGCACATTTACGAGCCGCTCGTTCGGCGGCGACGGCGCGAGGTGATCATTCGACACGGTGGCGCACCGACGCAGCGGAGGGTCTGTTGCGGCTCGGGCTCGGCGACGCCCAGGGTGCGGCAAAGGTGCTCGGTCCACTCGTCGATCGCGCCGACGGAGCGGGCCTCAGATTGCCGTCGGTGCGTATGTGGGAAGCCGACCTCGTCGAAGCGCAGATCCGTTGCGGGGATGCCGTCGGTGCGCGACAGACCACGAAGTGGCTCATGACAGACGTCGAGGCAACCGGATCGCGGTGGGGAGCAGCAGCGCTGATGCGTTGCCACGGGCTGCTGGCGGTATCCGGTGCAGCGGCGATCTCGGAGTTCGAGTCATCGACCGATCTCTTCGGCCGGATCGACGCGCCATTCGAGCAGGCACGATCGGAATTGCTACTCGGATCAAGCCTTGCCGGCAGCGGTCGCGATGATGCCGCCACGATTCACATCTCCAGAGCCCGGGACCTGTTCGAATCGATCGGCGCAGCGCCATGGGCGGCGGCGGCAACGTCGCGCCTCTGATCTCTTCGGCGTCATCTCATCAGATCGAGGGATTTCCCCGTATCGGCGACCGGCCTCCTTCGCCTAACGTCAGCGGTGGCGATCCGTGGCGATCGTCGCGTCGAAGGGCGTGGTTGCACGGTTGCACGGTTGCTGGCGAGGTCAGCTCGTCGGAGTAGATGAGGTCATCGCACATGGGATATCAACTCGGCGTCGATATCGGCACGTCGTACTCCGCGGCCGCTGTGAACCGTGGCGGAGCTGTCGAAGTCGTCACGCTGACACCGTCGAATCCGGTGATGCCATCGGTGGTGCTGCTCAAACAGAATGGCGAGGTGCTCGTCGGGGAGACGGCTGTTCGGCGAGGGATCGACGAGCCGACGCGCGTCGCGAGAGCGTTCAAACGCCGCCTCGGTGACCCGACTCCACTCGTGCTCGGCGGCACGCCGTACGGCGCAGAGTCGCTGATGGCTCATCTACTGACGGAAGTTGTCCGTGTCGTGAGCGAACGCGAAGGTGCAGCCCCTGATCGGGTCGTACTCACGCATCCTGCGAACTACGGGCCATACAAGCTCGATCAGATGCGCGAGGTTGCGAGGTTGGCAGGGCTCGATCTGGCGAAGGTCTCGTTCGTCACCGAGCCGGAAGCTGCGGCGATCTCCTATGCGGCGACGAATCGCGTCGAGCCGGGTGAGGTCGTCGCCGTGTACGACTTCGGTGGCGGCACGTTCGACGCTGCGCTCGTGCGGCGAGATGCCAATGGATTTTCGTTGATCGGCAGGCCGGAGGGCATGGACCGGCTCGGCGGCATCGATATCGACGCAGCGATTCTCGAATACGTCGATTCGGTGCTCGGCGGCAGGATCGAGGCGCTCGATCCCAACGATCGTGCAGTGCAGAGCGGCGTTGCGCGGCTGAACGACGACTGTCGCCTGGCCAAGGAGGCGCTGTCGACCGACACCGACACCACGATCTCGGTGTCACTGCCAGGTTTGCAGGACAGGGTGCCGCTGTCGCGCGCCCAGTTGGAAGCGATGATCCGGCCGCGGATCAACGAGACGATCGACGCGCTCGTGCGTGCCGTCGCCACTGCAGATCTGGACATCTCCCAGGTCGGGCGAGTCCTACTCGTCGGAGGGAGTTCGCGCATCCCGCTCGTCGCCGAGTTGGTGCACGAACGCACGGGACTTCCGGTATCGCTCGACGCCCATCCGAAATTCGCCATCGCAACGGGCGCAGCGGCAGTGGAATTCTCCGCCAGCACCTCCCCGACGTCGACTCCGGTTCCCGTCCCGTTGCCGCTCTTCCCGTCGCCAGGTTCACCGCCCGTGACCGCTGTGCCCGCTGTGCCCGCTGTGCCCGCTGAGCCCGCCTTGGGGACGAGTCCGGCGCAATCGTTGCCAGGTCCGACGGACAGCGCGCAGGCGAGAAAGCGCCGTACGAGATTGCTGGTCGCCGCCGGAGCCGTCGCTGTCGTGGTCGCCGTTGCCGCGATTGTCGTGGTGGCGAGCGGTGGGAGCAACAACGCGGCGACAGTAGCGGCATCGACATCGTCACCGACGTTGGTCGTTGCCACGTCGGCGTCGCCTTCGACGGCGGATCAACCGGCCGGCACCGCCGCAGTACGATCGGCGACTTCGGCGACCTCGGCGACCTCGGCTTCGGAAACGTCAGCGGCGACGACATCAGCCGTGACAACAATTCCTGCGACCACCGTCGCTGCGCTACCCGCGGCATTGACGTTCAGCGACAGGATCGGTTTCGCCGGCCGCGAAGGCGGGGGCGTGTTCAAGATCGAGGTGACGAAGGCGGAGGTCATCGAGGCCGACCATCAACGTACGGCCGTCATGCATACGAAGGTTTCGAACCTCGCCGCCGTCGACATCGCCCTCGGGTTGATCAAGTCCCCGGTGCTGTTGCTCGCAGACGGGTCGTTGTTGTCAGCGAAATTCAAAGCGCTGCCCACCGTGCCAGGCGGCGGAACGACCGCGGTCGACATCGTCGCCCCGGTCGACGAATCGTTCACGTTCACCGGCGCCGCGCTGGTGTTCGGGAACAACGCCTCGAACCAGTCGATCATCCCATTCGACACGAGCGCCAAGGTCACGACGTTCACGCCGATCGTCGATATCGGCAAGGGCACCACCGTCGACTCCGGAGCCGGAACGGTCGCAACAATCACTGGCGGAGTGCTGCACGCCGACTACAAGGATGGATCGAAGGACAGCTACCAGCTCGAACTCGCCGTCGACGTGACGTACAAGGATCCGACAGTGGGGACGACATCCGACATCCAACAAACCTTCACGCTCGCGCTCCCGGACGGAACGAGTGCCTCGTCATCGTTCGGCACGAGCCTGATCTTCAATCACGGAAATCAGATCGTCGCCTCCGGCTCGACGGAGAAGCAGACCATGCTGTTCGAGGTCACGAGTACGTACTACGGCCAGTACACGCTGACGATCGGACATCAGCGCTCACAGCCGCCGAACCCGAAGGGCAACCTGACGTTCACGTTCACCGTCGCCCAGCAACCCTGAGACCGGTGACCTTCGCCCCATGCCCGGGGCCGGTGTCCGAATCCCGCTAGCGGGAGGCGCCGTCCAGGGCCATGATGGTGCGCATGACCTCCGCATCAACGATCGCAACGGCCGGTTCGGCCGTGCCGGCGGCCGGTGCACCAGACGAGGAGCGGTGCTATCGGGCGGTGCAGAGCAAGGATCAGCGGTTCGACGGATGGTTCTACACCGCTGTCCGCACCACCGGAATCTACTGCCGCCCCAGCTGCCCGGCAGTCACGCCGAAGCGCCAGAACGTCACGTTCTACCCGACAGCCGCCGCAGCGCAGATCGCTGGCTACCGGGCGTGCAAACGCTGCCGCCCGGACGCCACGCCAGGGTCGCCGGCATGGAACACGCGTGCGGATGTCGTCGGACGGGCGATGCGCCTGATTGCTGACGGCGTCATCGACCGTGACGGAGTGACCGGGCTGGCGACTCGACTGAACTACAGCGAACGGCAACTCAACCGGCTGCTCACCAGCGAAGTCGGAGCCGGTCCGCTCGCCCTCGCCAGGGCACAGCGGGCGCAGGCCGCGCGGGTGCTGATCGAGACGACGACGATGCCATTCACCGATGTCGCCTTCGGGGCAGGGTTCGCCAGCATCCGCCAGTTCAACGATACGGTCCGCGAGATTTTCGCCTCGACCCCCACGGACCTGCGGTCACAGCGACGGCCGGCGACGACCGGCGCCGGAGTCGTCTCGCTTCGGCTTGCCTTCCGGCCGCCGATGGATACCGCGACGCTGTTCGGGTTCCTCGGGATGCGTGCCGTCCCCGGTGTCGAATTCTGGGACGGGTCGACGTATCGGCGAGTGCTGACGTTGCCGCACGGTCTGGCCACGGTCTCGTTGACCCCGGCCGTGAATCATGTCGATTGCCGCATGCAACTCGCGGACATGCGCGATCTGACGACGGCGGTCGCTCGCTGCCGTCGGCTGCTCGATCTCGACGCCGACCCCGAGTCGATCTCCGACCAGCTGATCGACGACGAGATGCTTGCTCCGCTGGTGATCAAATCGCCGGGTCTGCGGTCGCCGGCACACGTGGACGGCAACGAGGTCGCAGTGCGCGCAGTACTCGGCCAGCAGGTGTCGGTCGTCGGTGCCCGCACGCTTGCCGGTCGCCTCGTCGTCAAGTACGGAGAGATGCTTGCGGTTGCTGACGGGGAGCTGACGCACGTCTTCCCGACGGCAGCTGCGCTGGCCTGCGCCGATCCCGCCGATCTGGCGATGCCGGTGAGCCGCAAGCGTGCGTTGTTCGGGATGTGTCGCGCCTTGGCATCCGGCGAGATCCAACTCGATGCGGGGGCCGATCGAGCCGAGGTCGAAGCGCAACTCGTCGCCCTCCCCGGCATCGGTGCATGGACCGCTGCATACATTTCGATGCGCGCGCTCGGCGATCCCGACGTCTTCCTGCCGACCGACCTCGGGGTGAAACACGCTCTCGAACGCCTCGGTGCCGACGGCTCTCCGAAAGCAGCCCGCGATCGAGCCGAGCAATGGCGTCCCTGGCGCTCGTACGCCCTCCACCTGTTGTGGGGGAGCCTCTCATGAAGGAGCAATCAACGATGCACAGTGCAACACCGACAGCGAAACCAACAGCGATACCAACAGCGACAAGGTCGACAACGCCGGCGCCGGACACCATCGCGCTGCAGCGAACGTCGATGCTCACGCCTGTCGGCGAGCTGACACTGATCGCCAGCGCGACCGGACTGCGGGCGGTGATCTGGACCACCGGGGACGAGGTGGATCGCGTCCGCGTCGACGCCCCGATCATCGACGACACGAACCCGGTGCTCGTACTGGCCCGCCAGCAACTGCAGGAGTATTTCGCCGGCGAGCGTCAGGATTTCACGGTGCCGCTCGAGCCGATCGGCACCGATTTCCAGCAGTCGGCATGGCTGGTGCTGCGGGAGATTCCCTATGGCGAGACGATCAACTACGGCCAGCAGGCGAAGCAACTCGGTGATCCGAACAAGGCGCGAGCGGTCGGAGCGGCCAACGGACGCAACCCGCTGAGCATCGTCGTTCCCTGCCACCGGGTTGTCGGCGCCAACGGCTCCTTGACCGGGTTCGGCGGCGGCATCGAGAACAAGGCATGGCTCCTCGACCACGAACGCACGGTTCGCTTCCGAGCCAGCTGACCGACCGGTCACGTCGGCGCATCACGGTGGCTGCGCCACCGTGTCGCTCAGACGCCAACGATTGCAGCTCGCACGTTGGTTCGGTCTCGGTGAATACACCGTTGCCGGCCCGAGCCGGCCAGAGCAGACCGTCGGGTACGCCGATAGCATCGCAACCCGTGCCTGCAGCCAGGTTTGGCGCTGCGCGCAACCAGTCCGTGAAGCAACACCGCAGGTCGTGTTGCAGGAGCAGTAGAGAGAAGTAGGCAATGGCAAAGCGAGAGTATTCACTCGAGCGCACACGCAACATCGGCATCATCGCGCACATCGACGCGGGGAAGACGACAACGACGGAGCGCATCCTCTACTACACCGGCAAGAGCTACAAGATCGGTGAAGTGCACGACGGAGCGGCCACCATGGACCACATGGCGCAGGAGCAAGAGCGCGGGATCACGATCACGTCGGCTGCGACGACCTGCATCTGGGACAACCACCGCATCAACATCATCGACACGCCGGGCCACGTCGACTTCACCATTGAGGTCGAGCGCAACCTGCGCGTCCTCGACGGCGCCGTCACGGTGTTCGACTCGGTTGCCGGCGTCGAGCCGCAGACCGAAACCGTGTGGCGCCAGGCCAACAAATACAAGGTGCCGCGTATGTGTTTCGTCAACAAGATGGACCGAATCGGCGCCAACTTCTACCGCACCGTCGACATGGTCAGGTCGCGGCTGCAGGCAGTACCGCTCGTACTGCACCTCCCCGTCGGCTCCGGCGGACCGGAGAGCGACACGCCGTTCATCGGCCTCATCGACCTCGTGAAGATGAAGGCGCTGATCTGGCACGACGAGGAACTCGGCGCCAAGTGGGACGAGTTGGAAATTCCGGCGAACATGGCCGATCAGGCTGCGGAGTATCGCGAGTTGCTGCTCGACACGATCGCCACCGAAGACGAAGCGTTGATGGAGAAGTATCTCGGCGGCGAACCGATCACCGAGGCGGAGATCAAAAGTGCGATCCGCAAGGGCACGCTGTCGTTCGAGTTCGTTCCGATCCTGTGCGGTTCGGCCTTCAAGAACAAGGGTGTCCAGCCGATGCTCGACGCCGTCGTCGACTTCCTGCCGAGCCCGCTCGACATCCCGCCGACGAAGGGCACGACCGTCAACGGCGAGGACATCATCGAACGCAAGCCGTCCGACACCGAGTCGTTCGCCGCACTTGCCTTCAAGATCGTCGCCGACCCGTTCGGCAAGCTGACCTACTTCCGGGTGTACTCCGGCCAGATCAACAAGGGCGACGAGGTCTACAACTCGACGAAAGAGCGCCGTGAGCGCCTCGGCCGCATCCTCTTGATGCACGCTGCCGACCGCCAGGACCTCGATTCAGCAATGGCCGGCGACATCGTCGCCGGCCTCGGCCTCAAGGACACGACCACCGGTGACACACTGTGCGACCGGTCGAACCCGATCGTCCTCGAGCGCATGGTCTTCCCAGAGCCGGTCATCCACGTGGCGATCGAGCCGCGCACCAAGAGTGACCAGGACAAGCTCGGCAAGGCGCTCAAATCGCTGTCGGACGAGGACCCGACGTTCCGTGTGCGTTCCGACGAAGAGACCGGCCAGACCGTCATCTCCGGCATGGGCGAATTGCACCTCGAGATCATCGTCGACCGCATGCAACGGGAGTTCAGCGTCGATGCCACCGTCGGCAAGCCGCAAGTGGCCTACCGCGAGACGATCACCAACAAAGTCGATTCCGTCGAGTACCGCCACATCAAGCAGTCCGGCGGTTCCGGTCAGTTCGCCGTCGTCAAGGTCACGCTCGAGCCGAACCCCGGCAAGGGCTACGAGTTCGTCGACAAGATCTCCGGTGGCCGCATCCCCCGTGAGTACATCCAGCCGGTCAACCAGGGCATCCAGGCCGCCTTGGACAACGGTGTACTCGCCGGTTACCCGACCGTCGACGTCAAGGCGACGTTGATGGACGGCGCATACCATGACGTCGACTCCTCGGAAATGGCCTTCAAGATCGCTGGCCAGATGGTCTTCAAGCGTGCAGCCGAAATGGCAAAGCCGGTGCTGCTCGAGCCGATCATGGGCGTCGAGGTCGTGACCCCCGACGAGTACATGGGTGATGTGATGGGTGACCTGTCCAGCCGGCGTGGCCGGATCGAAGGCATGGAAGCAGTCGGCAACGTACAGAACGTCCGGGCGCAGATCCCGCTGTCGGAGATGTTCGGGTACTCGACCGATCTGCGTTCACGTACGCAGGGCCGGGCGACGTACACGATGCAGTTCCACAGCTACCAGGAAGTTCCCAACACGATCGCCGCAGACATCATCAAGCGTGTCCGCGGCGAGTAACCGCCTCCGTCGGCGGCGATCGTTGTCGAACTGAGTCCACTGGTGCACCGCCGGCGGTGCAAATCGGTCCACAGAATCCTTGATCTCGTTCAGCCGCGCTTGACGCGGCCGCGCAATGCCGCGAAACACATCGTCTGGCTGATCGCACCGACGATGGCGACGGCGGCGAGCGCCTGAAGAAGGCGTGTGCCATCCCAGCCTCGGTAGACGAGCGCCCGTAACCCCTCCAACAGGTACGTCACCGGATTCCACGAAGCGACCGTCTTCAGCCAGCCGGACAACTGTTCCTTCGGCACGTACGACGTCGTCAGGAACAGGAACGGGAAGAACAGCAGGAACGACGAGTTCACCGCCGCCGGGTTGCCGGTCTTCAGAGCGATTGCATATCCGAAGCCGGAGAACGCCAGGCTCCAGAGTGCACCGAGCAGCACAAAGACCAGCATGCCGGCAATCCCGGTATCGAACCGGACGCCGATCGCCAGGCCGACGATGAGGATCGGCACGATCAGCGCAATCGCCACGGCGACGTCGGCGATGAGCTGCCCGAGCAGGATCGCCGATCTGCGCACCGGGCTGAGGAGCAGCCGGTCGAAGTAGCCGTCCTGCACGTCGAGCACGAGCGCTGGAGCTCGCGACACGCCGGTGACGCCCAGCAGGATCGCCGTTGGCAGCTCGAAGGATTTGAAGTTGAACCCGGCGATCTGCCCCTCCGTCAGATGCGAGAGCGTGGCGATGTTCACGAGGAAGAAGAACAGGGCGATGAAGATCGCCGGAACGACCGTCGCCACGTCGCGCGGGACGGCCCTGAGGGCCCGCCCGGCGATGGCGATGACGTCCGCCAGCGCGCCGGCAGGCCGAGCGGTCACGTCGCCGCGCCCGATCGCGCCGATATCACTCGTACGGCTGGTGGAGATGCTGGTGGTCACTTCGGTCATTTCACTTGCTCCCTGTTGTCGGTGGTGCCCTTGTCGGTGGTGCCCTTGTCGTCGTTGTCGTTGTCGTCGGCGGCGATGCGGTTGCCGGTCAGTTCGAGGAAGACGTCGTCGAGCGTCGGTGTTCGCAGCGTCAATTCGCGAACACTGATGTCCCGTTCGCTGAGTGCGACGACGACGGCACTGATGACGCTGGAGCCGTTCTCCGTCGAGATGACCGCTTCCGATCCGTGCGCCTCGACGCCGATCACGCCGGCCACCCTGTCGAGCGCAGCGATGACCGGCGACGCCGCACCGGCGACCCGCACGATGATCAGGTCGGCGCCGACAGAGCGCTTGAGTTCTGATGGGGTTCCCTCGGCGACGATCCGTCCGCCGTCGATGATGCCGACACGGTCGGCGAGCACGTCCGCCTCCTCGAGGTATTGCGTCGTCAGGAAGATCGTCATCCCGAGTTCGGTATTGAGCCGTTGAACCTCCTCCCAGACGGTCGCCCTGCTGATGGGATCAAGCCCGGTCGTCGGCTCGTCGAGGAACAGCACGTCCGGGTTGTGGACCAACGCTGCCGCAAGATCGAGCCGGCGCTTCATGCCGCCGGAGTAGCCGCCGATCGGGCGGTGCAATGCATCGCCGAGGCCGATCCACTCGCCGAGTTCGTCGGCCCGGCGGCGGGCGACGGCCTTCGGTAGGCCGTAGAGGCGACCCTGCAGACGAAGCAGTTCCCTTCCGGTCTGCTTCGGATCGAGGGCCGCTTCCTGGAGTGCGACGCCGATGTGCAGCCGAACGGCACCGGGGTCTGCGACGATGTCGTACCCGGCGACCTCTCCGGAGCCGCTGGTCGGAGCGACGAGCGTACAGAGCATTCGCATCGTCGTCGATTTGCCGGCGCCATTCGGGCCGAGGAACCCGTAGATCTCCCCGCGAGAGACATCGAGGTCGATGCCGGCGACAGCGGTGAGGTCGCCGTAGCGTCTCACAAGCTGCCGCGTCCGAATCGCTGAGGGTCCATCAGTCACGTGGCGGGTTTCGACGGATTCCGTGTGTAGCTGCGCGCTCATCAGTGGTCTCGTTCTGCTCTCGCGTTGTTGTGGCGGTGGCGTGGGTATCGACGAAGCAGTCCCGGAGGACTCATCGGTGCCAACGCCGGTGGACGTGCCGGTGGAAGTGGTCATGGCATCGATGATGCGCTTCTGAACCGGACAACCTCTGGCCGGTTCAGACCGGTCGCCTGTCAGTTTTCACGCACGGAACAGCGAGGTGACGGAGACGGCGAAACCTGGCAGGGGTTGTTCGAGCCGCCGGCCGGACAACGTTGCGACACCCCCGGCGTAGGGTCGGCACCATGAACCCATCCTCCTCGCTCACCGCTCGGACACGGCCGATCGACGTTGGCGAGGCGGACGAGCACATGCGGCGTGTCATCGCTGCGCTCGCCGGACCGGGAGCGCGTCCACGGGACGACCAACTCGAAGCGGTCCGTGCGCTCGTCGTCGATCGCTCCCGTGTCCTCGTGGTCCAGGCGACCGGCTGGGGCAAGTCGGCGGTGTACTGGGCGGCGACTTCGGCGTTGCGCGCCGCAGCGTCCGGGCTGACGCTCGTGATCTCACCGTTGTTGGCGTTGATGCGCGACCAGGTGTCCGCAGCTGAACGAGCGGGGCTGCGCGCATCGACGATCAACTCGACGAACATCGATGCGTGGGACGACGTGTTGGCGATGGTCGATGACAACGCCCTCGACGTCCTCCTCGTGTCACCCGAGCGGCTCGGCAATCCGCGGTTTGCGGCCAGGATGCCCCGTCTGTTGGCGGCGACCGGCATGGTGGTCATCGACGAGGCGCACTGCATCTCCGACTGGGGGTTCGACTTCCGTCCTGACTATCAACTGCTCGCCAGGCATCTGTTCACGCTCGCCGCCGACACGCCCGTCTTGGCGACCACGGCGACGGCGAACGAGCGTGTCACCGCCGATGTCGCCGGTCAACTCGGCCCTGACACTGCCGTCTTCCGAGGCAGCTTGGCGAGGACGTCACTGCGGCTGGCGGTCGTCCCCGATCTCGGGCCCCTCGATCGATGGGCGTGGGTCAGCGACGCGCTGCAACGCGTCGACGGCTCTGGAATCATCTATGTGTTGACGGTGGCGGAAGCCGACAAGCTGGCCGGGTTTCTCGTCACCGCAGGGCATGACGTCGCCGCTTACACCGGGCGTCTCGACGCCGATTCGCGGATCGTGATCGAGGAGCGGCTTCGAAGCAATTCGCTGAAGGCCGTCGTCGCCACGTCGGCGCTGGGGATGGGCTACGACAAGCCGGACCTCGCCTTCTGTATCCACGTCGGATCGCCGGCCTCGCCAGTCGCCTACTACCAGCAGGTCGGGCGTGCCGGCCGAGCACTCGACACGGCCCTCGCCGTGCTGCTGCCGTCGGAGGCCGACGAGCCGATCTGGGAGTACTTTGCGACTGCCTCGATCCCCGACCCCGACTACGTCGACAAGATCGTCGCCGTGCTGGCGAATGGGACTGCGTCGCTTCCGTCATTGGAGACGGCGACCGGAATCCGGCGCGGGCGGCTCGAAGGTCTGCTGAAGCTGCTCGCCGTCGACGGGACGGTGAGCAAGCAACACGACGGCTGGGAGTCGACCGGTCAATCGTACGTGCACGATGCTGCGAAATGGGACACGCTCCGCCGGGTCCGTGCCGAAGAGGCCGATGTTATGCGGCGCTATGCATCGGGCGCTGGTTGTCTCATGGAGTTCCTGCAACGGGCACTCGACGATCCGGATCCTGTCCCGTGTGGTCGTTGTTCGGTTTGCACGGGTCAGCTGCCGCCGCCAGGACTCGCCCCCTCCATCGACGCCCGTTTGCAGGCTCGAGCCTTTTCCCGTGGCATCGACGTGGTGCTCGAGCAGCGCAAGCTGTGGCCGAAAGGAACCGGTCGGCCCGGCAAGATCGTCGCCGCCTCCGAAGGGCGGGCGTTGGCGTTCGCCGACGATCCCGGCTGGCGAGAAGAACTTGCGGCGTTCGACCGTTCCGACACGCCGATCGACCAGCAGATCGCCGATGGTTTGGTCGACGTCATGCGCCGTTGGAAGTCGCAGTGGGCCGAACGACCAGTTGCCGTCGTGCCCATTCCCTCTCGACGATTCCCACGCCGGGCGCATTCGATCGCCGAGCATCTCGGGAGTGTCGGCCGTTTACCGGTCATCGACGTCTTCCGTCAGCACGGTGCAGCGCCGCCGACCGACAGCGCGTCGGGTGTCAGAGTCAAAGCGCTCGACGCCGGACTGACGATCCGCGCCGAAATCGAACTGCCGCGTGGTCCGATCCTGCTCGTCGACGACTTCTATCGAACCGGTTGGACGATGACGGTGGCGGCTGCTCTGCTACGCGATGCCGGCGCGACGGCGGTCCTTCCGCTCGTTGTCCATCAACTCCCGTAGGCTGTACCCGGAGGGCCACAGCGGTGGCTGCCTCGTCAGCTAACCCGTCAGCCTCGCGAGGTGGAATCCACCGGCTGCGATCGTAGACTCGCCGAGTTCTTTGACAACCCATCGACCCTAAACGGAGAGAACCTGCGATGAGCAAGGCAAAATTTGAGCGTAATAAGCCGCATGTAAATATTGGGACGATGGGTCATATCGATCATGGGAAGACGACGTTGACGGCGGCGATTTCGAAGACGTTGGCTGGTAAGGGTTTGGCGACG
>Ga0123338_10003802_pt1 | contig 13435 bp, 15 predicted proteins | sample grotaG_FD_89793 | JGI IMG/M metagenome (GOLD analysis project Ga0123338, IMG submission 89793) | Glacier valley bacterial and archeal communities from Borup Fiord, Nunavut, Canada, to study Microbial Dark Matter (Phase II) -... | ecosystem: Environmental > Aquatic > Freshwater > Ice > Glacier ... | reverse complement strand
TCAAAAGTAAAGAGAAAAGGCACAAACAACGAAGACGGCTCCGGACTTGGATTAATTCTTTGCAAGGAATTTGTAGATAAAAACAATGGCAGGCTTTGGGTCGAAAGCACACCGGGCAAAGGAAGTTTATTTTGTTTTACCATTCCTGCTATGAAAAATTAAGCGTTTCCTAAAAGTCGAATAAACAAGTTAAACACGAAGACACAAAGGGACAAAAATCTGGCATTCAATTATTTTTTCTTCGTGTCTTTGTGTCTTCGTGTTTAATTTTTCTTTAAGACACTCCTTATTATTCTTTTTTTAGTGTTCTTGCGTAAGGTGAGTTATTCAAACAATATTTGTTCAGCTATTAGTTTGGCTTTTTCAGCTGACACGGCCTTTTCAACAATCATCAGGGCAAATTCAAGAACAGTCCCAATTCCCCTACCAGTGATTACATTGCCAGATTTAACAACTGGTACTGTCAATATTTCCGCGTCTTTTAAATATTTCTCGAACCCTGGATAACTCACTGCCTGTTTTCCTTTCAGAATTCCCAGATTGCCCAATACCATAGGAGCCGCGCAGATGGCAGCCAATGGCCTGTTTTGCTGATTAAACTGTTTTATTTGATTTTTCAATCCTTCATGGGCATCCAGATTAGCTGCTCCGGGCATTCCTCCCGGAAGTACAATCATATATAAATCATTGTAATCAACTTCTTCAAACAAGATATCAGCTAAAATCCTTATTTGATGCGATCCTGTAACTTCCAATTTTCCGGTTACTGAAACCACAATAACTTCAATATCAGCCCTTCGTAATATATCAATAATACTGACGGCTTCAGTTTCTTCAAATCCTTCCGCCAAATGGACGGCAATCTTTTTGTTCATGATGATTGTTTTTTGTTCAAAGATAAATTATAAACCATTGCACTGCAAAAAAAATGATCCACAATTTGCAGATCATCCTTTTAATTTTACCTCATTTAGGAACAAATAAAGACCCTATTTTAATAAGCGTAATCTTTTAATGATTTTTCCAGTTTCTTTCTGGTAAAGAAAATCCGGCTTTTAACCGTTCCGAGCGGAAGTTTAAGATCTTCAGCAATTTCTTTGTATTTATATCCATCAAGAAACATATTAAAAGGGACTTTATACTCATCTTCCAATGCATTGATGCATTTAATAATTTCCTTCGAACTGTAAATTGATTCAGGTGATGGATAATTTTTATCTTTTGAAAACTTCAAATGAAAATCATTGTTGGAATAATCAAAAGTATTTTTCGATTTTACATTTCGACGATAGTTATTAATGAATGTATTTTTCATAATGGTATATATCCATGCTTTGAAGTTTGTATTCTGAGCAAACTTATCTCTATATACCAACGCTTTCAGAAAGGTTTCCTGAAGAAGGTCTTGTGCTTTTTCATGATCAGAGGTCAGACTTAATGCATAATATAACAACTTGTCTTGCAAGCCTAAAAGTGCAGTGTTGAATTGAAGCTGTGTCATGGCGTTCGTTTTAATTTATTAATACTGATACAAATATATAGATTGATTTCAAGATTAAAAGGATTTACACCTCTTTTAATCTTCGATATTTTTTATTGCTTATAAAGATTATTGATATATATCCATTCATCTTTTCAAAAACTAAATATACGGAAAATACATAAGTTTGTTTTAAAGATGCAACATGTTCTTAAACAAACATTTCAGATATTTTTTTTAGGGAAAATGTCAAATAAATTTTGTATATTACAATATGCTCCAATTTACTCCAATTTGCCTGTCAATAAATAATTCCTAATTTTAGCCCTTCAATTTTAAAACATTTAATGAAAAAAGTAAATTTAATCCACAAAGGGTCTGAAATGATTACTTTCAAACGTTGGGGACGAAAAGCTTATTCATTGTTCAGTGTACTTAAACAACCAGTACGTATTGGAGTTCTGTTGGCTGTTTACACATCAATTTCTGAACCTGAAATGCTTCTTGCACAAACCGACAGTTCGAAAGTAAGCATGGAATACAATCTTGACGAGGTCGAGGTAAGCGCCCAAAGAGCACCTGTTGCTTTCTCGCAGGTGGCACGGATAGTATCCGTGATTACCAGAGAAGAAATTGAGGCGGCACCCGTCCAAAGTATTCAGGAACTGCTTGAATATGCGCTGAGCGTTGATGTCCGCCAGCGAGGAGTTCATGGCGTTCAGGCCGACATCTCCGTCAGGGGCGGTTCCTTCGATCAAACGCTTATCCTTCTAAATGGTATCAACATTTCCGATCCCCAAACTGGCCATCACTCCCTCAATCTTCCGGTCAGCCTTAAAAACATTCAACGAATCGAAATTCTGGAAGGCCCGGCAGCCAGGGTATTCGGACCCAACGCTTTTTCTGGAGCCATCAACATCATTACCAACTCTGAGGGAAGTTCCAACATTAAGCTTGACATTTCAGGAGGTGAGCACAAATTGGCTGATATCAATGCTTCAGGAAACCTTCAAAGTGGAAACTGGAACCAATTTATCGCCTTCAATCGTATGTCGTCTGAGGGTTACATCGACAATACCGATTTCCGGACATGGAATGCATTTTACCAGGCCAAGCTGAATACAAAACCGGGAACAATTAATTTTCAGATCGGAAGGACTAACAAAGCTTTTGGCGCAAATAGTTTTTATAGTGCCACCTATCCCAATCAGTTCGAAGCCACCAAAACGACTTTCGCTTCCCTGAAATTCGAGACAGGCACAAAAATACATTTAACACCTTCCGTTTACTGGCGCCGCCATCAAGATCGGTTCGAACTTTTCAGAAACAATCCTGACCCCTGGTATGCTGGGCACAATTATCATTTAACCGATGTTTTTGGAAGTAACCTGAATGCCTGGGTGGAATCCGCCTGGGGCAAAACAGCTTTCGGAGCTGAGATCAGGTCAGAAAATGTATGGAGCAATGTTTTGGGCGAAGCATTGACCACTCCAATTGCGGTTCCCGGCGAACCAGGAAAATTGTTCACCAAATCTTATTCGCGCACCACGATCTCTTATTTTGCTGAACATTCTATTTATCTCAAAAGGCTTTCAATTTCGGCGGGAGCAATGACCAACTGGATTTCCGATCTTGGTTTTGGATGGAATATTTATCCCGGAGCGGATGTTTCTTATGCCTTTTCAGATCATATAAAACTATATGGATCGGCCAATTCAAGCCTACGGATGCCCACATTTACCGATCTTTTTTACAATGGTCCAACCAACATCGGGAATCCTGATCTGAAACCTGAAAAATCAGTTACTTATGAAGGTGGCCTGAAACTTACCTTCAATGGATTTTCCGGACGTGCCGGAGCCTATCACCGGCGAGGCAAGAACTTGATTGACTGGATTCGCGAAAATGAAACAGATAAATGGCAACCCAAAAACCTAACCCATATCAATACAACTGGAATTGAATTTAGTAGCTCATTGTTTCCTGAAATAGTTTGGAATAAACCAATATTTATTACTAAACTTGGCATCAACTACTCTTACAGCGAACTGGATAAAGGCAACATTAATGGCTTCTCTTTTTACGTACTCGATAATTTGAAACAAAAACTCGACATTGAACTCAACCATAAAATTTGGAAGAAGCTGAAAGGTTCGTGGCGGGTAAGTTATCAGGACAGAAATGGAATGCGGACAACAAATGAAAGCTATCAACCCTTCTGGCTCGTCAATGCACGCTTGATGTGGAAATCGCCCGCAACTGAAATCTATTTATTGGCAGCCAATTTGTTTGATACAAAATATTACGATTTTGGAACTGTCAAACAACCTGGCCGTTGGATCAGTCTGGGAATCAGCCATCAGCTGAAATTATAGATCAGTGTTCAGTCACAGTTGGCAGTCGCAGTTGGCAGTATAGAGGATTATCTTGAGAAAACTGAATTAGACATTGTTCTATTATTTACTTTTCACATAATGACGCCATCTATTTTGCCTTCATCACTTTTTTTTACTTGATGGAAAGTATTATCTTCGCACAAAGAAAAATAAATTTGAAAGTATGTTAAAAGGAATATTGTCTATCAGTGGTTATCCAGGTCTTTTTAAAATGGTGACCGAAGCAAAGAACAGCGTGATTGTTGAATCATTGCTTACAGGCAAACGCATGCCTGCCTATTCAACATCTAAAATAAGTGCTTTGTCCGACATCTCAGTGTTTACTGCAACAGGTGAGATTCAGCTTAAAGAAGTGTTTAAAAGACTTCAGGAAAGCGGGAAAGAAATTTCAGCAAAAGCTTCTTCCGATGAATTTAAAGCGTTCTTCGAAGAGCTCATTCCTGAATACGATAAAGACCGGGTTTATGTATCCGACATGAAAAAGATTCTTCAATGGTATGTGCTTTTGAAGGAAAAAGATCTGTTGAATGAACCTGAAGAGGAAAAGATTGAACCTAAAGAGGAAAAACAACCGGAAGAATTGTCTTAAAAAACTATTATTGATTTTATAAGACTAAAACATTTAACAGATGGTATTGAGGCGCTGGCTTTGATACCATCTTTGGTTTTTATCCATACCACTTCCCAATCACTTTCAATGCTTCCTTCACATGCTTTTCGGGCGAAAGCAGAGATTTAAATACTTTGATAAGCCGACCTTCAGGGTCGAAAATATAGGTGACACGTCCGGGAATCAAACCAAACATTTCTGCTGGAACACCCAGTAAGTTACGCAACTCACCTCCCGTGTCAGACAACAATGAAAATGGAAGTTGGTATTTTGCTTTAAACAACGCATGAGAAGTGGGGTTATCGTTGCTTACACCATAAACCAAAGCACCGGCATCAACGAAATCCTGAAACGAATCGCGGAAGCTACAAGCTTCTTTAATACAACCCGAGGTATCGTCTTTGGGATAAAAGTACAAGACCATGAATTTTCCTCTTCTGGAAGAAATATTAATTGGTTGGTGATTTTCATCCTTCATGATAAAATGCGGAAGTTGATCACCCGTCTGAAGTTTATTGTCTGCCATAAGCTGTTATGGTTTTGTTGATAAAATTGTTCACAAAATATCTTTCAAAGCAATGGAGATATCGTTCACCTTCTGAACTCCTGTCCCACTCCATTGTATTTTTCCATACCGGAACAACAGTAAAGCCGGAATGTTCTGTATTTGATAAGTCTTAGCGATATCGGGATAGTGATCTACATTCACCTTTATAATCCGCACCTTGGCTTTATATTGGCATTTGATTTCCTTCATAATGGGTTGCATCAAGCGACATGGAACACACCAATCGGCATAGAAATCAACCAATACAGGCCTTGAAGACTTCACAATATGGTAGAATCTTTTACTCATTTTCGCGAGCTCGTCTCCAAATAAATCCACTTAGCAAATCACCCAGCACAAAGCCCATTGTCATTCCCCATAAAGTGGAAAAATACCATACAGATTTGATGGGGCACATTCCCGTTGAGCAACCAATTAGTTTCCAATAAACGAATCCACTAATAGCGCCCACAAAGGCAAATATAAATTTAAGCCAAAGCTTTCTATTTTTGGACATTTTTAAGTATTTGTTAGTTTAACAACAATTTTGTTCCATTAGTTCTTATCGCCTACATAGATAATAGATATTGTACATAGATAAATTTGATATCTATATGGTAATTGCAATAAAAAAAAAGCGGAAATGTGTTTATTTAATAACTCACATTACGCATGGGGCATGGGGGGCATGGGGCAAAGGACGAATTATTATTATAAGGAATCACAAATTATTAATATTTTAAGCTCCGGCTAAAATAGTTACCTTTGTTAAAACAGACAACCGAGACTGATCACATTATTAAAGCTTCCATAGAATTATTTGCCCCACTATTAAACTAGCGTTCAAATCAGCAACAATTTATCCCATCAAACATTGAAAGTATTTGTTGGCGTGTAAAGTAAAAGGTGTATTATTAAACTGTACAAATACAACTACCTTCTATTTTTCCAAAAAACCCCTGAGTCTAGTTCGTCTGTTACTTTAGCCATCCATGAGCAATTACTAAATGAGAACTTATATAGTACTTAACTGGTACCTAATAAGTCGAAATACTAATTATCTACTTAATAGCTTCTTATTATCTACTTATTTTATACTTAATATCTAATGTATTCTGGATGACTTAACCATGAATTCATGTACGAGTTTTAACTTAAATTTCACCCGGTAGGTTTCAATAAAAAGGAACTGGTCTCCCATTTCATATTTTCATTGATGAAGTGAATGATTTTCAGGACGAATAGATCAATTATAAAAAAAACTCCCCAAATTGAATCAGGGAGTTTATATGAATTGGAAAGTCATGCTGAACGTCATCCTGAACTTGTTTCAGGATCTCCTGTAATTTGGAGGAGATCCTGAAACAAGTTCAGGATGACACTTCGATCATGATCACTGCCCACTTTCTTACAATTTCGGTTCCCACCCTTTTTGATATTCACGGTCCCAAAGTTTCATGGCTTCGTCATCAAGAATATGACCATTTTCGGTATTCACTTTAAATGACTTATTGATTCGTGACGAAATGTTGGCATAATGAGTTAACATCTGAGTCACAGCACCTTGCTCGATCGGTGAGTTCAGTTGTTTTTCAGTTCCGCGAATCACGTTGAAGAAGTTGCTGATGTGGGTATCAGTCATGTCGCCACCACCACCAAGGGCTGTACCGGCTTCACTACCAGTTGATTTAGCATCTTTCACTTTTTTACCACTGCGGTCGAACACGGTATACCCGTCACGATTCACAAAAACGGTCCCTTCAGTGCCATAAATAATTGTACCCCGGTCGCTGCCATAGGTTTTATAAGCGTTACGACTTTTTCCATCCCAGGTAATAACTTTGTTTCCGGGAAAGCGGAAGGTGGCATCCATGGTGTCGTACATTTGCCAGCCGTCATTCAAAAAGTGGCGTTTGGCTGCTACCACGTCAACGTGTTCAGGATATTTCACCTGCAAAGCCCAACGTGCAATGTCCAGTTCGTGGGTGGCATTGTTACCCATTTCAGCAGTTCCCCAGTTCCATCCGTACCAGTGCCAGTTGTAATCCCAAATGTCGTGCATGTATTCAGTGTGCGGAGCCGGACCTTGCCATAATTTCCAATCAAGACCTTCGGGTACCGGCGCTTTCTTTTGAACCGGGCTTTCGCCGCGGCTATTGGCATAAAAGGCCACCGCTTTGTAAACATCACCAATGACACCTTTGTGTATTTCAGAAATGATATCCTGAGATTCTTTAGACGAGCGCTGTTGGTTTCCCATCTGCACGACCTTGCCATATTTTTGCTGGAAAGCAACCAGCAATTCACCTTCCCGCGGGTTGTGACTGCATGGTTTTTCAATGTAAACGTGCTTACCGGCCTGCATAGCCAACCAAGTACCGGGGGCATGCCAATGGTCAGGGGTTGCATTGAATATAGCATCCACACTTTGATCAGCAAAAACTTCCCGAATATCGTTTACCAGAGTAGCTTTTCCTGAAACTTTTCCATGGAGATCTTTGCCCACCTTGTCGCGTTGGCTTTTCATCACATCACAGATATAAGCCACATCCACATTGTTTTTTTTATACTGAAGGGAGGTATAATAAGCGCCTACCCTGCGGCCACAGCCCATCAGGGCCACATTTAAACGGTCGTTGGCTCCGATGATACGTGAATAACTTTTTGCACTGAAGCCCGTTACGGCTCCACCGATGGCAATACCGGCAGCGCCTACTGCCGCGTTACGAATAAATTCCCTACGATTTGTACCCATGATTTTATTGATTTAGTTTGTTAGTTGATTATAGCCAAAACTCCTTTTACATAGCCCATTGATTCTGCCAATCCGGGAACCGGATCTTTATCCTCTTTTTCGTATTCGAATGAAACAATTCCTGAGAATTTCTTTTGAATGATCGTTTTCAGGAATCCCGAAACATCAATTACCCCCCGACCCACTTCGATGGCTTTTCCATTGCTGTCGGAGCTGGTCACGTCTTTTATATGAATTTCAAATATACGGTCGAAATAGTCTTTTAAATCAGCTGAAGGATCACGCCCGATGCGCTGTGTGTGACCAATGTCCAGGCAAAGTCCCATTCGTGGGTCCATATTTTTAATCAGCATATAAGCGCTTTCACAACTCGGATACACTAAATCGCCCGGGCCATGGTTATGAATGGCTAAGCGAATATTGTATTCTTTCACTTTCTTCTCAGCATAAGGAAGCATTTCATGTTGGGGCACGCCGATGATCATGTTCATTCCGGCCTTGCGGGCGTATTCAAAAGCAGCATCCACTTCGGCTTCCGATTTCATATAGATAACGCCGCCAGACCCCAAATCAACACCTGCGTCTTTGCATTTTTTCACTACTTCTGCAATTTCAGCATCCGAAGAATTTAACTTAAGATGGAAATCTTTTAACGAGATATGTTTGATGTCCATACGCTGGCATACAGCCAGTGCATCGTCCAGGTTCATTTTCCGGAGCGTATAGGAGGCCAGGCCCAAACGAATGGGCAACGATTTGGCTTTTTTAGCCGCAGAGGGCGCTGATTGGGAGATGCCTGGCAGAGCTGCTGCAACCATACCCAGACCTGAAAGCTTTAAAAAATTGCGTCGGTTTGCTTGCATGATTTTATAATTTCTTGATTTTTAAACTTCTGAATTTTACCTGATCGTTGTGGTATTGCAATAGGATGGGCGCTTCTTTGACCATACCGAAACTTTCGAACGCTGCATATTTGCTGCGGGCCACCAAAGCTTTATAGCCATCTGAACCACGAACATACTCAACAACTTTCATTCCATTGAGCCAATGTTCAACGCGGTTATCGGGATAAACTACTATGCGGCCAATGTTCCATTCACCGGCTGGTTTGGTAAAACGGTCTTGTTTATCAGCCGGGATCAAATCGTAGAGCGAAGCCAAGGTACGATTTCCACCAACGCCCATCTTGGCATCCGGATGCTTTTTATCGTCAAGTACCTGGTATTCAAGCCCGATAGATGGACCACCATTTCCAGTAAAATATTTAACACCGCTGTTGGCTGCTTCAGCAAAATTGAATTCGAACTGGAATTCGAAAGCCGAATATTTTTCATCTGTTATTATGTCGACACCTTTTCCAGCAGCATCAGAAGGATTGGGAATGACCATCAAACTTGCATCCTCCAGTTTCCATCCTCCAGAAGGAAACTGGTTCATTTCTACACCTTTCCAGCCATTGGTCGTTTTTCCATCGAAAAGCAACTTCCAGCCTTGATCTTTTTCAGCCTGACAAAGGGTATTGGGTAATAAATTCACCACAAAAACAGTTGGTGTTTCAGTAGCTTTTAAGCCAGTAGTCTTAATGCGTATATTTTTCCAGCGGATTTGTTTGCCGGGTTGATCCTTTTCGTCAATGGAATGGACCTGGAGGGCAATCAGGCCGCTGGGAGTCATATCGTCAAGGACATAAGCAACAGGCACACCGTTTAACCAGGTGCGGATGCTGCTTCCCACACATTCAATACGGTAATGGTTCCATTGGCCCATCTTAAAGGCTGGTTTCGCTGCCACATTTAATTCGCCCGTATAAAGCCAGCCACGGCGCGCTTCATCATAAATTCCTCCACTCCATGCACGGGTGGAGGGATCAACCTCGCATTGATAACCATGAACACGGCCATTCATTACATCAGGCTTACTGATACTGCGGAACTGAATTCCTGAATTCATTTCATTGGCAACCAGCAGGTCGAGTTCAAGAATAAAATCACTGTAATCCTTATCCGTGGCAAGAAATGAATTGGAAGTATTGGAAACCGTAGTGCCTACAATTTCACCTTTTTCAACATGATATTTGGCCTGTCCGTTGAGCTGATGCCATCCTGTTAAATCTTTTCCATTGAAAAGCGATTGCCATCCATCCTTCTTTTTTGCTGATACGGCTGAAACCATCAGCATTAGAATCAGAAGTAGCTGAATTTTTCTCATGTGATCTAGGTAAGTATATTTATATTATAATTTCCGTGTACGTCAACGGAACAAATTTAGAAATTAAAATGAAGTTGATACAATGTTTTGAACACAAATATGTATTTTCAAAACATGTATTGCATGTCTTTAATTTTAAAAGCACATTTTCATAAGCATTGCGTATAAAAACCATACCTTTGTAAAGGTATTTAATAATAAAATATCATGAATTTAGAAACAAGAAAGTTAAATATCATTCGCTGGATTTCTCGTTTAGAGGATGAATCGATCATTGAAGGGATTGAAAAACTTCGATCCTCTGATGGAGATTGGTGGGAAATAATTGATGAAAATGAAAAGGCAACTATAGAAAAAGGAATACTGGAGGCTGATAACGGCGAATTTAAGACCACTGAAGAAGTAATGTTAAAGTACAGGAAATGGCTTTAAAAATACTTTGGACTCCCAATATTCGTTGAATGAAGACTACCATCCTGATTGTTTATGCCTTGATATTATTTCTGATCGGTATTTATTCATACCTGAAAATTAAAACTCCTTTTGATTATTTCCTGGCAGGAAAGAAAACTGGCGTCTGGCAGATTTCCGGTAGTTTGCTTGCGACTATCCTGGGCGGATCGGCCATCCTGGGAACTATTGGGCTGGCAGAAAGCCAGTCGTGGGCTTCCGCCTGGTATATTCTGGCGGCCAGTTTAGGCTTGCTGGGTTTGCTTCCGATTGTAAATAAAGTATATTCAAAGGGGAAATTCACCTTGCCAGAGTTGATAGGCCAGTATTATGGTGAACCGGCCCGAAAAGTAACTTCACTGATCATCCCGGTTGCATGGCTGGGAATTGTGGCTGCACAGATTATTGCCGGAGCACAAATTCTGGTCAGTTTTTTTGGCATGCAATATTCAAACGGCGTATTGCTTACGGGCATCATTTTCATCGTCTATACCTACATTGGAGGTCAGGTTTCTATCATGAAGACAGATTTGTTTCAGGCCTTTTTTATTTTGGGCGGAGTGGTTCTTACTGCCATCATGATTCCGGCAAAGCAATTACCTGCCTTACCAGGCTTTTCAGGCAATTTTCCGTTTAATGATCAATTTTCGCCCATCGACTTGTTCATTCTAATACTCACATTTTCAAGCACTTTTGTAGTTGGCCCTGATATATATTCACGGGTATTTTGTGCCAGGGATTCGAAAACAGCTTTCCTAAGCGTATTAGCTGTAGCCCTGATACTAATTCCGTTCGCGTTTGTACTTTCCTACGTTGGCATGTACGCTGCTACTTTTCATTCCGGAGCTCAAAATAGTTCTTCACTGGTGAATCTGGCCAATGTTTATTTACCCGAATGGGCATGTGGTATTTTGATCGCGGCGCTTATCTCGGCGGTACTTTCCACGGCAGCAACTACCCTACTGACGGCTTCCATGATTTTGAGCGAACTTTTCCATAAAGACCTCAACAACCAAAAGTCATTCAAACAAACCAAGCTGTTTCTTATAGTTGTTGGCGTATTAAGTATGCTTATTTCTCTGAAAGTGACCTCCATTGTTTCATCGCTTCTGTTGGCACTTTCGTTTTACTCAGGAGCCTTTATAATCCCAATGGTGGCGGCACTTTTTGGCTTACCTTACAACAAACGGTTCAGTATAGCGGCCATGCTGTGTGGAGGTATTCTGGCTTTATCCGGAAAATTGATGATGACTTTTAATCATTTTGAAACAGGTCAATACGTTCTTATTTCCGGATTTATAATCAATGCAATATTAATTTTTTTACCTTCGGAAAGAAAAACGAAGAAGTATGAAAACATTGTTTCTGAAAGTCTTTTCTGAAAGTATGAGATTATACAAATGCCTAATTTAAACCATAAAAGACTTCTACCATGATTATGAATGTCGCCATCATTGGCTGTTCTAAAATTGCACATTTACATGCCAAAGCCATTTTACAAATACCAATATTGCATTTCAAGGCCGTATGGAGCAGAACTCCTGAATCATCTCAAAAGTTCGTTGATGAATACGGAGTGAAAGCATATGCTTCGATTGCAGAGATGATCAGGGAAGAAAATATACAGATGGCCATCATCTGCACAGCCCATCCCTACCATGCAGAGTTGGCCATCCAGGCAATGGAAGCCGGGGCGCATGTGCTGATAGAAAAACCACTCGCTTCTACTTTACAGGACTGCGACCGCATCATAGAAGCCGCTATGAGAACGGGACGCAAAACAGGCGTAGTTAGTCAGCGAAGATGGTATCAGCCCATTCAGCGCATGAAAAAAGCCATTGAGGAAGGCAAGATAGGAACACCTGCCCTGGGAACCATCCAGATGTTGGGATGGCGCGACCGCTCGTATTTCGAAAGCGATAACTGGCGCGGATCATGGAAACAGGAAGGCGGCGGAGTTTTGGTCAATCAGGCACCCCACCCACTCGACCTGCTGCAATGGATGATGGGCGATATCGATGAAGTTTTTGGTTACTGGAGCAACCTTAATCACCCCTATATTGAAGTGGAAGATACAGCTGTGGCGGTGATCAGGTTCAAAAATGGAGGATTGGGAAACATTCTTGTCAGCAACTCTCAAAAGCCAGGCATTTACGGTAAAGTACACATTCATGGCAGCAATGGTGCCACTGTAGGCTCTCAGCCGGAAGGCGGGGCCATGTTTATTGCCGGAAAAACAACCATTGCCGAACCTCCACAACTCGATTTATGGACAGTACCGGGAGAAGAACACCTGATGGAAGAATGGAACAAAGCCGATAGCGATACCTTTCATTCAGTGGATCCCATGACCTGGTATTTCAAACAGCAACTGGAGGATTTTGCAGATGCCATTCTGCATGATCGTCCACCAATGGTAACAGTTGAAGAAGGCCGCAAGACAGTTGAATTATTTACTGCCATCTACCGGTCACAGAGAGATGGAAAACCTGTAAAGTTTCCATTGCAGCCGGAGTATGGAAGGGAGGATATGGATGGAAGAATGACTAAAGGTATCTTATAATTTCAGTGGAAAATTAAAAATTAATAACGACTCTTTGAACTAAGCGTAAATTAAACGGATAATTTCATGAAATAGATCTTAATCACAAGCAAAGAACTAACGCTCCCGTATTTCCGACAATCCGACAATCCGACAGTTCACAATTTCATAAATATCACAAAGTAGAGTGCTGCTATTTTATAAACAAGCAATCGAATGCGATATTTTATATTGATATTCAGCATTTTACAACTCGTTAGACTGCCATAGGAAAATGTGTAAATTTAAATATCGTGTAACATCAATTTTAGAGAAAAAACAGCTAACATATTGATTTATAGTGATAGGTCTTGGAAATATGCAGTTTCATCCTATTGTCGGATTGTCGGATTGTCGGAAATGAAGATTGGGTGTTCAGGAAATTCTATCTGAGTTGATAGGGTGCTT
>Ga0123338_10003801_pt1 | contig 13438 bp, 17 predicted proteins | sample grotaG_FD_89793 | JGI IMG/M metagenome (GOLD analysis project Ga0123338, IMG submission 89793) | Glacier valley bacterial and archeal communities from Borup Fiord, Nunavut, Canada, to study Microbial Dark Matter (Phase II) -... | ecosystem: Environmental > Aquatic > Freshwater > Ice > Glacier ... | reverse complement strand
TGCGGTCTCGACGAACGACGAACGTTACGCCAGCGATCGCAAGAAATATTCGCGTTCGCACGGGTCGGAAGATCGCGGCAGCGAGACGCGCGAGACAAACGAAGAAACGATGCCGACGACCACGGCGCGCGTGACGATCGCGGTGTTCGTCGACGCCGCGCGCGGACTCGACGTCAACAAAATTCGCGATCTGGCGGCGGCTACATCGGGTATCGATCGTTCGCGTGGCGACGCGGTGACGGTCGCCGCGGTGCGGTTTGCCGCACCGGCGCCGACGCTACCGGTACGCGTGCCGAGCGCGTTTGCGCGCTATGCGTTCTCGCTTGCGCCACAAGCGATCGTCGCGCTAGCGATCCTAGCCGCTCTCGGTTTCGGTGCGCGCCCGGCATATCGCGTGGCCGAACGCGCGCTCGATCGCGCGAGTGTCGCCGTCGCGCGCGAGCGCGTGCGTGGCATCGCCCCAACCCACGTCCGCGGCGCGCTGCTCGGCGAACCGCCCCACACGGCGGCGGCAATCATCTCCGCGCTTCCCGCAGCGACGGCAACGGCGGTTCTGGAATTGTACCCACCCGAAGAACGCGCGGCGATCGTGCGCCGCCTGACCCGTTCGGCAAACCCGCTCTTACCGGATACCGAGGAGCTCTTCCGTGCCCGCTGAGTTCGTAACGCTTGCCGAGCTGCTCCGACCGCGTGTCCTCACGGCAGCGCCGATCGCGAACACGAGTGCGTTCGATGAGTCGACGCATAGCGAAGCGGCCCTCAACGAGCGCGTCCCCGCGCCGTGTTCGTGCGAGGCGGAAACGAAAGCGGAAGCGATTCGCGTTGCGCGTCATTTTCGCGCTGCGCTGGCCGACGCGCTGGCAAACGCGACGGCGACGCTGATCCGCGAGCTTGCAAGCGAAGTTCTCGCGCGCGAACTGACGATCACACCGTGCGCGATCGAATCTCTCGTCGCGCGACTGGCGAGCGATCACGTAAGCGCGGGCCCGCTTCGCCTCCGCATCAGCCCCTTCGATCGCGTCACGACCTGCGAGTTCCCGATCGTCGTCGATGCCTCGATCCAGGTCGGCGATGCACTGCTCGAGTGTACGAGCGGCATCGTCGATGCACGGTTGGGCGTGCGCCTCTCGGACGTGCTCGATCGCGCGCTGGAGGCGCTATGATCGGACGCGGCATCGGTAGCGTGATTGGCACCCGCGGACTGTTGCTGGAAGCACGGCTCCCGAGTGCGCGCGTCGGCGAGGGCGTGCGCATCGCGCGCAGCGACGGCCGTACCGTCGGAGCGCACGTTGCGTCGCTCGAGCGGGGCAACGCACTGCTGGCACCGCACGGTTCGATCGATGGCATCGCGCTCGGCGATTGCGTGCAGAGCGATCGCGCCGCGCTCACGCTGGTCCTCGGCACGCCGCTTCTCGGCCGCGCGATCGCGCCGGACGGAACGCCGCTCGACGCCGGCGCCGCGCCGCGCGGGCTGCGACGTCCCGTTCACGCCGCGATCCCGGTCCCCGGCGAGCGCCGCCCGGGTCGCGCAGTTTTCACCACGGGCGTGCGCGCGATCGACGGAACGCTCGCACTCGCGCGCGGCGCCCGAATCGGTCTCTTCGGCGCCCCCGGGGCCGGAAAATCGACCTTGCTCGAATCGATCGTTGCCGGCTCGAGCGCCGACGCGGTCGTCGTTGCGCTGATCGGCGAACGCGGCCGTGAAGCCGAGCGCTGGCTTTCCGCAATCGATCCGCGCGTCACGATCGTCTGCGCGACGAGCGACCGTAGCCCATCCGAACGCGTGCGCGCAGCCGACGTTGCCTTCGCCCAAGCCGAACGATTGCGCGATCGCGGCCTCGACGTGCTCCTCGTCGTCGATTCGCTCGCGCGGATCGCCGCGGCGGCGCGCGACGTCGCGGTCGCCCTCGGCGAACCGGTCGGGCGCGGCGGCTATCCGCCAAGCGTCTTCGCCCGTCAAGCCGGTCTGCTCGAACGCGCGGGCGTCACCGCCGGTGGATCGATCACGCTGATCGCAACGGTTCTAAGCGACGGTGCCGACGAACGCGAGCCCGTCTCCGATGCGGCCCGTGCCGCGCTCGATGGCCATATCGCGCTCTCCGAGCGGCTCGCACGCGCTGGGCACTTCCCGGCAATCGATCTGCCGCGCAGCGCCAGCCGCACCATGCTCGAGGTCGTCGACCCGGAACACGCCCGCAGTGCCGCCGCGATCCGCGAGGCGCTTGCTCTGCTCGATGAGACGCGCGAGGCTCGCATGTTCGGCCTCGATGCGGGCGGCGGCGAGCCTCGTCTCGAACGTGCCATGCGCGCCGAAACCGCGATCGCTTCATTTTTGCGCCAGGACCGAACCCCATCCCCATTTGCGAAAACGCTTATGGAATTGCACCGAGCCGCCGAATACCTAAAGGTCGATGGATATTACAGCTGAGATCTCGGCGATCCAAACCCGGATCGCCAACATCACCGGAGCACCGCCCGACGACATGGTTTCGCCCGAGGCCGCCCGCGGCTTCGCCGCGCATGTCGCAAGCGCTCTGCACCCCGGAACGCAGTATGCTCCCGGCGCGCCCGAAGGCGGCGTCGCGGCCGGCGGTCTTGCGACGGCACCCAGCGGCCCGGCACCCGTTGCCCCCGAACAAATCGATGCGCTCGTCGGCCAGAACGCCGGCACGTGGAACGTCGATCCGGCACTGGTGAAGGCGATCATCGCAAACGAATCGGGCTTCAATGCCAACGCCACCTCACCGGTCGGCGCGCAAGGGCTCATGCAACTCATGCCCGAGACGGCAAAGTCGCTCGGCGTCTCCGATAGCTACGATCCGGCGCAAAACGTCGCCGGCGGCACGCGCTATCTCAAAGGTCTGCTCGATCGTTTCAACGGCGACGTTCGCCTTGCTGTCGCGGCCTACAACGCCGGCCCTGGCGCGGTGCAGAAATACGGCGACGTTCCGCCGTACGCCGAAACGCAGAACTACGTTCAAAACGTCCTCGGCTCGTACGAGAAGTATCGCGCGCGCTAGGCGCGCTGCTCTCGCGTTCCTCAGCGCGTTCGTTCTCGTAGCAACGCCAGCCGTTGCACGCCGCGAACCGTCCCCATCATCGGTCGCCGCTGTCTTCGCGCAGTATTTGCGCGCGAGCGGGACGGACCGCGCGCCGACTTCCGTCGAAAGCACGGGGACGCTCAGCGGCGATGGATTGCACGGCACGTTCCACAGTTGGCGCTCCGGCGAAAACGAACGCGATGAAGAACATCTCGGCGAACGCAGCGAGACGACGCTGCGTCTGGGCACGCACATTTTCGTGCAGAACGCTTCCGGCAACGTGCGCGAATTGCACGGCCTGCTGTATCGTCGCTCGCTCACCAGCGACTACGTCGATTCCAACGACTTCACAAAAGAACCCGAGCGCGCGCGGTATCTCGCGACGAAAACGATCGGCGGCGCTCCGGCAACTGGAATCGAAGTGCGCGCGCCGGGCGGCGAACCCGAGACGCTCTGGTTCGATTCGAAATCCGGTCTGATCGTTCGACTCGAATACATCGATGGCGATGGCCCGACGACGGTCGATCTGCTCGACTACCGGCCGTCCGACGGCGTCCTCGTCGCGTACAAAACCGTCACCTCCGATGGTGATACCGCCTTCGACATCATCGAAACGACCACGACGGTCTTCGTGAATCGGTCGATCGAGCCGGCGATCTTCGCGCCGCTCGTCGCGCGCGTGCTGCTCGGGCCTGGCGTGCAAACGCTACCGATCGAAGAGCGCGGCGGCCACTACTACACGCGCGTGACCGTCAACGGGAAGCCGTACGTCTTCCTGATCGACACGGGCGCGCAGAGTCTCTTGATCGACTCGCACGTTGCAAAAGAACTCGCCATTCCCGAAGAAGGCTCGCTCGAAGTGCGCGGAACCGCCCGGTCGGGTGGATTGCACACGGTGCGTATCGCGCGCCTGGGCGTCGGCGATCTGCACTTAGATGACATCATCGCAAGTTCGCTCGATATCGGGGGAAGCGCGGCTGGCGCGCTGCGCTTCGATGGCATCCTCGGCTATCCGTTCTTTGCATCCGCGCTCGTCGAACTCGATTTTGCCAAGAAGACCATGCGCGTCGGTGCGCCGGGGACGTTTACGCCGCGCGGCGAGCGTATCCCGATCGAACTCGATCGCGCGATTCCCGAAGCGACGCTCGGCATCAACGGTCGTCTCACCGCGCCGTTCATCATCGATACCGGCTCGAGTTCCGATCTGATTCTCTTCCGTTGGTTCGTCGATCGTCATCCGGGAGTCGTGCCGTTCACCGCACAGCAGGGGCTCAGCTACGGCTTGGGCGGCGCGACGACGGCGTATCGTTCCTCACTGGATGAACTCACGATCGGATCGACCCCGATGTACCATCGGAATACCGATGTGATGCTCGCGGAGAAAGGTGCCTTTGCCGACAAATTCGATGCGGGGAACGTGGGCTTGGGCGTGTTGCACAATTTCGTGCTCACGGTCGATGAGGCAAACCTCGCGATCTTCATCGAACGCGCGACCGACTTCGATGACGGACGCGGTCGGAAGCAATACGCAACGGCGCGGTAACACGCGCGTCACGATCGCACGGCACAATCGGTCCAGGAGGATCCGATGCCTACGATTCAACCATCCGCATTTGCCGTCGTCGCAACGCACCTCGCGCAAACCGATCGCCGCACGCTCTCGCAAGCTTGGTTCGATGCGCTGCATCTCGCGCACGACTCTGACGCCACGCGGGCGGCGACATCTGCGACTACCGCAGCTTCCGCTACGCAATCGCCGGCGAAGAGACGCGCGCCCGCGGCGTCCGCAAGCACGAGCGATCGTCCTCTCCGTGCCGCACATCCGGCGCGAATCGAGCAACCTTCGCAGCATGCCGTCGCGCACGAACGGCGGAGCGAGCGCAGCGAACTCTCGCGACGCATCGAACGCGCGATCGTGCGTCGCACGGCGGTTCCGATCGTCTCGCTTGCGATTCGGGCCGCGGATGGACGCGTGCAGTTGCTCGTCCGCAGCGACGGCAATCGCACGCGCATCGTGGCGCTCTGCGTCCCCGGCCAGCGCACCGCCGTCGAAGCCGCTCTCGCGCACGCGCGGTTTGCGCTTGCAAAACGTGGAATTCTCATCGACGCCGATGTTCGGAGCGCTGCCTGATGCTCAATCCCGCATCGCTCGACGCGCTCGCGCGCATTGCCGCTCGCGCAAACGATTTGCTCTCGGCATACACGCCGGGATCGGCTCCATCGCATAGCGACGTGATGGCCGCAGCGCGGCAGCCGGAGTTTGCCTCCAGTCCCTTGAGTGTCGTCGCGCCGGACGGAAGTTATTTCGTGTCTCAAGGTCGTGATGGACGGCGTTCGTTCACGCGAGCGGGCGATTTGCAAATCCGCGACGGCGTCCTTGCAGGCTCGGATGGCGCGTCGATTCTCGGATACGCCGGTTCCGCGCGAACCGCGGGCGCGGTCCCGCAGCCGCTCCGTTTGCCCGATGCGGACCGATTGCTCGGACGCACCGCCGACGCGCGTGTCGAGAGCGACGGCACGTTCGTCTACACGCGTCCCGCAATCGATCCGCGTACCGGCGAGCGCCGAAACGAACGTGTGGTCGTCGGCACGATTGCGCTCGCGCGTTTTCCCGCGGGCACGCAAGGCGCGCGTATCGATGCAACGCACGTCGATGTGCCCGTCGGCGTGACCGCGCATCTCGGTACGCCGTGCGATGGATCGTTCGCGGGGCTCGCGACGTATTCGCGCGACCGCGGTACTCTCGACATCGAGGCGGGATTGCAGAAGCTCCAGGAAGCCTATCTTGCCTTCGGCGCCTTACGCGCCGCGACGAGCGCACATGGAAATGTCGAGAAAAGCGCGATGGATCTCGTCAAATGATTGCGGATTTGGTTTTTCCACCGGCAAGAGGCCGGGTGCGCGCGGCTCGATTCGTGCCTCGCACGAGCGTGCCGCTTGCGGCGGCTTGCCTCGTCGCGAGCGGCTTACGCGAGACGTTGCGGGAACTGATCGGAAGCGCATGTGAGGTCGTACTCGGCGAACCCGTGGCAATCGACGCGGCCGCATGGCGCGCGCTCGCAAGCGCGAGTCACGGCTTTCTCACACGCGGTCGGCTGACCGATATCGTGCTGCTGGTACCGACGCTCGATGCTCGCCGACTCGTGTTGCGTGCCTTCGGTGAAGGCGGCGATGGCGATAGCGCGCCGATCTCAGCCCTGGAGACGCATGCGCTCGAACGCATCGCGGCGCGCTGCGCAAGCGCGTTCGACGTCTTGTGTGCCGAGCGTCGCGGGCCTCCCCAGCCGGTCGCCGCTAGCGACCTACCAGCATGCGCTGCGTATTTCGATGTCCGGGTAAGCGCGCCGTTGCCGATCACTCTTGGAATCGGTATCGTTCGCGATCTGCCGAGTCCCGGAGCGGGTCCACGGCTCGACCCCCGCAGCTTGAACCACGTGAGCGTGCCGGTGCGGGCCGAATTCGCCTCCGGCATGGTTTCGGCCAGCCGACTCGCCGCGCTTCAGATTGGCGATGTCGTGCGCTTGGACACGAAGGTTGGCGCTCCGGCCGCGCTTAAAGTTGGACCGACGACGATTGCTGCAGGCGACTGCGGGCTCGCCGATTCGCACGCGGCGTTTCTCGTGCGCACCACCCCACCGATCGGAGTTTCCCCTTGATGCCCCAGGAGCAGAGCAAGAACCTCGACTTGCTCATGAATGTCCCGCTCAAGGTGACGGCAGAACTCGGTACGGCAAAGATGCTCGTGCAAGATATTCTCAAGCTCGGCACGGGATCGATCGTCGAACTCGATCGTCTCGCGGGCGGTCCCGTCGATCTGCTGGTGAACGACAAACTCGTCGCGCGCGGCGAAGTGGTTGCGATCGATGAGAACTTCGGCGTGCGCGTTACCGAACTCATCGATCGCGTGCAACACCCGTAATCGTTTCGTAGTCTCGGGGACATCTCCCGAGGTTACCGTGAGTGCATGGATGCACTCTTCGCTCTCGGCACCCACGCCGGCCGCTCGTCACTCCCGCTCGATGTGCTCGCGGCGCTCACGTTGCTCTCGATTGCACCGTTCGTGCTCGTGCTTTCGACGGCGTTCGTGCGCATCATCGTGGTGCTCTCGCTCGTCCGCTCGGCACTCGGCGCATCGTCGCTGCCGCCGAACACGGTGCTCACGGGGCTTGCGCTCATTCTGACGTTCGTCATCATGACGCCGACGTTCGAAAAAATCGCGCACGATGCGATCGCCCCGTACGCCGCAGGCAAACTCTCGCAGCACGCCTTCCTCGATCGCGCAGCGGAGCCGTTGCGCGCGTTCATGTTGCGTCAAACGAAGACGAAAGATATCGCGGTTTTCGCCCGCGTCGCGCGGCGACCGGCGGGCGAAGTGGCAACCGCAAGTCCGCTCGTCGTGCTGATGCCGGCGTTCATCGTCGGTGAACTGCGGTCGGCCTTCGCAATCGGTGTTGCGCTCTATCTGCCGTTCATCGCAATCGATCTTGCCGTCGCGTCGATCCTGATGGGCCTCGGAATGTTTATGCTCTCGCCACCGGTTATTTCGTTGCCGTGTAAGCTGTTGCTTTTCGTATTGGTCGATGGATGGGCGATCGTGTGTGGCGGAGTGGTTACGAGCTTTCGCTAGTTGCCAAATGTGGCTCACGGCAGCATGAAGACCTACAACGGGCGAGTGTGATCAATGCAAGACGGGAAGCTGAAGAGCGGACGTTCATATGTCGGGTTAAATACTTGATTACATGGCCCATTCAGGACGCCGTATCCCGGGATGCCACTCGGGCAATCTCCGAGGCGAGCATCAAACACAACAAAGATTTGCACGCCGCTGGTTCCCGTTGCAAGGGCGAAGCGTACGTTTTTGTAGCGCTTCGAATGGCCAATCCGGCGGAGTGTAGCACGGTCCATCAAACGAAGTTTCCTCGTTTGTTTGACGTTATCCGCAGAGAAGATTTGCGGACCAAGTCGCTCTGAGTTTCCAATGATGACTGGCGCTCTTCCCCGGCGATGAATTCGCTCGAGGGAAGCGGGTGCGGTGGACGTTCATCGGTCGCTCCTCGATGGACTGTCCCTGAGTAGACCACTCGGATGGCATCGACGTGGCGCCGAACACGTTCACGCGAGGCGCGTAACGAGTTTTTGCGCGGGGGCGTCGAAGAAGCAGCTATGCGGATCAGCGATGTCTTACGCTCGGGCCGACCCTGCTTCTCGTTTGAGTTCTTTCCGCCCAAGACCGATGAGGGTGCGCGGACGCTCTTCTCGACGATCGAAGCTTTGCGTCCGCTCGATCCGGCCTTTGTTTCCCTCACCTACGGAGCCGGCGGCTCGACGCGCACGCGCACGGTTGACCTTGCCAAACGCATTCAGTCCGAAATCGGACTGACGGTCATGTCGCATATCACCTGCGCCGGCAGCACGCGCGAGGAGCTGGTTGCAATCTTCAGTGACTTGCGACAGGCCGGGGTAGAAAACGTACTTGCCTTGCGTGGCGATGCTCCCAAAGATGGATCGGCGCCGACGGGCGAACTGCACTTTGCAACCGATCTCGTCGGATTGCTGCGCGATGAATTCGATTTTTCTATCGGCGGTGCGTGCTATCCCGAAGTCCATCCCGAAGCGGCGGATGCCGCGACCGATCTCGTGCATCTCGCCGAAAAGGTCGCACGGGGCGCCGAATTTCTCGTCTCGCAGTTGTTTTTCGATAACGATCGCTACTTTGCGTTCGTCGAACGGGCGCGCGCGGCGGGGATCACGGTGCCGATCGTGCCGGGCATCATGCCGATTACCGATTATCGCCAAATCGCGCGATTCACCGCCATGTGCGGTGCAACGATTCCCGCCTCACTTCGCGCAGCACTCGAGGATCGCATCGACGAGCCGGAAGCGGTTGCGGAACTCGGTGTCGCCTACGCTACGCTGCAGTGCGTCGACCTCCTCGAGCGCGGAGCGCCGGGTATCCATTTCTATACACTGAACAAATCGCCGGCCACGCGCGCCGTCGTCTCGGCGATTGCGGCTGCGGGCCGTTGGGGCCGCGCGCTCACTCCATCGTCGTAGGGCGCAAACGGTACCCCGGGGCAAGCAGAGTAGCGCTATGTGGTCACGCGGTAACGCGCGACCATTCCACCCAAGAGATGCGGCCCGACGTGGCAGTGGTAGAGCCAGACGCCGACGTTATCGGGGACGAAGTCGATCGTTTTCATGCTGCCGGGAAGCAGTTCGGTCATGTCCATGCGCATACCCGATGAGAGACCCGTCATTCCGTGCCAATGCGCGGTGTGATAGTTGAAGTAGTCCGATGCGCCGCTGATGAGATACCAGCGCACGCGTTCGCCGCGATGGAGCGTTACCATCGGACCGTTGCCGTAAATAAAGCCGTTGATCGCCGCGATCTCGTTGCTTGCGTAAAACGGCGACACCGGATTTTGTTCCATCTCCGGTGTGATGTGCGCGCGATCGCGCACGAACTGGCGAAGATTCTCCGGGAGATACGTACTCTGGTTTTCATCGACCATCTCGAAGGTGGTGAAGACTTCGCGATCCACGTCGTTTGGCGAGCCATCGGGATTAGCCGCACCTTTGCGTGTGATGACCATCGGTCCGAGTAATCCGGCGGCGAGATCGCCGACCTCGCGCGTGTGCGAATGGTACATCCAGAGCACGGAACTTCCGTCCATCGGACCAGGCCCGGCCCGTTCGGGAACGGCCCACGTGTAGTGAATCGTGCGACCCGGCGGAACGGCACCATCGATGCGTGTCGTTGCCGATCCATCCTTGTACTGCGCTCCTTCGCTTGATTTGTCGTAGAAAACGCCGTGGGGGTGCATGCTCACCGGGAAGTGCGTCGCGTTGCGAAAGGTGACGAGGATCGTGTCGCCGACCTCAGCGCGAATCGGTGGCCCGACCAGACCCAAGTACGACGGCAGCACCATGCGTGTGTGAAACGTTGCATCGCTATAAGCCCGGTACATCGCTTTTTTATAGCGATAGCCGACTTGCAGCGCGGTTGCCGGCGGCAACGGTTTCCCGTTGAGCACGTTCGTACCGGTCGGCGCGTAATTCCAGACCACTTCGTCAGCCGAGATGAAGTACGTTCGCGTGGCCGCGACCGCCGATCCCATCGTCATCAACGTAAGCACGGCAAAAATGAAGGCTGTTCGAAGGGACGCTTGCATTGTTACGGATTCCCAGCGGAAAGCGTGAAACCCCTACTTCGCGACCGTCACCTTTTTTTGCCGGCGAGTCATCCGATTGAGGTCTCTCGTGCGTACCGGTTGCATGAAGCGACTCATTCTGGCCGCCGCCCTCACGCTCGGATGCCTCGGCGCGGCACCATCCCCGCCGCCGGATGCCACCGTGCACATCCGTGGCCTTGCCTTCGTGCCGAAGCGCCTCGTCATCCACGTCGGGCAACACGTCCGTTTCATCAACGACGATAGCGATGCCCATACGGCGACCGCCAAAGACAAGTCGTTCGATTCGGGCGGTCTCGACACGGGTGAGTCGTGGGAGCACGCCTTCACAACGCCCGGCACGATCGCTTACCTCTGCGCCCTGCACCCCTTCATGACCGGAACGATCGTCGTTTCGAAGGAGAAGAAGTAATGAAGCGTCGTTCGTTCCTCGATCATCTTGCCTGGACCGGTAGCGGAATCGTGTGGACTCTGGGTGCGAGCGGAACGCTCGTGGCAACCGCAGATGCCGCGCCCGGATTCTCGTTCGTTCAAATCAGCGATAGTCACATCGGCTTCAAAAAAGAAGCCAATCCCGATGTGAGCGGTACGCTCGAGCGCGCCGTTGCGGAAATCAACGCCATGCCGCAGCAACCCGACTTCGTCATCCACACCGGTGATATCACGCATCTTTCGAAGCCCGCCGAGTTCGATACGGCAAAGCAGATCCTCGGCAAGCTTCGCGCGCCGCTGATGGCAATTCCCGGCGAACACGATGTCATCGGTGATGGCGCCGCGCTCTACGCGCAGATGTTCGGCCACAAAGGCGCAACCGACGGTTGGTATAGTTTCGATCGGGGCGGCGCGCACTTCGTCGCGCTCGTGAATGTGTTCAATTTCGAGACCGTCGGAAAGCTCGGTGCAAAGCAAATCGCTTGGGTGGAAAAGGACCTCGCAAACGTGAAGTCATCCACGCCGATCGTCGTGCTCGGTCACGTGCCGCTGTACGCGCTCTTTCCCGCCTGGGGCTGGACGACGGAAGATGGAGCCCAGGTGCTCGCGATGCTCGCACGCTTTTCGAACGTGACGGTACTCAACGGACACATCCATCAAGTCGTGACGCATACCGAAGGCAACATGCACTTCGCGACCGCCGCGGCGACGGCATATCCGCAAGCCGCTCCCGGTGCGCCTGGCGCAGGCCCGGGTCCAAAACTGGTGCCACCCGACCAATTGCTGCACGTACTGGGGTACCGTTCGGTGAGCGTAGCGGGAAATGGAACGGCCATCGACGATCATCCGCTTGGGTGAGCTCTGCTCGCCGGGGGGATCGCGATCGAGGACGATGATGGACTCGCCGAGGCCTTTGCCGCGCGCGACCGTGCGGCATTCGATCGTGCCTATTCCCGCTATTCCCCGCTGCTCGAAGCGGTTGCGGCGCGCGTGCTCGGCAATGCGGCCGATGCGCGCGATTGCGTACACGATGCGCTCGTGCGGATTTGGGAGAATTCAACCTATCGACGCGAACGCGGCGCGTTACGTGCGTTCTTGGTGGTATGCGTGCGCAACGACGCGCTAACCCGAGCGCGCGCGGACGCGCGTCACCGATCGATCGAGGCAAATGTCGCCTACGACATTCCCGAGGCGAGCGTTCCGGAAATCGATCGACCCGATCCGATCGACGTCGCGCGTTTGCGCAAGGCGATCGAATCGCTGCCGAGCGTGCAGCGCGACGCGCTCGCACTCGCCTACTATGCATCGCTCTCGCAATCCGAAATCGCCGAGCGGCTGGACGTTCCGCTCGGAACGGTGAAAAGCCGACTCGCTGCTGCCGTCCGGACGCTCGCGGTAGCGGTTCTTCCTCCCCGAAAGACGACCTGATGCACCTCGAGGACGACGCCGAACTCTACGCCTTGGGGATGCTACGCCCCGAAGAACGAGCGCGCGCTGACGAGCATCTCGCCACGTGCGATGTGTGCGCGCAGCGAGTTGCGCGCGCCGAAGCCGTGGTGGCCGAACTTGCGATCTTACCGCACGTCGATATCGCAAGCGTAACTACGCGCCGTTCGTACCTGCCCCTCGGCGCCGTGCTCGCACTTGCGGCTGCGCTCTTCGTCGGCTTTGCTTTCGGTCGTGGGAGCGGACCGCCGCCGGTAAGCGATGCGTTGCGGTCGACGCTCGTCCATTCGCATTTTCGACACGTGTCCTTGAGCTCGCGGACGGCGCCGGCAATTGGAGCAAAGGTGCTTTACGGAAACGACGGGGCGTGGCTGTGGATCGTACTCGACCGCAGGGATTGCCGCTGCCGCGTCATCGCCTATCGGATGGGCGTTGCGACGTCGCTCGGCGAGCCCGTGCCGACTGGCGCGACCTCCGAACTGTATACGACAACGGCGCTTCGCGTCGACCGCATCGTGCTAGAATCGCGCGGCGATGCTGGCATTCTTGCGAGTGCGACGCTCGCGTATTGAGCAGCAGCCGCGTACTTGCTCGCCGTGTGCGATGGTGCGGGTCGTGAAGTGGAAAATTTCGGGTACAACGATCCCCATGACCGAACATGATAATCTCGAGAATGCCAAGCGCTGGGGAGCGGCCGTCAACTCGGGCGACTTCGACACCTTCGACGAACTGGTCGGACCGGGCTGCGTCGATCACGATCCCGCGCCGAATCAGGAGCAGGGAGCCAAAGGCTTCAAAACGTTCTTCGGCTCGCTGAAGACGGCGTTTTCGGACGCGACGATCGCCGTCGAGAAACTCGTGCAGCACGGCGACTTCATCTCGCTCGTCTACACGCTCGAGGGAACGCATACGGGGCCGTTCCTTGGCATCCCGGCAACCGGGAAGCACATCAAGGCACGCGGTATGCAACTCGCGCGCTACGAGAACGGAAAATTGGTCGAACGCTGGGGCAGCTCGAACGAACTTGGGATCGTGCAACAGATCGGCGCGAAGATCGGCGCGTAGTCCGCGTCGGTCGCGGAAGCATCGACATCTGAGGGACGTTTAGCGGCAACACTAGCCGCGTACGCTCGCGACGTGACCGAATTCGATGCGCTCCTTCGCGAGGCGCTCCTCGTGACCGCGATTCTCACGCTCCCGATCCTCCTCTTAGCAACCTTGGTCGGCACGGTGGTCGCCGTCATACAAGCGGCGACACAAGTGCAGGAACAGACCCTCACGCTCTTACCGAAGATCGTCGCCGTCGGCATCGCGCTTGCACTCTTTGGT
>Ga0123338_10003800_pt1 | contig 13438 bp, 13 predicted proteins | sample grotaG_FD_89793 | JGI IMG/M metagenome (GOLD analysis project Ga0123338, IMG submission 89793) | Glacier valley bacterial and archeal communities from Borup Fiord, Nunavut, Canada, to study Microbial Dark Matter (Phase II) -... | ecosystem: Environmental > Aquatic > Freshwater > Ice > Glacier ... | reverse complement strand
TTCTGTGGTCATGGGGTATGCCTTTCTCAGATTTCAACACTCCAAGAATGGCCTATCACCATGACTTTTGCTACCCTGGACAAACCGCACCATTGGTTCATAGCCTGGTCCATTCATGGCCGGGCGGGGAATACAAATCTGTGTAGGTGTCGCGGCTACCGATCCATCTTCAATTCACGGGTCCCGCCCCTACACAATGCAGTCGCGTTCCGGTGTCCGTGATCAGGGTTGCAGGACGACCTTCACCGACCCCGTACCCGACGCGACCATATTCATCCCGATATGGAAATCCGAGAGCGGCATCACATGCGTGATGATCTCATCCATCGGGAGCAACTTCTGTTCCAGCATACGGATCGCGGTCGGGTACGTATACGGGCTGAGGTGCGAGCCGTGTATCGTCAACTCTTTCGTATCCCCGATGATCGTCCAATCGACTGTGACGGGCTGCCGCATGACGCTGAATTCAACAAATGTGCCGAGTTTGCGGATCATGTGTAAACCCTGCTCGACGGCGGGCGGGTAGCCCGTCGCTTCGATGTACACATCGCAGCCGTAACCATCGGTCAGTTTGCGGACCTCGTCGATCACGTCCACCTTGCCGGGGTTCAGGCCGAGGTCCGCGCCGCAGCGTTTCGCAAGTTCGAGACGATTATCGTTCATATCGAGCGCGATCAGCATTCGTGGGTTCTTCATACGCGCCGCCGCGAACATGCCAAGGCCGAGTGGACCCGCGCCCGCGATCACCACCACGTCATCGAAGCCGATTTCGCCGCGTTCGACGGCATGGATCGAGCAACCCAGCGGTTCGATGAAGGCCGCGTGTTCGGTCGGGATCGTCTCCGGGACTTTGTAATTGAGCGCGCCTTCGGGGAACAGCATGTATTCGGCCATGCCGCCTTGCGTGGCCGTGCGGAAGCCGTAGACATCGTGCTTGTCCTGGCACATCCAATATTGGCCGCGCTTGCAGAAGCGGCATTTCCAGCACGGCACGATTTGCTCTGATACTGCCAGATCGCCGATTGCCAGTTTGTACTTCTCGCCCGCGCCTTCGCCCAGCGCGACGACCCGCCCGACAAACTCATGGCCGGGGATCACGGGCGGCTGACAGTAGCCGACACGCTTGCTATCCCCCCAGAACAGCGGCGCACCCTGATAGCACTTCAAATCGCTTGCGCAGATGCCGACATCCAGCACCTTGACGAGGATTTCACCCGGTCCCGGCTGCGGGACGGCTGCCTCTTGATAGCGGTAGTCTTCCGGTCCGTAACAAACGATAGCCTGCATGGTCCTGGGAATAGCGTTCATTTCGTGGTTTCTCATAAAATCAAAAGTTCGGGAGATTGACTATAGCGCCGATGCTGCATCGCGTAAAGCGTAGGGTCTGACATAAATTCGCCGTAGATCCGTCATATACAGTGATGCGCAAAGCAGCGTGTTCCTTGACGATACGGCACGGCATAGGGTCTACTAGTAGCCCACCACAGGATATACTAGTACGCCCGTCGCGCTTCTCGTTCTCGCTCCAGATTTGTCGAATGTCCAGAATATCGGTGTGAAAGGCTCCCACTTCATGCAGTCTGTGCCGACCCCTGCCGCACAGCGCGCCGCGCTCGCGCACGACGTGGACCGCCCGGTATACCACTTCAGCGCGCCCTCGAACTGGCTCAACGACCCGAACGGGCTGCTCGAATGGCAGGGCGAATATCATCTTTTCTACCAGTACAATCCGGCTGAGGCGCGCTGGGGCAACATTCACTGGGGACACGCCGCCAGCCGCGACCTCGTCCACTGGGAAGATCACCCAATTGCGCTGTCACCGGGTTCGGAAGGACCGGACGCGGTCGGCTGCTGGTCCGGGGTGGCGCTCGTCAAGGATGATCAACCGCATATTTTTTATACGGGCGCGTCAATTTACAAGGATGACCCCTGGTTCCAGCAGCTTTGCCGCGCCACCGCCGACGCGAGCCTGCGCACGTTCACCAAAGCACCCGCCAACCCGGTCGCGCTGCCACTCCCCGATTTTCCGCTGCTCGGCCTGCGTGACCCGTTTATCTGGCAGGAGGATGGCGCGTGGTGGCTGATCATCGGCTCCGGCTCAGAGGAGCGCGGCGGGCTGGTGCTGCTCTACCGCTCACCAGATTTGGAACAGTGGGAGTATATGTATCCGCTGTTCGAGGGCGGCCTGAGCGGTGCGCCGTTCTATACGGGAACTATTTGTGAATGCCCGCAATTCGTGCGCAGCGGCAACCATGCTGCGCTGCTGATCAGCGTCCTCGATGCGGGTCCCTACTGCACAATCGCAATTACCGGACGCTACGAAAAACAGCGTTTCACCCCGCAGCAGATCGAACGGCTGGATTTCGCCGACCGCCTTTTTTACGCCCCGCAGGTCTTTTCCGACCATCGCGGGCGCACATTGATGTTCGGCTGGATCAGCGAACGGCGGGGCATTGAAGCACAGCTTGCGGCGGGCTGGGCGGGCGCGATGACCATCCCGCGCGAACTCTGGCTGGACCCCGACGGCGCGTTGGGGATGCGTCCGGCTTACGAAGTCGAGACATTGCGCGAGCCGCCATTTCCGCCGGGGGAACCCATCGTAGGCGATGCACTGGAGATTTTCGCGGTCCTGCCAGTCCGCGAGGAACCATGCGGCCTGACTTTTGGCGGTGGGGCAGTGCTGCGCTTCGACCCGCAAACGCACGAAATTCGCTTTACGCTTGCGGACGATTTGTTACATTCCGGTACGCTGGTATTACAACCCGATGAACCGTTGCGCTTGCGCGTCTTCATCGATCACAGCATCATCGAAATCTTCATCAACGACCGTGTTTCGCTCACGACGCGCCTGTACGGTAGCTGGCCTTACACGGTTGCGCCAATTGGTGCGGTGACGAAGCTGCGCGCGTGGCGGTTACGCGCCGCTATTTGATAGACGCAGGGGGCTGCGGCTTGCCCAGCCCGTCTTCATCAACCGCGTGCCAATTCAATCAGCGTCACCTCCGGCCTGCATGCGAAGCGCAGCGGCAAATCCGACATGCCAAGTCCGCGGCTGGTATAAATCCAGAGCGGCGCGGCCTCCCGCTGGACGCTGTACAGCCCCATCGGGTAGAGCGAACTCAATTCCGGCAGCACCACCGGACCAATGAACGGCACGCGCACCTGCCCGCCGTGCGTATGGCCAGAAACCTGCAACCGGACGCGCGGCTCCCCGACTGATACAATGCCGAAATTCGGCTCGTGCGCCATGAGGATCGTCGGCATATCTGGCGGCAGCCCGGCCAGCGCGCGGGGCAGGTTCGCGCGTTTCTCCCAAATATCATCGACCCCCGCAAGGCCAAGCGCCGCGCTGCCACGCCGGATTAGCACCGCATCGTTGAGCAGCCAGTGCAGCCCGCTCAGAGCTTGCGTGACAAGCCGCGCATCCGTCCAGTAATCATGATTGCCGAGCGTAGCATAGACCCCATCCGGGGCGCGCAGATCATTCAGAAGCGGCAGCCGCTCCAATACCGATGGCTCGATCTCCGTAACGAAATCACCCGCGAAGAGGATGCAATCAGGACGCAGGCGGTTCACCCGCGCGACCAGTGCCCGTAGTGCCGCCGCCGGGTAGACATCTGCCCTGCCGCCGAGGTGCAGATCACTCAACAGGACGAGCCGATAGCCCGCGAACGCCTCCGGCAGACCCGCAATCGGCAGCCGCAAGCGCTTCCATTGAATCCACTTCGGCTCGATACGGTTCGCGTATCCGACCAGTGCGGCGAGGCTGAACAGACCAAGCGCCGCCGTCTTGCCCCACGTCGGCAACGCCCAATGCCAGCCGTGATCGGTCGTCTCAAGCGCGTCGAGGCGTGTGAATCGCATAATAGTCCTTGATACTTATAAATGGCGGTCTGGTTCGGTTGCGGGGAACACGAGCGGTGCTTTCCGTTGTCGCCGCAGTCGCAGCGATCCGAATATCGTCACGAATGGGAGCGGACCGCCAAAGTGCGGGCGCAGGTCATTCGGCTGCGCGAGCAGCAGACTCAGCACCATCAGCCCGACGCCAAACCACTGCGTAGTCGAGAAGCGCTCCCCGAACAGCACAAACGACAGCACGACCGCCACCGCCGTTTCCAGAATGCCGACGAGGACGGTTTGCAGCGTCCCCATTTGCTTGACGCCCGCGAAGAGCGTCAGGCGGCTGAGTGCGGTCGTGAGGCCGAGCGCGGCTATCGCCAGCCACGCCGAGGAAGGCAGCGCCACGCCACTCATCGGGACGACCAGCCGCGCGAGCAGCACGACGCCCGCCATCGCGCTCAGTACGTAAAGTGTAACGGTCGGTGAAGGCATTTCATACAATACACGCTGACTGAGCATCAGCGTCCCGGCGAAAAGGATCGCGTTGCCGAGCATCAGCCCGACGCCAAGCCAGTTGGATGTACCGAGATAGCCGCCCGTCAGCAGCAGGATCGCGATGATCATCAGGCTGATACGAAACCACGTCCGGCGTGAGATCGGCTGCCCGTTGAAGCGCGCAAGCACGACCGAGAAGATCAGATAGCTCGCGTTCAGAAGCTGCGCGACCGAGGCATTGTTGAGCGCGTTCAGCCCGCCGTAATACATCAACGAGCCGATCCCGTTCACCGTCCCGACCACGATGCAACTCAACAGGCCCGCCGGGAAGATAAAAATGTAGCGCCGCGCGAAGAGCAGATAGCTCACCCATAGCAGCACAACCGCCACCACAGTCCTAAAGGCGGCTACCGTCAGCGAGTCGGAGCCATTCAGGAACGCCGCGCGCCCAAGCACCGGAGCCAGACCAAGGAACACAGGCGCGAGCAGCGCGGGCGTCAACTGTCGGCGCGCAACACCATTCACGGCGCGATCCGTGATAACCGCCTGTGCGCTTCGACGGGCAAATAGAACGAAAAAATACTACCCGGCAGCGCTTTTTCATCGAAGCCGGGGCTTTCCACCCATAGTCGCCCGCCGTGCGCCTCAACGATGCTCCGGCAAATCGATAGCCCGATGCCAAGGCCGCCGCCGCGATATTTGGTTTTGCTGGTCGAGTGGAAGCGCGTCTCCTGAATGGACGTGAACCGCGAAAAAATGCGGTTTTGGTCCTCTTTCGAGATGCCGATGCCACTATCGCTGATGGCAATCGTCACACCATCCGTAGTTTGGGTATGGGTAATCGCGATCCGCCCGTGGTCGGGGGTGTATTTGATCGCGTTACTGAGCAGGTTGTGCAACGTGAGCGTGAGCAATTCGCGATCCGCCTGCACTTGCGGCCATCCAGTCACATCGAATTCGATTTTTTGCCCCCGGCTCTGAAGCGCGGTATCGAATTCGTCCAGCGCTTCGCAAACTACGCTACCGAGGTAAACGCTGGAGAGTGTCAGGTCGAAGCGATCCGAGGCGATCCGCGAGACGGTCATGATCTCGTTCACGACGCGCGACATGCGCTCTATCGATTCGATCAAGCCATTGAATAACATAGCGACATCGGCATTTTGTTCGCACAGCGCGGCTACGGGTTCGGTCTCTTGTAAAAGGCGGCTGTAGCCAGTGGTGATTGAAAGCGGCGTGCGCAGTTCGTGCGCGGTGAGCTGTACGAAATCGTCCTTGACCTGATCCATCCGGCGCAATTCGGTATTGCTGCTTTCCAGCTCGCGTAGCTTCTCTTCGAGCCGCAGTACCACCTCGCGGCTGTAGGCGGTCTGCGCGTCCCGCAGCATCGATTCATCGACCGGATCGGTCCCGCCGCGCAGGTAGAATTCAATGCTGGCGGGCAGACTCTGAATATCCATTGGCTTGGTCAGATAACCGCTCAAGCCCGCGACGAAGGCCATTTCACGGTCGCCCTGCTGGTTCTGTGCTGTAAGCGCGACGATAGGCAGATTTGCGTAGCGCGAATCGGCGCGCAGCCGGGTCGTGACCTCGCGCCCGGTCATATCTGGCAGGTTCATATCGACCAGCACCAGATCGACGCGCTCCTTGCTGGCGAGGTCCAGCCCTTCCAGCGCACGCGCGGCGACAAAGACGGTATAGCCCGCATAAGCGAGCGTTCGGCGGACGAGAAGTTGGGTGGCCGGGTCATCTTCGATGTAGAGGATCGTTGCTTTGCGCTCTGCCATGCCGGGTTCCTGTCTAACTCAGTGCCTTCACGATGCTTTGTAATAATTCCTCGTTGAGGAAGCTGCCTTTTTGTAAAAGGCTGTCGATCTGCCCGCCGAGGCGCTCCCGCTCCTTGACAGTGAGTTCCTTGGCGGTCATCACGATCACAGGGATAGTACGCAGCGCGTCATCGGCTTTCATCATGTCGATTAGCTGAAAACCATCGACATCCGGCATCATCAAATCGGTGATCACGACATCCGGGTGCAGGCGGCGAATCGCGGCGATCCCTTCCGCGCCGTTTTTGGCGGTGTGGATGTTGTACGCTCGCTTCGATTTCAGGATGCGCTCGATCAGCCGTGCCGCGGCCTCGTTGTCCTCGATCAGGACCACATCGCGGACGCCCGCCTCGATTTGCTCAAGCGCGGAGAGCAGCCCTTCTTCGGGCATGATCGCGTCCTTGTTGGCGCGGCTCAGGTCGATATTGCGCGCGTACTGGTCGCCCAAAATCTGCGTCTCGACCGGGAACGTATGGCCGGAGCAGTTGATCACTACCACCTCGTCGGGCTTGATCGCGCCCGCGCGCACCAGCTTGAATAAGCCGGCGAAGGCGACCGCCGTTGCGGGTTCGACGCTCATGCCTTCAGTCCGCGCGAGGATGCGCGTCGCGTTGAAGGCTTCTTCGTCGGTTGCGGATTCGGCTGCGCCGCCGTGCCGCGCCATCAGGTCGTAGAGCAGTTGGTAGGCGCGTCCGGGATCGCCTGTGGAAAGCGTGGCGATGACGGTTTGCGGGTTTTCGACCGGGACCGCGACGCGCGCATTCTGCTTGTAGGCATTCACCATCGGCGCACAGCCTGCCGATTGGATGATACCGAGTGCCGGGACGCTGCGTACCGCGCCGAGTATACGCAGCTCCTCGAAGCCTTTCGCCACGCCGAGCGGTCCCATCCCGCCGCTGACCGCCTGAATGAACCAATCCGGCGTGCGCCAGCCGAGCTGTTCCGCGATCTCGAAGGCGAGCGTTTTCATGCTCTCCACCGCCGCAACGGATTTGATCCCGCGATCCAGAAATAGATTCTTGCTCTGCGCGAAGCGGTTGGCGACAATTTTAGCTTCGTCGTAGGTCCCAGTGACTTTGATCACCTCACCGCCATAGATCGCGGCCTCGCGCATTTTTTCGCCGGGAACCATGCTGGTCAGGAACGCCCACATCTTGATCCCGGCCTTCGCAGCATAGGCCGAATATGCAATCGCGACGTTCCCGGTCGAGGCGACGACGGCTTCCGCGATGCCGAGTTCACGCATCACCGAGATCGCGACCGAAGCTTGCCGATCCTTGAACGATCCGGTCGGACCCTGCCGCTCGTCTTTGATGTACAGGTTCTTGAGGCCGAGCATCGCGCCGAGGTTTTCCGCTTTGAGCAGAGGCGTATTGCCTTCGCCAAGCGTGACGATATTCGCGATGTTCATCAGCGGCAACAGTTCATGATAGCGCCACAGCCCCGCCGGGCGGTCGGCAAGCGCTTTGATCCAGCCCTGCTTGCGCAACGTCTCCAGGTCGTAACGCGCTTCGAGGATGCTCTCTCCGCAGCGCAGACAGGCGGGGAGCGGGCGCTCGTAAGGCGTTTCGTAGCCGCAGTTGATGCAGCGCAGACGGATGTGTTTGGGTATGACGTTCAAAGGCTCGTTCGCTTTATGATTTAGCTGATGTCGATAGCTTTTGAGTTGTGGCAACAACAGGAGTCACGGGTTACGCCTGACGCAGGGCGGCCAGCCTGCGAATCGCGTCCGCTATTGCATCGATGGTGACGGCTTTCGGCAGCGCTTCGTCGGCTCCCGCATCCAATGCCAATTGCACCACCTGCGTATCAAGCACGCTGGTCAGGATCAGCACGCGCACATTCGGAAAGCGCGCACGGATTTCGCGCGTGGCTTCGACGCCATCCATACGCGGCATCATCAGGTCCATCAGCACGACATCCGGCTGCTTCTCCGCGACGACTTTGATTGCATCGCTCCCGTTGGCGGCTTCTCCGACGAGCAGGATATCCGGGACGGTCCGCAAAAAAGCGCGCAGACTGCGCCGGACTGCATCGTGATCATCGACGAGAACAATCTGAATAGACATAGCTCCCCTTCTGGCGACGGAAGTTGCACCTTCTAAACCATAACACGGCATTTGCGGTTTGGGCGTTACGAAGACGTTACTTTTGTGGAATTCAAGGCCGTTTGACAAAAAAAATGCACCCCGCTACAATGCAACGCAATCGTATCCGTCAGACGCCCCGAAGATTGCGGCGCGGCCAGCATTATGGCGAGCCGCTTTATTTTGAATAGCGCCGGGCAGGTACGAAATTTGGGTAGGGGGGTCTCATGTCACCTATTATTAGTCCCGAAATGGACTTCATGACGATGCTGGAAGCGTCGTTCGCAACGGAACAGGCGGAGCGCGGCGACATCGTGAACGGCGTCGTCGTCGCCCTTGACAGCCAGGGAATGATCGTCGATCTGAGGATGAAGCGCGATGCAGTCATTGCGCGGACCGATATGGAGCGCATGGAAGGGCGCGTGTTCCACGTCGGCGAGGAGATTGCGGTGATGATCCTGCACCTTGAGGATCAGGACGGCAATCTGGTCGCGTCCGTCTCGCAGGCACGTCAGGGCGAGGATTGGGAAAAGGCCGAAGTGCTGATGACGAGCGCCGAAGTCTGGGAGGGAATCGTTCAGGATGCCAACCGGGGCGGCCTGATCATCCCCTTCGGCAACCTGCGCGGGTTCGTCCCGGCCAGCCATGTGATGGACCTGCCGCGCGGCCTGAACGAGAACGACCGCAGGGATTATATGGTCAATCTGGTTGGCAAGACGGTCGCCGTGAAGGTGATCGAAGTCAACCGCAAGCGTCGCCGTCTGGTCCTCAGCCAGCGTGACGCGCAGCGCGGTCGCCGCGACTCGCGTAAGGAACTGTTGCTCGGCGAGCTGAAGGAAGGCGAAATTCGGCGCGGTGTGGTCAGCGGATTGCGCGACTTCGGCGCATTTGTGGACCTCGGCGGCGCGGACGGCCTGATCCACATCAGCGAGCTGGCCTGGTATCGCGTCAAGCATCCGAAGGAAGTGCTGGCCGTCGGGGATGAAGTCGAAGTCTACGTCTTGCGGCTCGATCAGGACGGCAAGCGCATTGGCCTGAGCCTGAAACGGCTGCAAAAGAACCCCTGGGAACAGGTGGACGAGCTGTACCACATCGGCCAGTTGATCGAAGGCGAAGTGAGCCGTGTCGCGCAGTTCGGCGCGTTCGTGAGCCTCAAGCCGGGGATCGAAGCGCTGCTGCATACCTCGCAGATGGCCGAGCCGCCACCCGATGACCCGACCGTTGTTTTGCAGGAAGGCCAACATCTGCTGATGCGGATCATCACCATCGAAGCGCACCGCCAGCGCCTCGGCCTCAGCCTCAAGGATGTGAGCGACGGCGAGCGCGAAGCATGGACCGCCGAATATGGCACAATCCTGACCATCGTCCCGCCTGGCTCTGGTCAAAAGTCGGAGAGCGAAGTAGAATCGGAACTGGTCGAAGCCACGGCTTGACCCAACCCTGCCGCGCACACGCGGTAAAATCCGACATGTAAAGGGGGTGAAAAAGCAAATGGCAACCGTAACACTGCGTCCGAACGAATCGCAGGAGCAGCTTTTGAAGCGCTTCCGCAAATCCGTAGCGAAGAGCGGCATCCTCAGCACGGTCCGGCGTAAGCGCTGGCACGTCAGCAAAAGCGAAATGCGCCGCATCCAGAAGAAGAAGGCCATTCGCCGCGCCCGCAAAAAGCAACTGACCCGCACGCCCGCCTCGAAGTAGGCGAACGGTCAGACCGAAACATTGTCGATTTGGGGCAGGCGTGAATACGCTGCCCCTTTTTCAGTGAGTTACCAGAGGAACCTGCAATTGCCTAAAGAACAGACCAAAATCGAAGTTGAAGGGACCGTCATCGAAGCGCTCCCGAATGCCACTTTCCGCGTCAAACTGGCCGATACCGACCATGAAGTGCTGGCCTATCTCTCCGGCAAGATGCGCAAATATTACATCCGCATCCTGCTCGGCGACCGCGTGCGCGTCGAACTCAGCGAATATGATCTCAAGCGAGGCCGGATCACCTATCGCTTCCGTCGCGGCGGCGGTGGCAGTGGCGACGATGAGGCCTTTGGCGGCTAGTGCGCCTCGTGCTGCTGGCGAGCGATCACGGGAGCGGCTTTGAGCGGCTCCTGACGCTGCTCGCCGCGCGATCCGGCTTCGCGCAAGTCCTGCTCGTCGTGACCGACCAACGCGGCGCGCGAGTGCAGGACCGCGCCGAAGATCGCGGTATCCCAACCCTGTTTCACCCCTTCGATTGGTACGCGCTCACTGGCCGTACCGCCGTCGAATATTATGCGGATTTGGCTGCGCACTGCGCCCCACTTGCCCCCGATTACATCCTGCTTTCCGGCTGGGATCGCGCGCTCGATCCGGCATTTGCGGCGTGTTTTACAGCGCAATTGCTGCCACTGGACGCTTTTCTGGAAGCCAACCACGCCTAGTCGTCACCTACGCGCGCGGAAAGCGCAAGGCACAACCCGCCGCGCGGCGTTATAATGGCGTGCATGAGCCACCGTCGCATTTCCCGCCTCGAAAACCGCCTCGAACAGTTCGTTGAGGGGACTTTCGCGCGCCTGTTCAAGGACCACGTGCAACAGCGTGAGGTCGCGCTGCACCTCTCGCGCGCCGTCGAGGACAACGCGCAGCCCGGACCGGATGGCCTCGCGCTCGCGCCGGACCAGTATACGATTTTACTGCGTCCTGCTGATAAAACAGCGCTGCTTGCGGCAGAACCCGACGCCGCTAATCTGCTCGCCGAAACAGTTGTCGGGATCGCCAGCCGCGCTAAACTCAAGTTGAATCAGCGCCCCACTATCGACCTCGTAGCCGATGAAGACGTGCCGCCGCACGGCGTCCTGATCCATGCGCTGCACTCCGACAACCCACGCTCCACCCAAATTTTGAAACCCATCGCGCCCGCGAGTACCGTCCCATTGAGCGCCACTGTCCCGCAGCTCATCTATCAGGGACGCGAGCATTTCTATCTGAGTCGCAGTGTGACGAACATCGGGCGTAAGCGCGAAAACCATATCATGCTCGATGATCCGCGCGTGTCACGCAGCCACGCGCAAATTCGGCTGCGCTTCGGGCGCTGCGTCCTCTATGACCTCGGCAGCAAGGGCGGCACGTTCGTCAACAACGCGCGCGTCATGGAAGCGATTTTGCAACCCGGCGACGTGATCTCGCTGGCGGGCGTGCTGCTCGTCTACACCGAAGATGAGCAGCAGCGCGACCCCACAGGCGATACGCAGCTTCGTGCCGCCGAGCCGCCCACTGTGGCGGAGTGAGCGGATGTCGCTGGAAACCGTGCTGTTCATCCTGCGCCTGGCGTCCGGGGGAGTGCTCCTGCTCTTCGCGAGCGCGGCGCTGCTGCTCATCTGGCGTGAATATCGCGTGATGTCGGTCGAGGTCCAGATGCGGCGGCGCAAGCGCGGACGGCTGATGATGATGAATGGCGACCAACCGACTGTTTATCCGCTGCTGCCGCTGACTACACTCGGACGCGCGCCGACCAATACGATTGTCCTTGAAGACGGCTTCGCGAGCGCCGACCACGCGCTGATCACGCTGCGCGGCGGCCAATGGTGGCTCGAAGACCGCAGTAGCGCGAATGGTACGCTGCTCAACGGTGAGGCGCTACAAGGTCCGACCGTCGTTTCATCAGGTGACGTGATCGGGATCGGGGTCGCCGAACTCAAGTTGCAACTGGATTAGGGATGCTGGTCGTCATAGGTACATATCTGGGGATGAGTTGATAAGCGAATTCGCTATCCCATAATAGATCATCAGTTTCAGGTACGCTCACATCGCGATGCCATTGCATTATCCCTATTTCGCACTTGGCGGTGTGGTCCCATCTGGCGACACCGCAGTAGCATTGGCGCTCACGTCGGCGGGTTCGGTCATATCATCGGCATCCGCGCGGACGGCTTCGGGCTGTGTCATCGTCACAGGGATTGTGGTCCCTTGCGCGCCGGGTTTGCGCACGCGCACCTTGCGGATGCGCCGCCCGATCACCGACTCGACTTTCATCTCTACTTCTTTCGTGCGCAATGTCTCGCCGACCAGCGGAATTTTGCCCAATTCGCTGAAGACAAACCCGCCCAGTGTGTCGTTATCGTCGGTCGGCAGTTCGACATCGAGCAGGCGATTCACCTCTTGCAAATTGATCCCCGCATCGAAAATGTACTCGGTCTCGCTGATTTCCTCGTAATCTGCTTCCTCATCGAGGTCGTATTCGTCCTTGATGTCCCCGACAATTTCCTCTACGAGGTCCTCAATTGTGACAAGGCCCGCTGTCCCACCATATTCATCGATCACGATGGCGAGGTGAATTTTGCGCTGCTGCAAATCTTCCAACAGGTCGCCCGCCTTCTTGCTCTCCGGCACGAAATACGCAGGCCGAATCGCCTCGCGCACGGTTTTGGCCGCGCCTGTCGCGCGTGCTTCCTGCCACATCCGCAAGAGGTCCTTCGCGTAGAGCAGCCCGGTAATGCTATCCACCGACTCCTCATAGACGGGGATGCGCGAATGCCCTTCCTTGATAATCAAATCCAGCGCTTCATCGATGCTCGCGTCGGCTTCCAGCGCCACGATGTCGATGCGCGGGACCATCAATTCACGCGCGATCATGTCCCCGAACTGAAAAATCGAGTAGATCATCTCCTTCTCTTCATCTTCGAGGACGCCTTCTTCCGACCCCGCATCGACCAGCGTTTTGATTTCCTCTTCGGTGACGTAGCTCGTGCTGCCACGCCCGCCGAAGAGATGCAGCGTCCGGTTGGTGAGCCACAGCATCAGATGCGATAGTGGCGCAAGCAGCCCCATTACCAGCGCCATCGGGCGCGCGAAGAGGATCGCGACCCGCTCCGGGCGCGTCGCGGCGAATGCTGCCGGGACCATCTCACCAAAGACGACCAGCGCCAGCGTGCCGATCACGACTACCGTGAAGATGCTGATCGCGCTCGCCCATTCCGGCGCAATATTATGACCGCGTAGCCACACGTTTTCGGCGGGAGCGAGCGTAAGTGTCAGGATTACTGCCGCTGCGAAGCGTAAAAACGCAGTCGCGAGCTGGAATGAGGTCAGCAGGCGGCTCGCGTCTTCGCTGATTTTGAGCGCATAGCGGGCGCGCTTATTGCCGCCATCGGCCAGTTCGCGCAGGTGCGGCTTGCTGACATTCACCAGTGCGCTATGCGCGACGGCGAGCAGCGCGTTCAG
>Ga0123338_10003797_pt1 | contig 13442 bp, 14 predicted proteins | sample grotaG_FD_89793 | JGI IMG/M metagenome (GOLD analysis project Ga0123338, IMG submission 89793) | Glacier valley bacterial and archeal communities from Borup Fiord, Nunavut, Canada, to study Microbial Dark Matter (Phase II) -... | ecosystem: Environmental > Aquatic > Freshwater > Ice > Glacier ... | reverse complement strand
GTGCGAAACCGCACGTGAGCGAAAGCAGCGTCACGAGCACGCCGCCCAGCCGCGCCGTCCCCGCAACGAGATTGCGATTGGCAAGTTCGTGAAGGGCGGTCGTAAGACTCAGCCCCGGTAAGAGTTGTACGATTCCCGCGATGATGACGACATAGAGCGAGACCTCGTGCGCGCCGAAGCGTTCGAACAAGCCGATGATGAGCGTTGCGAAAAATGCGGCCGAGACCTCGAAAATACGATCCACGGCCGGAACGCGCTCGGCGATTGCCGCAATCGAGCCGGTTCCGATGCCGACCAGCGTTGCGACGATGACGTCCATGCTGCCGCCGCCAAGCAAGATTGCGACGCCAAGCGAGAGCAGCGCGTAGGCAAAGACGAGTGCAACAACCGGCGTCGGCGGCTGAGCCTTGTCGATGCGCTCCGTTTCGACGAGAGCGCCGGCAACGTCGATCGTGCCCACTCGCAGCGCGTCGACGAGTTCGTTGAGAAGCGCGAGTTTGCGCAGATGCAATTTGGCCGGCTCGAGACGCATGATGATGACGCGCTGCGCGTACGCGGGGCCAATCGCAACGGTAAGACTCGTCGGAAGCGCGTTGACTTGTAAGGTGACGCCCAGATGCACGGCGAGATCGCGCATCAATTCCTCGAGGAAATCGACGGGGATACCCGCCTGGTGGAAAGCTCGCCCGATGGCCAGCGTCAACTTCGCAGGGTCATCGGCCCCAACGAGCGAGGCCTGGGCTGGCGCATCCGAGGTCATGAGCCAGGCCATTCGCGGCAGGCGAGCGTTGCCCCGGGTTGCGTGATCGGTGACACATTCGAATTAAATTCGACTTAACCAGATGCTAATCTCTACGCGAGCTGCCGATAACAAGAGTAACCATCTGCCGATCGGAGACCACGATGACGCTCGATGGAGCCGTCCTTCATGAAGGCGGCGTCACCTTTGCTTTGGCAAACGTGCCGCCTGCGATCCTGACGAACCCGGCCACCGCTGACGAATTGCTCGTCAGTCTCAAGCGCGACCTTTTTCCCGACATGCCTATCCTGCTCATGGCCCGAGAGTGGAGCGGGAAGCCGAGTTATTACGGCTGTCCGGATGCACAACGCGCGCTCCGCGGCGTTCATGTCGGCCGCATTGCGTGGAGTCGCTACAACGTCAGCTAGCATCGATCGCTCTTAGAGAACGTGCGGCGTGATAAGGAAGACGACTTCGTCTTTCGTATGTGAACGCTGGCGATTGCGAAAGAAGCTACCGAAGACGGGAACGTCGCCGAGGAACGGCAACTTCGTAACGGTATCCGAATCGACATCGGAGAAAAGTCCGCCGAGCACGATCGTCTCACCATCGCGCACGCGCAGGGTTGAATCGACGCGGCGGTTGGCGACGATCGGAAATGCCGCGTTGAAACCGATAATTTGACTGTACTCGGGATGCAGTTCCGCGGTGATCGTGCCATCGGGGCCGATCGTTGGCGTCAGACGAAGTTTGACGCCAACGTCGACATTCTGCACCGTCGGCAGTCCGGTTTGAAGATTCGTCGTGACGACCGGATAGGTCTCACCGACCAGCAAATTCGCCTCGTGATTATTGAGCGTGGCGATTCTTGGCGTGGCGAGAATCGAGGCATGGCCGCGCTGGATGAGCGCATTGAGTTGCGCGTTGACGATCACGGAGCTTTGCGTAAGGGTGTAAGCGAATTGGGCGAGTCCGCCGCTCCCAAAACCTTTTCCGCCGAAAGTAATTCCCAAGTTCGATGAATCGATCTCCGGCTGGACGTCGGCAACGCGCACTTCGAACATCACTTGTCGGCCGGGGTTATCGATATTTGCGAGGATCTGTTTTGCCGTATCGGTGATTTCGGCGTTGCCGGTGATCAGAATGGAATTTTGGCGATCGTCAGCGACGATTGCCGTTTCAGGAATAGCACCGCGTAGCGCCCGCGCGGCTTCGCTTGCTTTGACGTTCTGTAGTGCATACGCAGACGTTTGCGAACCGTTTACACCCACGCCGGAAACATCGAGCGCACGAACTAGTTGCTTTGCGCGTTCGATCGTCGTTGCGTTACCCGTGACAACGATCGAACTCGAGCGTTTATCGGCGAAGACGACCGTTCCGACGGGAAGCGCCGAGGTCAACGGGGCTACGAGCTCGTCGGCCTTCGCGCGCGACAAGGTGAGAACGACGGTCTGAGCGGCAAACGCCCCCGACTCGGCGTATCGACGATTCATGGTTGCTGCGTCGCCGAGCACCAAAATTCTTCCGTTGCGATGAACGACGAGATTGAAACTTTGGGTGATGGTCGAGAGCGCTTCGTCGAATCGCACATCACGCAAGCGAAGCGTCACGCGCTGCGGCTTCACGGATCCGTCGGCGACGATATTTTCGTTCGACTCTGCCGCGAGAAGGCGAATGAGATCGGAGAGATCGATATCGCGTGCATCGATCGATATAATTTTTGCCGTTTGCGCTGCCGCAATGCGCGGCGCCCCGGCGGATGTCGCGGCCGTCAGTATCGAAAGCGCGAACGAGATCGAGCGAAGCATCTTCATCGCTGCACGGTCGCGATCGGTACGAGCGGAACGGGGTTTACGTCCCGGGCCACGGGGAGACCAGCGTGCGAGGTCGACTCTAGGGACAAACGTCGCCCATCGGCTAGGATGATACGGCCGGGCAGAATACGCGTGATATGCGTCGTCTCGACGCGGTCCCCGATTGCGACGACGCGCGTCGTTCCGGCTTCGATGAGAAGAGCGACGGGTCGTTCGCCATTGACGATCGCTTGTACCGTAAGCGTCGGACCGGCCGTTCCCAACAACGGGCCGCCGGCCCCGGCGTTTGGTGGTAAGGCTTGAAGCGGCATGACTGGAACGCTCGACACCGGCGGGAGCGCTCTGTCGGACGCCGGAGGTGCATCCGGGAGCATGCGTTCACCGACGAACGGATCGCGCTGTGGTTCGATCACGGCGACGGGTAACTCCGGCTGTCGACTTGGGACGAGCGATCGTTGTTCGGTGATCGGCTCGTCTGCGGACCTTGCGGTCTGCGGTGTCGCGACAAATGCACTCGCAAACGAGAGCGCCGAGGCGCAAAGAATCAGCGTTCTGCTGCGATGATCAAGTCGAACCATGCGTGTTCCCTCCGATTGGCGTAACGGTTTGGCGTGCGCGGTGATAGAGCGTAATGCCGAGCGTGGCCGTAAGACGAGGCACGGTCGTTTGCTGACCCGACGCTCGAATGATCGAGCGCACCTCGATCGTCACGAGCGTGCGACCCGCGGCAAGAGAGCGAACGAGTCCGATGACGTCGGCAAAGCGACCCTCGACTACCATGTCGAGCGGAATCGCATCGAACGGATCGGCGCCGACCGCTGAAACGAGAGACGATGTGGCGGCCGAGCCGGGAACCATCGTCGGAGTCGGGGCCGGCGCGACGTGTACGGATATCGCTGCGTCTCGACCGGCGCCACCTGAAACGATCGAGACTAGGCGGATGCCACGCGATCGTGCGGTGCGGTCAAGATCCCGGAGGAAGTGCGCCACGGTGCTCGGTGTGTCGCCGCTCAGCTCGACGCGCGAAAGAATCTCATCGAGCGTTCGCTGCTCGTGAACGAGCTTCGGTTTCGTGCGCAGCACTTTTTCGTTCGTCGAAATTTCGAGAGCGGCGGCTTCCGCGGTCGCTGCGAGCGCTGCGCGCGATGCCTCAAACCAGTGCGATGAAAGGAGGAAGCCTCCGACGAGAACCATCGCCGCAAACGACCACGCGAGAACCACATCGGGTGCAACCCGCGAGATGACGCGGATCATGGTGTGCGCTCGAGGTTGAGTTGATAATCGATCGGCCGACCTTCGTTGCTACCGCGCATCGAAACGAGAGCCGGCGCATGAAGCATGGCCGCGCGGCGCAACGCGACCAGTGTTGCCGCAACGGCTTGCGGATCGCGCGTCTCTCCGTCGATCGTCCATCGCGTCCCGTCGCTATGAAGCGATGCGATCCAGGCCCGCAGCGGAAGCGCATTTCCGATCGTAGCAAGCTCGTTTGCGCAATCGAGGTCGTGTCGGCGAATGGCGTTGACTCGGGCAAGCAGCGTCTGGTGGGCAGCGACGTGCACGCCGATTTGCGCGATGACGTAAGCGGCCGCTTGCGTTCGATCGCGTCGAGTCCCAATCTCATCGATCTCATTTTGAGCCGCGCGTAATTGAACGGAATCGACCATCAGCATGCCAGCGAGGACGGTTAGGACGGCACCAAGGACAAGGATCGGAAGGCGGAGCCGCAACGGAACGCCTTCGAGAAGCTGCCGCGCGTCGAATTGCCTCGCACCCGTGGGGAGAAAATTAAAACGTTTCATGCCGTTTGCCAGTCCCAGAGCGCGAGGCCACACGCCAGCATCCAGTCGGCTGCGGCCGCGCGCAGGACGTCGCGCGGTAAGGTCGATCCGATTATTTCAGCAAATTCGGCGGGAGCGGTTGCGATTGCGGTCGTCGTCGTAAGTTGGTCGCCGATTCCAAGCAGGCGCGAGCCGTTGCCGACGAGTGCGATCGAGCGAAGATCGCCGCCCCCGTTTGCGCGAAAATCGATCAAAGCGGTTGCGAGATCGTCGACGAGCGAATCGCGCGTCGACTCGCCTGCACCCGCCAGGCCGAGGGTTCGTTTCCGGCGCTCTGCCGACGCAAAATCGATTCCGAGGGCGGTCGCTATCGCCTCGGTAATTGCGCGTCCGGCGGTCGGAACGACGATCGAAACGGGGATCGCCGACCCGAAGAGATGTAACGTGGAACGCTCGTGACCGATGTCGATCAATGCATCGGCCCGCGGTGCGATGCGACGGTACCCGAAGCCTTCATGGTCGGCGGCTATGTGTCGCAGATTCGCTTGGCGCACGATCGCTACACGTCGTTCGAGTTCCGATCGACGGACGATTCCAACGTAATAGTCGGTCGTGGATTCCGCAGCGGGCTCGACCCGTATGACGGCATCGCTCGTCGGGTAGTCGATGAATCGGGCTGCCTCGAAACGGGCCGCTCTGTCTCGTTCGCGTCGCGTCATCGTTGGAAAGCTGATTCGGCGGATCAGCGCGGCCGGCTCGCAGAGTCCGATCACGCAGCGTCGCTCGCGAATCCCAAGCTCGGCGCACGCATCGACGATCGCATCAACGATACTCGATTCGTCATCGGGGTCGATGTCGCGCGCGGCGACGCCGATAAGCTCCGGTCGGTCGGTGCGTCGTTCCAGGGCCGCAACGCGAAGCCGGTGTGTTCCAAGATCGATTCCGAGTGGAAGCATCGCATTTGCGCTTGCAGAACGATTCATCGAATGACCGCAGCGATCGGAGTGAGTGCGCTCGCTGCAGTGCCGACGGCAAGAAACGGCCCAAAACGGACGACATTGCTCCGCGAACGTCCGCGCGCAAGCAGCACGATCCCGATGACCGCCCCGCTTACGAAGGCGATGCCGAGCGCGCTCAATCCGCCGACGGAACCAAGCCCGATGCCGATGGGTACGGCAAGCTTGACGTCGCCCAAACCGATGCCCGCTCCGCGCGTAAGCACGAAGAGCACCGCGAGCGGCGCGGCAACGATCGCACCGCTCGAAAGAGCGGAGAGCACGTGTCCGTTCGAAGCGGCGAGTCCTATGAGGACGAAACTGAGCCCGATCGTCGCTCGATCGAACAGATAACCGGTACGCGCATCACCGATCGCGCACGACGTGACGCCGGCGATTGTCGCTGCAAGTGAAAGACCGTCCGCGGTCGCTTGACCGCGTGCGGCGATCGTCCCGACGGCCACTCCGAAAATGAGGATCGCGAACGGCACGCGACCCGGATCGATCTTTTCTGCGCGAGCCGCACCGTTCACGGCGATCCACGTTACCAACGCTGTTGCAAGTCCACACAGAAAAACGACGATCGCGCTCATCGTGTGGCCTCGAACCCTTGCCGGGCGCTCACGAAACGCGTATCTAAGGCCAGCACTCGCCGAAAACGTTCGTGCGCGGCGCGTCGATTGTGAATGCGTACAGCCATGCGCGCGGCGAATTCAAATGTCCGTGCGTCGGGTTCGATGATGGAAAGGCGGTCAAAATCTGCAAGCGCCTCGGCAAACGAACCGAGATGTTCTTCGGCAAGCGCGCGATCGAGCAGAAGACGCGGCTCTTGTGAATGATACGCAAGGCTATCCGAAGCAACCCTCGCAGCAAGCCGGTATCCCGTTTGCGTATGCAGGCGAATACCAAGGAAGGCGAGTCGGTCGGCAGCAACCACCGAACGCGGATCGAGCACCAGTGCGCGCGAATACATTGAAGCCGCACGGTCCAACCGGCCGATCCGCGTGAGGTCGTCACCGCGCGTCGTGAGCAAGCTTGCGATCTGGCTGTGGAAGAGGACGACGCTGCACGCAAGCGCAACGGCGGCGATGCAGAAGCGGCGACCGATCGCGATTTCCATTACGCCATCGCTCCGTAGAGTAGGCCGAGCGCGAGCATCAGAACACCGCTTGCGATTGCCGGTGCTTGTGCATTTGCAAGGCGCGAAAGCATCGTTCGGAGCGGCCTGCCAACGCAGCCGATAGCGGCAAGTGGAGCGACATGACCGCAAGCAAAACTGAAGAGCAGCAGCGCGCCGAACAACGGTTTCCCCGCAATGGCCGAATAGGAAACGACGCTCGCGACGATCGGCGTGCAACAAGGTGATGCGACGAACGCCGATGCGATACCCAAGAGCAGCGCCGCCCCAAGCGATCTTGGCGGGGACGAGGCATGGGCGTGATCGCGCGGAGGTGCTACGATCGTCCACAGGCCGCCGGCAATGAGCCCGATCGCAAGTACGGCGTACATGGCTGAGGAAATCGTCCAGAGCGTTCCGAGCGCGCCCGCGATCCATCCGAAGGAAACGTACGTCGCAATCAATCCCAACGTGAAGGTGGCAACCAACAGCGTCGATCGGGGCGTGCTCCCCGCAAGCGCTGCAATCGCGACGTAACGCGGTGCGATGCACGGGCCGATGCTCGTCACGAGGCCGCCGAGAAACACGCTGAAAAAAACGCCGACCGTTGGATGCGCGAACGCTTCCCCGATCGCGGCAAGCGGATCGCTCATGATCCGCTTAGTCCCAGGCCCGAGGTATAGTTGATCTTCGAGCAGGTCGTCGCGGTCGTGCAGCCCTGAATTTTTACAAGCGTGCTACCGACGTGAGCGCCGGGGCAAGCGATGACGTAGCCGGGCTCATTGTTGAGAACTTGCGGGGTAATCGTATAGGTTGAAGTCGGTGTTCCGGAGGGGTCGTGCGGCGTATTGTTGAGATACGGATTGTTGGCACCGCCGAATGACGCTGGATTTGCGGGTTGTCCGCCGCCGCCCGCAGGCAGTGTGTATGTCTGCAGATCGGCGTACATCAACTCCATGGCCGTTGCGATCGATCGTAAGTTCGATTCGCAGGCGGAGGTTTGCGCCTGTGCTCTTGCGTTGACGAAATTCGGAATCAGAATCCCGGCGAGGATCGCGATGATCGCCACGACGATCATGAGTTCGATCAAGGTAAAGCCGCGTTGCTTCGCGAGATCTCGGGGCGGTCGTTGCACGTGATGCACCTCGTTGCGAAGGGAGTCGCAACGGATAGTGCCCCCCCCTCAGCGACGTTAGTCGAGATCTCGCGCTATTTTCGCGAGTGCCTTTGCAAGTAGTTTTGAGATCTGACTCTGCGAAAGACCGATTCGGCGACCCATTTCGGCTTGCGAGTACCCCGCGGCAAAAATGCCCATCACGAGCAGCTTTTCGCGATCGTCGAGATGGTCGATCGCGACGAACAACGCCAATTTTTCCTCGATCGAGAGAATACGCTGTTCGGGTTGCATTCCGGTATCGAGCACGAAGGGCGCCGCGAACGGATCGCTGTCGATCGATATCACGTGCTCGCCACGTCGCAGGTTTACGAGCTCCTCAACGATACTGAGGTCAACCTCAAGTGCCTCGGCAATCTCGAATGCCGCCGGCTCCCGGCCGAATCGGTGCGTTAGATCCTCCGATGCACGAAGATACCGCTTCTCGAGGGAGCGCAACCAACGGGGTAACCGGACGATCCGCTCTTGGTCGCGCACATAGTGCATGAGTTCGCCGACGATCATCATCCACGCGTAGGCTTCGAATGGCGTTTCGCGTTCGACCTTGAAATAATCGCACGCCTTGATCAATCCGATCGCCGCCACTTGCTCGAGATCCGCGCGGTCCGATGTCGGACGAAGAAATTTCCGTGCACCACGCGAGCAAAGATAATGGTAGGACTCAATGACGGCATTTCGGTGAAAGACGGTCGGATCGGCAATAAAGCGCGCGAGGACGGGGTCGATATCTGAGTTCATTTCGAGACACTCCCGATAAGCGAGTAAAGCGGGATAAAGATTGAGAAAACGATGAATCCCACGGCCGTGCCGAGGAAAATGATGAGTGCCGGTTCGATAATTGCGCCGATCGTCGCGATGGTCGTCTCGACGTCACCCTCGAAGTACTCGGCGATCTTCAAGAGCATGTCATCGACGAGGCCCGTCTCTTCACCAACCCGGACGAGGGCGACGACCAACGGATCGAAAACGCCCGTTTTTGCAAGCGGGTCGGTGAGAGAATCGCCCTCGCGAAGTGCGACATTGATCTTTACGAGCGCACGTGCGAAAACGGCGCTGCCGGCCACGGGGACGACGACGTCGATCGCGGTCACGAGTTCGATACCCGAGCGCAACAGCGTCGCGAGCATGCGCGCGATTCGTGCGACGATCGATTTTTGAATGAGCGTCCCGATCACCGGAATTCTTAGCCTCGCGCGATCGATGGTAAGCGATCCGCCCGGTGTTCGATTGTATCGCTCGAGCGCGATAGCTCCACACAGCGCGGCGAGCGGAAGACCAGCCCACAGGATCGGTGATTGTAAGGCCTGGCCCAATCCAAGCAAGAGCCGTGTCGTCACGGGCAAGTCGACGTGAAAACTTTCGAACATCCCGGCGAACATCGGGACGATACGGGCGATGAGAAAGGTCACGAGTGTAAGGGCGACGCCGAGAACGACGATCGGGTAGGCGAGCGCCGATTGGACTTTCTTTCTCAGATTGCTATCGCGTTCGATAAATGTCGCCAATCGCTCGAGGACTTCGTCGAGTATTCCACCCTCTTCGCCTGCGCGAATCATCGCAACATAGAGCGCCTGAAAAGCGCGGCTTCGTGCGCCCATCGCAGCACTGAGCGAGGATCCATGTTCGACATCGCTGAGGACGGAACGAAGCGCTTCGCGTAAAGTCGCGTCTTGGCAGCGCTCGATCGAGACGGTCAGGGCGCGCTGCATCGAGACGCCGGCACGAATCATGGTCGCAAAGGAGCGGAAGAAGGCGAGGAGCGATTTTCGGGAAGCGCCGCCGATCGTTATCGATCGCCCGAGACGCCGAGCGATCTGACTTTCGCGATCGATTGCGGTAACGAAGAGTGCGCGGGTCCGCAGTGCCGCCAGAACCCGGTCGGCGTCGAGCGCTTCCATCGAGCCGCGGACGATTTCCCCGTCAACCGTTCTCGCTGTGTAGCGAAACGTTGCGGCCGACATCAGACGGCCGTCCGTTCGAGGGTGCGAATTTCTACCGGCCGATTGGACACGCTACGCGCGTCATCAAGATCGATCAAGCCGTGAACGACGAGTTCGGAGAGATGCGACTCGAGGGTCTGCATGCCGACACTCCGCCCGGTCATGATCGCATTTCGCAACTGGTGCGTCTTTCCGTCGCGAATCATCGCGCGTACGGCGTCGGTTGCAACCAGAATTTCCGCCGCTGCCCGCCGCCCCGGCTCGTTCCGATTTGGGACGAGCCGAAGAGAGACGACGCCGATCAAGACGGCAGCAAGTTGTGAGCGAACTTGATTTTGAGACTCGGCGGGAAACGAATCGACGATGCGATCGACGGTCTGTGGCGCATCGTTGGTGTGGAGGGTCGAGAGGACCAAGTGACCGGTTTCGGCCGCCGTCATTGCGGCCTCCATGGTTTCGCGATCGCGCATCTCGCCGATGAGAACGACATCCGGATCGGCACGTAAGAAACCGCGGATGGCCTCACCGTAGTCGATGACATCTCGACCGACTTCGCAGTGCGTGACGAGCGACCGAAGCGGCGTATGGATGTATTCGACGGGATCCTCAACCGTGATGACATTGCGTTCGACGGTGCGATTGATTCGATCGATCAGGGCGGCCAGTGCCGTCGTCTTTCCACTACCGGTAGGACCGGTGAAGAGCAGTAAGCCACTGGGTCGCAGGGCGAGATCGCCGACGACGCCCGGGAGCGCCAGCAATTCGAGATTGGGGATCGTTTTTGAAAGTAATCGAATGACGACGCGCGTCCCGCTCAACTGGCGATACGCGTGTAAGCGAAACGATCCGATCTCCGGATGTCGCTGAGCGCCGGCGGCCGTTCCGCGTTCGGCGAGCCGCGTGAGCGCCGATGTCGGAAGCATTCCGGCGAGCAATTCGTTGACCGCGCGTTCGCTCACCGGTGCATGATCGAGCACCGTCAGCCGGCCGTCGATTCGCAGCGCTGGCCGCTCACCACCGCCGAGGTGGACGTCCGATGCATTGCGGATGCGCGCAGTACGGATGAGTTCGAAGAGTTTGACGACATCCAGTTCGCTCATCCGACGTGCTCCCAAGCGACGACGCGGCTCAGTTCTTCAAACGAGGTCAAACCAGATTTTACTTTTTCTAGCCCATCGAGTGCCATCGGCCGGTAGCCGTTTTCCCGTCCGAGTTTGCCGATTTGCACGCTCGAACCGCCCGCCGCGATCGCGTCGCGTACGATGTCGTCGATCTTCAAAAGTTCGTACAGGCCGATGCGTCCGACGAAACCGGTACCGGAACACACGCGACAACCGCGTGGAACGTACCACTGGGCGGAGCCGAAATCGACCGCCCGGCGAACGGTCTCGGGAATGGCTTGACGCTCTTTGCAGTGTTCGCAGAGCGTACGCACGAGACGTTGCGCCACAACCGCCGTCAGGCCGGCGGCGAGTGCGTGCCGCGCAACGCCCAGTTCGACGAGTCGTTCGATCGTGCGCGGTGCGTCGTTACTGTGGAGCGTCGTGAACACGAGTTGCCCGGCAAGCGAGGCGGATATTGCAACGGATGCCGTTTCTGCGTCGCGCATCTCGCCGACCATGATGACGTTTGGGTCTTGTCGCATGAACGACCGCAGGACGGTCGGAAAGGTGAGGCCCGAGCGCGTGCTGACCTGAACTTGCGCAACGCCATCGACGCGCATTTCGATCGGATCCTCAACGCTGCAGATATTCTTCGATGTGGAATCGAGTTCGGCGAGCGAGGCGTAGAGCGTGGTCGTTTTTCCGCTTCCCGTCGGACCCGTCACGACGAGAAACCCCCACGGTGCGTGAACCATTTGACGGTACGCGGCCAAAACATCCGGCGGCATGCCCAGCGTCGCAAGATTGGGCGCCGTCGCATTTTCATCGAGCAAACGAATGACGATGCGCTCGCCATCGATCGTTGGAACCGACGAGACGCGCGCATCGATCGTGCGTCCCTCGTAATCAACGGAATACCGGCCGTCTTGCGGCTGACGTTTGTCAGCGATGTCCATGGCTGCGACGAGTTTTATTCTTGAAACGAAGGAGCCGAGCAATGCCGCCGGGATCGTTTCGATCGCACGAAGTATGCCGTCGATGCGCACGCGGATGCGGCCCGTGCCGTCATGGAGCGGTTCGACGTGAATGTCGGATGCATGCGAGCGAATCGCCCGCTCGAACATCAGATCGACCGCGCGCACCGCCGGCGCATCGGCTCGGCGTTCGTTTGCATTCGTAACGGGTTCAGAGGCGCTATACGCTTCGCGTAAGCGTTCTCGGATGAGATCGCGCGACATCGCCACCGCACGAATGCGAACGCGGGTCGCCGCCCGCAATTGGTCGAGGACGTTCCCGTCCTCCGGATCGTGAAGCGCCACCACGAGCGTACCGTCGTCGATTGCGAGTGGCAGGGCATCAAGCCGAAACGCCACGGACTTCGGCATGCGACCGACCGCTTGGTTTGTAGCAACGAGTTGGCCGCTCGACATGGTCACGCCACCCGGTCTTGTGATTGCCATTACACCCGCCCTTGGTCGAACCGATGCTTGACCGGGATCACTTGACTGGTCGGTCAAAGCGAGCATCCGGTAAATTTACGTTTCGGACATCTTTATGCAAAATTTAGCCAATATGCAAAATATTTTCCTTAAATTTCGCTGCGCCCGTTCGATCGAAAAATGACGCGAATTTTTGGGAATAAACGGTCGTGCAGGTGGGCACTCGAGATGGCCGATTCTCGTCCAATCCCTTGTTGGCGAGCACAAGGAACGATCTGCTCGAGCCAGCAATTTAGGCAGGTCGATGATTCGTCGGCAAGCGCCAAATCTCACGAGAAAGCGAGACGCCCCGCCCGTGTTTACGATCCCAGCAATCCTCGTAATCCTCTCCGTCGGACTCGTCGCCTTGATCTCCTGGGGCGCGTTTCAAGAAGAAGCCCGCAACCGGTAAAGAGCGTTCTCGTCATGATAGAAAGGAAAAGCGCCTACGTGGCGCCTTTCTTTTTTTATCAGCGAATGGTTCAATTCGTTTTCGCAGCTCGCTCGGCGACAATTCAGCAGCGCGTAGAATTCCATGCAGCGTGCCGGTTTTAAGCGTCGACTTGCCGTGTACGGGTAGTACCGTTTTCCGACCATCGAGGTGAGAAACGAAGTGATGCGATCCTCGAACGCGGTCCACGGAGAATCCGAGACGCTCGAGGACACGCAACATCGTTGCCCCCGAAACGGACGTGCCTCGCCGGGCATGTGCAAGTCATCGTTCGGTCGTGTCGGTTGCGATCGGCTCGCGCGAAAAAAAAAAGCCGCTCCGAAGAGCGGCTTTTTGTATGCATACCTACGCGACGTGAGCCGGGGCCAGATCGTGCTCTTGGAGGACCATGCCGGGACTGATGAGATGCTTGTTCATGCCGAGGAGCGTCGGATCGATGCCCAAGGCCATCGCTACGAGTTGCGGGAGATGGAAGGTCGGGAGATCGGTGCGGCCCCAGCGCGCGGCGGCATCTTGCTGATAGCCGTCGAGTGCGAGGTGGCAGAGCGGGCAGGGCGTGAGAACGGCTTCTGCGCCCATGTCTTTTGCCATACGCATGTTCTGGCCGACCATGTTTGCAGCGATGCCGCCCTTTTCGAGTTGGACGTGGAAACCGCAGCAGCGCGTCTTGCCGGCGTAGTCGATCGGTTCGCCGCCAAGGGCGGTGATGAGATCTTCGAGCGAATGCGGGTTGCGTGAGGATTCCCAGCCGTTGACCGATTCCGGACGGATGATGTGGCAGCCGTAAAACGGCGCGACTTTCAGCCCGTTGAGCGGCTTGACGACCATCTTCTTGATTTGATCGAGTCCGATG
>Ga0123338_10003795_pt1 | contig 13446 bp, 15 predicted proteins | sample grotaG_FD_89793 | JGI IMG/M metagenome (GOLD analysis project Ga0123338, IMG submission 89793) | Glacier valley bacterial and archeal communities from Borup Fiord, Nunavut, Canada, to study Microbial Dark Matter (Phase II) -... | ecosystem: Environmental > Aquatic > Freshwater > Ice > Glacier ... | reverse complement strand
GGTAGGTCTTGCCCGTCCCCGCCGGCCCAAGCGCGAAGATGACGTCGTCGCGGCCGAGCGCCTCGATATAGCGGACCTGCGTCGGCGACCGCGGGACGATCGTCTTGCGCCGGGTGCGGATGACGACCGCGGGATTGGGCGTGCCGTCGTCGCGAATCATGCCGTCGAGCGAGGGATCGGCGGTGATCGCCACCGCGCCCTCGACGTCGCCGGTGTCGACCCCCTGGCCCTGCGTCAGGCGGTTGTAGAGGCTGCTCAACACGTCGCGGGCGCGCGCGGCGCTGTCGGCCTCACCCTCGATCGAGACCTTGTTGCCGCGCGCCGCGATATACACGCCGAGCCGGTTCTCGAGAACGATCAGGTTCTGGTCGTACTGGCCGAACAGCGGGCCGAGCAGCTGCGGCCGGTCGAACTCGAGCTCGAGCCGGACCCGGTCGCTTGCCCCGGTGACGGGCGAGCCGCCGCGCGGCGGGCCGGGCGGTCGCGACGACGAGCGCGACGGCGGGCGCGGCGCGGATTTCTTCGCCACTAAGCGGCAGCTCGGATCGGGTTCACGGCGGCTCCTTCGAGGCTGTTGGGCTGGGCATCGATCAGATCGACGGTGATCATATCGCCGATCCGCGCGGCTGGCGAGGCGACGAACACCGATTGCAGCCACGGCGACTTGCCGATCAGCTGGCCAGGGCGGCGCCCGGGCCGGTCGAGCAGGACGTCGCAGCGCGTGCCGACGCTCGCCCGGTTGAACGCCAGCGCCGATCGCGCGATGGCAGCCTGCAGCTCGGCAAGGCGGGCGTCCTTGACCGCTTCCGGCACCTGCCCCGCCATCGTCGCGGCAGGCGTGCCGGGGCGGGGGCTGTACTTGAAGCTGTAGGCCTGGGCGTAGCCGACCTCCGCGACGATCGACAGCGTCGCGTCGAAGTCGGCGTCGGTCTCGCCGGGGAACCCGACGATGAAGTCACCCGACAGTGCGATGTCGGACCGCGCCGCCCGCAGCCTATCGAGCGTGCGCAGGTATGAAGCGCGGGTGTGCGCGCGGTTCATCGCCCTGAGCAGCCCGTCCGACCCCGACTGCACCGGCAGGTGAAGGTACGGCATCAGCACGTCGACGTCGGCGTGCGCGGCGATCAGGTCGTCGGCCATGTCGCGCGGGTGCGACGTCGTGTAGCGCAACCGGGCGAGTCCCGGCAGCGCCGCGATGCGCCGGATCAGCCCGGCCAGCGTGATGTCGCCCCCAAGGTCTTTGGCCCGATAGGCGTTGACGTTCTGCCCGAGCAGCGTCAGCTCCTTCGCGCCGCCAGCGATCAGTGCGCGCGCCTCGGCGACGAGTGCGCCGGCGGGGCGCGAGACTTCGGCCCCGCGCGTGTACGGCACGACGCAGAAGGTGCAGAACTTGTCGCAGCCCTCCTGCACCGTCAGGAAGGCGCTCGCACCGACGATGCTCCTCCGGGCCGGCAGCGCGTCGAACTTGGAGGCGAGCGGCATGTCGGTGTCGAGCCCACCACCCGCGCGCAGCATTGCCGGCAGCCGGTGGTAGGCGTTCGGCCCGACCACCACGTCGACCGAAGGAGCCCGGCGGACGATCTCCGCCCCCTCCGCCTGCGCGACGCACCCGGCGACCACGACGGTCGGCTTGACCCCCGACGGCCGCCGCGACGCCTTCAGCCGGCCGATATCGGAATAGACCTTCTCGGCTGCCTTTTCGCGGATGTGGCAGGTGTTGAGGACGACGATCTCGGCGGTGTCGATTCCCGCGGCCGTATGGCCCTGCGCCTCGAGCAGCTCGCCGATACGCTCCGAATCGTAGGCGTTCATCTGGCAGCCGAACGTCTTGATGTGGTAAGTCGCGGTCATCGCTGCACCGTATCGCAGCCCGTCCGCGCAGTCACCTCTTGCGCAGCCGGGCGATGAAGAAACCGTCGACCCCGCCGCGCGCCGCCAGCATGCCCGGCAGCACCCGGACGACGCCGTCCGTCACCGGAATGCCGGCCGGCAGCTCGTCCGACGCGACGGGGTCGAGCCGCAGATGCGGATGCCGTGCCAGTGCGGCGGCGAGCTGGTCCTCGCCCTCGGCGCGCTCGAGGCTGCACGTCGAGAAGACGAGTGTGCCGCCCGGCGCAAGCCAGTCGACCGCGCGGTCGATCAGCGCCGCCTGCACCGCCAGCAGCGGGCGAAGGTCGCGTTCGCCCTTGAGGTGGAGGACGTCCGGATGGCGGCGGAACACGCCGCTCGCCGAGCACGGCGCATCGAGCAGGATATGGCCGAACGGTGCGGGCGGGGCCCAGACGAGGGCGTCGACGGCGACGATTGCCGCGCGCAGGCCGGTCCGCGCGAGGTTTTCGCGCAGCCGGTCGAGGCGCGGCTCGCTGCTGTCGAGCGCGGTGACGGCCGCTCCCATCGCCGCGAGCTGGAGCGTCTTGCCGCCCGGCGCGGCGCACAGGTCGAGCGTCGCTGTCCCCGGCGGCGGCGCGAGCAGCCGCGCGGGCAGGCTGGCGGCGAGGTCCTGGACCCACCACGCGCCATCGGCGAAGCCGGGCAAGTCGGGGATGCTCGCGCGCTCCGTCAGGCGGACGTGGCCGGGCGCGAACGACACGCCCTCCAGCGCCGCCGCCCACTGCTCGGTCGCATCGGGATCGCGCAGCGTCAGGTCGACCGGCGGCTCGTGCCCGAACGCATCGGCGGCGGCCGCGACCGCGGCATTACCCCACGTCGCCCGCCAGCGGGTCGCATAGGGTTCGGGCAGGGTGGGCCGGTCGGGCAGGCGCGCGTCCTCGCGCAGCAGGCGTGACAGGACGGCGTGGGTCAAGCGCCGCGGCCCGCCCTCGGTCAGCGCGAGCGTCGTCGCGACGACCGCATGCGGCGGGGTGTTCAGCAGCAGCCGGCCGGCGAGCCCGATCCGCAGCGCCATCCGTGCCCGGGCGTCGGGCGGCAACGGTTTGGGCGTCGCCGAGTCGATCAGCGCGTCGAGATCGACCAGCCAGCGCAGCACGCCGCTCGCGAGGCTCCGCGCCAGCGCACGGTCGTCGGGGCGGTCGACGCCGTGGAAGGCGTTTGCAAGGGCCCCGTCGAGCGGGCGTCCCTGCGCGAGCACGGCGGTCAGCAGGCGCAGCGCGGCGCGGCGCGCGGGCGTGCCGGGCGGATCGGGGTCGTGCGTCAGGGCCGGGTCCGGTTCATCCCGCGCCCGTAGCCGACGCGCGCGCTGCCGTCACGCGGCCGCTACAGGACGTGGAACAGGTACAGCAGGATGATGACGGGGATCGGCACGCCGACCGCCCACAGGATGCAACCCTTGCCCATCGCTTCGCTCCCGAAATGCTTTCAGGGGTCAAACGGGATGTGCCGGGGCCGGTTCCGTTACGCTGCCGTCGCGGCAGGCGTAAACAGCTGCTTGAGGTCCTTCTTGAGGATCTTGCCGTTGGCGTTGCGCGGCAGCGGGCCGTCCCAGAAGCGCACCTCGACCGGCACCTTGAACCCGGCGAGCCGGGCGGCGACGTGGCGGCGCAGCTCGTCGGCGGTCGCGGTCGCGCCCTCCTTCAGCGTGACGACCGCCGCGGGTTCCTCGCCGAGACTGTGGTGCGGCCGCGCGACGATCGCGGCGTCCATCACGGCGGGATGCTCGTAGAGCGCGTTCTCGACCTCGACGCAGTAGATGTTTTCGCCGCCGCGGATCAGCATGTCCTTGGCGCGGTCGATGATGAAGACGAAGCCCTCGTCGTCGATGCGCGCGAGATCGCCCGTACGGACCCAGCCATCGACGAACGTCTCGGCCGATGCCGTGGGCTTGCGCCAGTATTCCTTGACGACGTTGGGCCCGCGTCCCCACAGTTCGCCGACCGTGCCGACGGGCAGCTCCCGCGCCGGGTCGGCGGGGTCGGCAATTCTCACGTCGCACACCGGCACCGGCGGGCCGGCGCTCTCGGGACGGTGGGCATAGTCCTCCCCCATGTGATGGGTGAAGGTCGCGCTGGTCTCGGTCATGCCCCAGCCGTTGCCGGCGTGCGCGCCCTTGAACTGGCTTCTGATCTGGCGCACGAGCTCGGGGGCCGAGGGCGCGCCGCCGTACGCGACGCTCTCGAGGCTCGACAGGTCGTAGTTGGCCCGGTTGGGGTGCTCGAGTATCTGCCACGCGATCGTCGGAACGCCGCCGCACGACGTCAGCCGCTCGGCCGCGATCAGCGCCATCGCGCCTTCGGCATCCCATTTGCGCATCAGGACGAGCTTCGCCCCGGCGAACAGCGACGGCGACAGCACCGCATGACAGCCGGTGGCGTGGAAGAACGGGACCGACAGCAGCGTCCCCTTCTGCGGCGCTTGCGCATCGGGCACGGGGGGCATCTCGCCGCGACGCAGGTAGGTCCGCGCCGCGCTGATGCCGCTCGCCATGATGTTGGAGACGATGTTGCGATGGGTGCCGAGCGCGCCCTTGGGCTTGCCGGTGGTGCCGCTGGTGTAGAAGATCGTCGCATCGTCCTCGGGATCGAGCGCGACGTCGGGCAGCGCGGTTTCCGGCAGTGCCGCCCAGTCGTGCGGGGTGCCGATGACGTCTTCGAGCCGGCAGACGAGCGGACCGAGCGGCTCCTCGGTCGACCGCGTGACGTAGATGCGCGTCAGGTCGGGGCAGTTGGGCAGATGCTCGGTCAAACGCGCGAGGCGCTCGGCATCGACGAGCAGCAGCTTCGTGCCCGAATCGCTCAGGCCGTATTCGAGCTCGGCCCCGGTCCACCACGCGTTGAGCGGCGTGACGATTGCCCCGGCGAGCTGCGCGGCAAAGAACGCGACCGGCCATTCGGGCAGGTTGCGCATGACGACGGCAACGCGGTCCCCCTTGGTCACGCCGTCGGCGACAAGCTGCGCGGCAAGTTTCGCCGTCGCGCGGGCGAACGCCTCGAACGTCACCCGCTCGTCGTCGTGGACGAGGAAGGTGCGGTCGCCGTGCGCGCGGCCGGCGAGGAACACGTCGCGCAGGGTCGGCGGCGCGTTCTTCCATGTCCGGGTCGGGATGCCGCGGATGGTGTGCGTCTCCATCTCGAACGGCGCGCCGGGCGCGGTCAGCAGCGCGTGCGCCGCGTCGATTGTCATCGCGGGCCATGCGGGCGCGGCGGCGGCTTCGGTCATGATCGTCCCCAGTGGCTTGTTTTGCCGACAGGCTACGCCATGCCCCGTCGTGCAATCCAGCCCTAATCGGCCGGGGCCGCGCCGGTCTCGCGGCGCAGGAGCGGGTTGAACAGCGCATAGCCGAGCACCGCCAGCTGGCACGCCGCGCCGAGCAGATAGGGATATGCACCGCCCATCTCGTAAAGCCCGATACCGATCGTCGGGGCGTGCCAGCTGGCGGTGCTCGGCTATGCGCTACCATCAGCGACGCGCCCGCGACGAAACCCGGCCGGGCGAAGCCATAGCCGAGGCTGGTGAGCGCGAACGCGGCGAGCACGCCGGTATAGTCGGGCGCGAGCGCTGTGCCGAGGAGGCCGGCCGCCGCCGCCGCCGCGCCCCAGCGCATCAGCGCGGACGCGGTCAGGTTGAACATCCGGATCAGCCCCCACTGCGCGAGCAGCGTCGCGCCCGCACCGACCATGAACGCGACGCCGACCGACTTCGCCGCCGCCGCAGGCGACCCGCCGACGTGGTCGATGATGAGGAAGCCGAGCGCCTGGCCGGTCGCCGCCTGGACGCTGCCCGACACGAAGCCGTAGACCATGAACGGCCACACGCGCGGGTCGCGGAGCTTCAGCCGCGGGCGGCGGCCGACATCGGCGGCGCGGGCGCTGCCGCCCGTCGCCCCGCCGGCGATCGACGGCATGGTCGCGGGCGCGCCGTGGTGGAGACTGTCGGCCGCTCCCTCGTGGGTGGCCCCGCCGACATGCGCCGGATCGTCGTCGGGCAGCAGCAGCCACAGCCCCACCCCGACCACGACGGCGATGGCCGCGAACCCGAACATCGGCCCCGCCAGCCCGAGCCCGCCGATCTGCAGGTACGGCGCGACGCCGGGCCCCAGGATCGTGCCGAGCCCGAACGCGCTCGTCAGAGCGGCGAGCGCGCCCGTCCGCTCGAACGCGCTCGTCCGCGCCGCGACGTACGCCTGCGCGGCAGGGTTCGACGCCGAGCCGAAGATGCCGAACAGGCTGCGCAGCGCGGCAAAGGTCACGAACACCGCCGTCGGACCGAGCAGCCCGCGCAGGCCCGCGAGGATCGCGGCGGCACAACCGAACATCGACACCGCGAAGCCGGCGCAGCCGATCAGCATCAGGCGCTTGCGCCCGCGCGTGTCCGACTTGCGCGCCCAGTACGGCGCCGACACCGTCCACAGCAGCGCCGACAGCGAGAAGATGACCGCGACCAGCGTCGGACGGATGCCGATCACCCGCGCGATCGACGGCAGCACCGACTGCAGCGCGGTGTTGCCCGCCGCGACGACGAGCAGGACAGCGAACAGCACGGCGAAGTCGCGGCGGGGCACGGCGCTCATGCGAGCCGGAGTGGCCGACGCGGCGCGCTTTGCCAACCCTGCGCGCCAAGCTATGGCGAAGGCTCACGAGGAGATCACGCGATGAAGCTGCACGACTCGGTCGGACCCAATCCGCACGTCGTCCGCATGTTTGCGGCGGAAAAGGGCATCGACCTTCCGCGGATCACCGTCGATCTGCGCGGCGGCGAGAACCGGACGCCGGACTACGTCGCCAAGAACCCTGCCGGCCAGACGCCGTGCCTCGAGTTGCCGGACGGGACGTTCCTCAGCGAGATCACCGTCATCTGCGAGTATCTCGAGGAGCTCCACCCCGCGCCGCCGCTGATCGGCACCACCGCCCTCGAGCGCGCCGAGACGCGGATGTGGACCCGCCGCATCGACCTCGGCATCGTCGAGCCGCTGTCGAACGGCTTCCGCGCGGCCGAGGGGCGGCGGATGTTCGCAAGCCGGATGATGCTCCACGAGGCCGAGGGCGCGGCAACGCTCAAGGCGATGGCCGCTGACCGGCTGCGCTGGCTCGACGGGCAGATGGGCGACCGGACGTGGGTATGCGGCAACCGCTTCACGCTCGCCGACATCCTGCTGTTCGCCTTCACCAGCTTCGGGGCGAGCGTCGGCCAGCCGCTACCGGCCGAGACGCCGTGGCTCCACGCGTGGACGGCGCGCGTCGCCGCCCGCCTGAGCGCCGCCGCCTGACAACGGCCGCCGCGCCACGGCGGCACCCGATAATGTGATCGCGCTTGCGTTCGGCCGCGCGACATGCTGCATTTCGGTGACAGCATCGGACCGGGGGGTTTGAACGCATGATCCAGATCGACGTCTACCAGCTCGACCGGCGGCTCGACCGCAGCTTTTCGGTCGACGGTGCCCACCTCTACCCGACGATGTGCAGCCTCGCCGGGCGGCGAATCGAAAGCCTCGCCAACTTCGTGCTTGGGCAGGTTTCGGTCATGCGCGTCGATCTCGGCCGCCACGGCTTCGCCGTGCTCGAACACCTCGCGTAAGCTATAATTCGATCAGCCGGTTGGGCAGTTCGTCGACGTTGTCGCCGGTCGCCGGGAAATGTTCGGCAAGCACAGCGCCGGCAAGCGCGATCGCGTTCACGAAGCCCGCGCCGGGGGTTCCCGCCTTGATGCCGTCGGTCAACGCGATCACCGCCGTCGCCCAGTGGCCGGGCGACACCTTCGCGAAGATTGCGGTGTCGGCGACGACCTCGGCGATGCGGTCGTGCAGCGAGACATAGATCAGGACGCCGGTGTGGGCGCGCGTCGCCCCGATGCCGCGCGCGCGGAACTGCGTCAGCGCGGCGGCGTGGACGTGCTCGCGCTTGATGGGGCGCGGGGTCAGCGCCGCGCCGAGCCGCGTACGAACGAATAGCGCCGCTGCCAGCACGAAGACGACGATCTGGACCGCGGCATAGGCTTCGACCGCGCGGCGCAGGTCCTCGCCCGCGTCGCCGCTCGACCAGTCGGTCAGCGCGCCGATCCGGTCGGGACCGACACCGAGCAGCGTCGCGGCGAGCGGCAGCGCAAACGCGAGCAGCGCGGCATAGGTCAGCCCGGTTGCGGGATAATGGTCGACACGGTCCGAGACGATGGCGACGATCTCGCCCGAGGTGTGCGCCTCGGCGGCAGTGATGGCATCGGCGATCGCGATCTTGTCGGCGGCGCTGAACATCTACCAGCTCCCCGACGAGCCGCCGCCGCCAAACGATCCGCCGCCGCCGCCGCCGAAGCCACCGCCGGAGTCGCCGCCGCCAAAGCCGCCATCGTTGTCGGAGCCCCCTCCCCAGCCGCCGCCGCGCCCGCTCATCATGCTGGATGCAACTCCCCACAACAGGGCCGACCCGATGCCCGACGGCCGCCCGCCGCCCATGCCGCCGCCGCCGCGGCGCAGCACTGAAAAGATCACCCAGACAACGACGATGACCAGCCAGAACAGCGCGCCGGGCCCGGCCGACGGCCGGTGCCGCGCCTGCGCATGCTCGATGGTCGCCTGCGCCGCGGTCGCCCGTGCGGCGTTGGGATCGGCACCCAGTTGCGCGAGAATGGCGTCGACTCCGGCAGTGGTGCCGGACGCGTAGTCGCCCTTGCGGAAGTCGGGGACGATCTTTTCGTTGATGATGACGTTGGACAGCGCGTCGGTCAGCACCGGCTCGAGGCCGTAGCCGACTTCGATCCGGACCTTCCGGTCGGCGGGCGCGACGATCAGGATCGCGCCGGTGTTCTTGCCTTTCTGCCCGACGCCCCATGCGCGGCCGAGTTGGAAGCCGTAGTCCTCGATCGGGACGTCGCCGAGCGAGGGGATCGTCGCGACGACCACCTGCTGGCCACTCGAGCGCTGGAACGCGCCGAGCTTTTCGGTCAGCGCCGCCACCGTTGCCGGCGGCAGGACGTGCGCTGCATCGACGACATAGCCGCTGAACGCTGGAAACGCGATCGGAGCTGCCCGCACGGCCGTGCTCGCAAGGCTCGCGAGTCCCGCCAGCAAGGCCAGCAGCAGGAGAACGGGTGCGCGCAGGCGGCCCCAGAAAGCGGTTCGCGTCAGAACTTCACCGTCGGCGCGACCTGGGCGTTGACCGTCGTCGCCTTGAACGGGACGAGCGGCTTGGCACCGTAGATCACCTTTGCGCCGATCACAGCCGGGAAGGTGCGGATCGTCGTGTTATAGTCCTGCACGCTCGTGTTGTAATCCTGGCGCGCGATGGTGATGCGGTTCTCGGTGCCCTCGAGCTGCGACTGCAGCGCCATGAAGTTGGCGTTCGACTTGAGGTCGGGGTACGCCTCCTGCAGCGGACGAAGCTGGATCAGCGCCGACGATACCTTGTTCTGCGCTTCCTCATACGCCGCGACCTTGGCGGGATCGCGCAGGTCGGCGTCGGACAAATGGACCTGGCTCGCCGACGCACGCGCCTGGGTCACGCCGACGAGGACGTCCTTTTCTTGCTTGGCGTAGCCCTGGACGGTCGCGACGAGGTTGGGGATCAGGTCGGCGCGGCGCTGGTACTGGTTCTCGACCTGCGCCCACGCGGCCTTGGCGGCTTCCTCCTTGGTGGGAATGGTATTGACGCCGCAGCCCGCGACGGCGAGGGCGAGGACGGCGGGGACGGCGAGACGGGGAAAGCGCGACATCGAGGTCTCCGTACAAACGTTGCGCCGCCAGTACCCGATGGTGCCGACAGCCGCCACAAGATAAGGGTGTGCTGCATCGGTACAACAGGGGGTCGATCATGCTGAGCGAATTCCGGTCTTTCATCGCGCGGGGCAACGTGCTCGACCTCGCCGTCGCCGTCGTCATCGGCGGGGCGTTCTCCAAGATTGTCGCCTCGCTTACCGACGACCTGCTGATGCCGCTGATCGGCTTCGTCACCGGCGGGGCCGATTTCTCGGCGCATTTCATCCTGCTCGGCCCGGTTCCCGCCAAGTACGCCGGCAGCATGGAGGATTACGCCGCGCTCAAGAAGGCGGGCGCGGCGCTGTTCGGCTGGGGACAGTTCCTGACCATCGTGCTCAACTTCGTGATCGTCGCGTTCGCGCTGTTCCTGATCATTCGCATGGCCAACAAATATCTGGCGAAGACGATGGCGGCGATGGCGGCGGCGGTCGCGGTTCCGCCCGACGTCGTGATCCTCGAGCAGATCCTCACCGAGCTGAAGAAGCGGCCGGTTTGACGCCGCTCGACCGCCTGCCGGTCTGGACGGAGGCGGGACTGCTCTTCGCCGCGATGCTGGCCGCCTTCGAGCTTGCGGGCCGCCTGCAAGCGCGGAACGTGGTGGGCGAGGGCGGCAAGGAAGCGTATCTCGTGTCGGCCGCGGTCGGTCTCCTCGCGCTGCTGCTCGGCTTCACCTTCAATCTTGCCCTCAGCCACTATGACGTGCGCCGGACGCTCGTGGTGCAGGAGGCGAACGCGATCGCCGAAGTGGGGCGCCGCATCGACCTGCTCGCGCCCACTCCACGCAGCGCGGAACACGCCGTCCTCCTGCGCTACGCCCGGAGCCGGGTCGATCTCGCGCGGGTCGGCGAAGACCCCGCGGCCATCGCGCGCGTCGAAGCAGCGACCGACGCCGAGCAGGCCGCGCTGTGGGCGACGATGACATCGATGGTGCCGAGTCCGACGGCCGGGAGCTGGCTGATGCAGCCGCTCGACACCATGTTCGCCGTTGCCGTCAGCCGCCGGGCGGCGCTCGCCTCGCGCATCCCGACGCAGGTCGCGCTGGTGCTCGGTCTCTATGCGCTGATCACCGCCGCGATCCTCGGCTACGCCATGGCCTATTGCAGCCTGCGCCACCGCGCGATGACGACGGCGCTGTTCGCGCTGCTGGCGATCACCGTCGGGCTGATCCTCGACCTCGACCGGCCGCGCAACGGGTTGATCCACATCGACCAGGAGCCGTTGCAGACGGTCCTCGCGCGGCTTCAGGCCGGGTAGGCGCGGACCGTCGTCGGCACCAGCGTCACCGCCTCGCCGCCGCGCACCACGATGTCGAGCGGGGCGCTGACGTCGATGACGCGGCCGTCGCTGGTGACACACTCGACGCTCGCCCGCGCGGCGGTGTGCGCGACGCGGCGAACGGTGGCGGCAAGGCCCGGGCGGCCTTCGGCGGCGAGGTCGAACTCGTGCGGGCGGACGAAGGCGACACCGGGTCCATCGCCGCACGGCGGCGCTGCGTTGGGCAGGCGGATGCCGGCGAGCTCGACCTCGCCGCCGCGCAACCGGCAGTCGAAACGGCAGGCGTTGCCGATGAAGTCGGCGACGAACGCGGTCGCGGGGCGGTTGTAGACCGCGTCGGGGGTGTCGACCTGCTCGATCCGCCCGGCGTTCATCACGGCGACGCGGTCGGCGAGGTCGAGCGCCTCGTCCTGGTCGTGAGTGACGAAGATCGACGTCAGCCCCATCGTCTCGTGCACGCCGCGCAGCCAGCGGCGGAGGTCGCCGCGCACCTTGGCGTCGAGCGCGCCGAACGGCTCGTCGAGGAGCAGGACGGTCGGATCGACCGCGAGCGCGCGGGCGAGCGCGACGCGCTGGCGCTGCCCGCCCGACAGCTGCGCGGGATAGCGCCGGCCGAGGCCGGGAAGCTGGACCAGCGCGAGCAGCTCGTCGACCCGCGCCCGGATCGCCGCGGGCGTCGGACGAAGGCCTCGCGGACGGACCGTCAGCCCGAAGGCGATGTTGTCGGCGACGCGCAGGTGGCGGAACAGCGCGTAGTTCTGGAAGACGAAGCCGACCTGCCGCTCGCGCGCCGGGCGTCCGGCGACGTCCTCCCCGGCGAAGGTGACGCTGCCGGCATCGGGAAAGTCGAGCCCGCCGATAATCCGCAGCAGCGTCGTCTTGCCCGATCCCGATGGGCCGAGCAGCGCGAGGAACTCGCCCGGCCGCACGTCCAGACTGACGCCATCGAGCGCGGTGTGATCGCGAAACCGCTTGGTCAGGCCGGCGACGGAGACGGTCACTGCACGCCTCCGGCAAGCGAGGTAATCAATGCCCGCTCCCGGTCAGCTGGTCGCCGTAGCGCCACTCGAGCAGCGACTTTGCGACCAGCGTCACGAGCGCGAGTCCCGCGAGCAGCGACGCGACGGCAAACGCGGCGACATAGTTGTACTCGTTGTACAGGATCTCGATGTGAAGCGGCAGCGTGTTGGTCAGCCCGCGGATGTGACCGCTGACCACCGACACCGCGCCGAACTCGCCCATCGCGCGGGCGTTGCAAAGCAGGACACCGTACAGCAGCGCCCAGCGGACGTTGGGCAGCGTGACGCGGGTGAACGTCGTCCAGCCGCTCGCGCCGAGCGACCGCGCCGCCTCCTCGTCGCTGCGCCCCTGCTCGGTCATGAGCGGGATCAGCTCGCGCGCGACGAACGGGAAGGTCACGAACACCGTCGCCAGCACGATGCCGGGGACGGCGAAGATGATCCTGACATCGTGCGCACGCAGCCATTGCCCGGCCCAGCCCTGCAGTCCGAACAGCAGGACGTAGATCAGCCCCGATACCACCGGCGAGACCGAAAGCGGCAGGTCGATCAGGCTGATGAGCAGCGCCTTGCCGGGGAAGTCGAACTTGGTCACCGCCCACGCCGCGGCGAGCCCGAAGGCGATATTGAGCGGCACCGCGATCGCCGCGACCGTCAGCGTCAGCCGCATCGCCGCGACCGCGTCGGGTTCGACGACCGCCGCACGGTACACCGTCAGTCCCTTCGCCAGCGCCCCGGCGAATACGGCCGCGAGCGGCAGCGCGAGGTTGAGGCCGAGAAAGGCGAGCGCGACCGCGATCAACGTCCAGCGCACCCAGCGCGGCTCGCGGGTACTCACAACAGTGCCATCCGGCGAAATTGCGTCATGTCGCCATCCGGCGAAAGTGCGTCATGTCGCCATCCGGCGACGGTCGGCCGCCTGGAGCAGGTTGATCGCCAGCAGCACGGCAAACGACGCGAGCAGCATCGTCGCCGCGATGGCGGTCGCGCCGGCGTAGTTGTACTGCTCGAGCTGCTGGACGATCAGCAGCGGCGCGATTTCCGAATGGAACGGCAGGTTGCCGGCGATGAAGATGACCGACCCGTATTCGCCGACACCGCGCGCGAAGGCCAGGCCGAAACTGACCAGCAAGGCTGGCGCCAGTGCCGGCAGCACCACGTGCCATAGCGTTTGCCAGGGCGCGGCTCCGAGTGTCTCGGACGCCTCCTCGGTTTCTCGCGGCAGATCGCGCAGGACCGGCTCCGTGGTGCGGACGACGAAGGGAATGGAGACAAGACCAGCGCCACCAGTATGCCCAGTGGATTATAGGCAATCTTCACGCCGATCTGCGCCAGCGGCGCCCCCAGCAATCCGTTCGGCGCGAACAGATCGGTCAGGGTGATGCCCGCCACCGCGGTCGGCAACGCGAATGGCAGATCAACCAGACTATCGAGCAGCCGTCGCCCTGGAAAACGCAGCCGCACCAGTACCCATGCCAGCAGCAGCCCCAGCGGCAGCGCGATCGCCGCCGCCAG
>Ga0123338_10003790_pt1 | contig 13454 bp, 11 predicted proteins | sample grotaG_FD_89793 | JGI IMG/M metagenome (GOLD analysis project Ga0123338, IMG submission 89793) | Glacier valley bacterial and archeal communities from Borup Fiord, Nunavut, Canada, to study Microbial Dark Matter (Phase II) -... | ecosystem: Environmental > Aquatic > Freshwater > Ice > Glacier ... | reverse complement strand
AGGGCGTTGCAGACACCGGGGCGCTGGACCTTGCTGTTGATAATTATCTGCTCGGCCTTGTCAAAATCGGCCGACTGGTCGACGAAGACGTGGCAAACCCCCTTGTAATGCTTGATGACCGGGATACGTGAGTTTTCGACCACGAAGCGGATCAGGCTTTCGCCGCCGCGCGGGATGATCAGGTCGATGGACTCTTCCTGTTTGAGCATCTCCAACACCCCTTCCCGTTCGGTAAAGGGAATCAGTGACAGCGCCCCCTGGGGGATGTTCATCTCTCTCAGCACACCCTGCAGAATCCCGGCGATAGCCAGATTGGAATTGATCGCCTCTGACCCCCCCCGCAGGATCACGGCATTACCGGCCTTGAGGCAGAGGGCGGCGGCATCGGCGGTCACATTGGGGCGCGACTCGTAGATGATCCCGATCGTGCCGAGCGGGATGCGCATCTTGCCGACCATCAGCTCGTTGGGACGTTTCCACATTCTGGTCACTTCACCAACCGGATCAGGGAGCGCGGCGATCTCACGCAGCGCAGCGGCAATCCCGCAGATACGCCCTTCATCGAGCATCAGGCGATCCAGCATGGCAGTCGTAAGCGCCTTCTGCTCTCCAGCTGCAAGGTCTTTTTGGTTCTCTGCGATCAGGAACGGTGTTGCCTTCTCGAGGGCAACGGCCATTTTAAGAAGCATATCATTTTTGGCAGCCGTTGAAAGACGTGCCATGGCCAGCGATGCCTGACGGGCATCCTGCGCGATCTTTACAACTTTTTCTGTAATACTCACGATGTCAGCTCCAAGGATCAAATAAATTGATGCAAATATTACGCAATAACAGACGATCCAGCAAGACAATTGAACCATGTAAGAAAACCGTTAAAAGAGCAGCGGAGTAAAATAACGGCGTGCCGATTGACACTCCCGCCGCTCAATGCTACAAGAACCAACCATGCAGACCATCTATCCAATAGTCAGGGCGATCCGGCCTGTTCGTATCATCCTCTGCGCTACCCTGCTTTTGCTGGTCGGGTGTACAAGCTACATTCCCCGTGAAAATTCATACCTCCCTCTGATCGGCCATCCCGGCGACGATACGATAAAACTGGTAACGGTGCCGCTGCCGGTGATCGCTTCGAGTCCGAATGAGGGGGTCACGACCGGTGCCTTGACGGCATTTCTGGCTCATAACAGGCGGGACGAGGTCACGACCCTGCTGGCTCCTCAGGTGACTTACAACAACACTTTCGGGGTCACCGCTTCATTGTACGGAGCGTACTACCCCTCTTCTGACCGGAACATCGAATTCAACCTGTCGCACTCCGACAGGGTAAACCATGATTACGAACTTCGGATCAGAGATACTTCACTGCTGGGTCGCAAGCTGGAGCTGAACGGTTTTTTCTTCAAACTGATGGACGGTTCCTCGCGCTTTTTCGGTTTTAACGCCAAGAGCCCGCAGCAGATGGAAACAAATTATGCCAATGATGAACTCGGCTATAATGTTTCCGCCGGTTACCAGCTTGGACGGCACTTTCAGGTCTCGATCGGCGATCGTTATCGCGATGTCGGAATCCGCCCGGGGGCTTTTGTGGGGCTCCCTGACATCAACGATAAATTTTCATCAGCAGCAGTGCCGGGTATTGACGGTTTCACCACTCATGCACTGCGTGTTTTGGTCTCATACAGCACGCTTGACAACCGGGACACCCCCACTTACGGCGGCTATGCCCGGATTTCATTCGAACCGACGCTGAAAGCATTGGGGGGGGCTGGCGATTACCGGCACTACGAGGTTGAAGCCAAGGGGTACATCCCGCTCGGTAACGCCAAGTATATCAGCGTGTTCCGTCTGATGTACAATCAGACCCTCGGTGCCGACGTCCCGTTTCTGGAACAGAGTATACTGGGGGGGGAGAGTACCCTGCGGGGATACGGTCGCAACCGCTTTATCGACAGCAGTTTTCTGCTCTGTAATATCGAAGAGCGCATCCGGCTTTTCCGCTGGGAGGTGTTCGGTGTGACGGCAGACTGGGAAGTGGCACCCTTTATTGACGTAGGGGGGGTGATGGAGTCGTTGAACAAGGCAACCGGTTCCAATTTCGAGCTTAACCCCGGCATCGGTTTCCGGGCGATCGTACGCCCGAATATTATCGGCAGAGTCGATCTTGGGATCGGCAAGGATGGTCCGGCGGTGTTTGTCGGGCTGGGGTATCCGTTTTAACCCCAAAAAACAGTTAAACACGGAGACACAGAGGACACGGAGAAAAAAATTAAACAAAACAGCTTGTTGGAGAAACAGAGTCAGAAAGTTCTATTCACCTTTATGGTGTTATCTTTATTTAGATAAAACTCCACGGTTCCTCTGTGTTCTCTGTGTCTCTGTGTTTAAAATGTCGGATTTAGGTTTAATCGCTATCTTGCCCGCTTATCCGGGCGCTCGATCTCAAACTTGTCGAGACGGTACTGCAGGGTCTTGTAACTCATGCCCAGGAGCGGCGCAGCCTTGCCGATCACCCATTCCGCCCGTTCCATCGCCTTGACGATCAGCCCCTTTTCGAGTACCTCGATATCGATCCCCTCCGCCGGAAGGTCAAAATTGATGCCGCCCGCCAGTGAGCCGCAGGCGGTGATCTCGGTCGGAAGGTCGTCCGGTTCGATATAGTTGCTTTCGGCCATCAGGATCGAACGCTCGATCACCGACTCCAGCTGCCGAACATTGCCGGGCCAGCTGTAGTTCATCAGCAGCTTCAGTGCCTGTTTCGAGATGCCGTCCATCGTGATTCCGGCCGCCTTGCTGTACTTTTCCAGGAAGAATTCTGCCAGAGTTTTGATGTCGCTCCCCCGCTCGCGCAGGGGGGGGAGATGGACACAAATAACGTTCAGCCGGTAGAACAGATCTTCCCGGAAGGTCCCTTTTTTTATCTCCTGATCGAGCTCTTTATTGGTAGCCGAAACCAAGCGCACATCCAGCCCGATATTGACCTTGCCCCCTACCCGGCGGATCTCCTTCTCCTGAATGGCCCGCAGCAGCTTGGCCTGCATGGCTACGCTCATCTCGCCGATCTCATCCAGAAACACCGTGCCGCCGTCGGCCGCTTCGAATATGCCGATCTCGCGGGCGTTGGCACCGCTAAAGCTCCCCTTTTCGTGGCCGAACAGCTCGCTTTCGATCAGCGTCTCCGGAATCGCGGCGCAGTTGATCGCGATAAACGGTTTGCCCTGGCGCGGGCTCCCTTCGTGAATCGCCCGGGCAATCAGCTCTTTGCCGGTTCCTGATTCGCCCACAATCAGGACGGTTGAATTTGAAGGGGCGATCTTGGCGACGATCCGGAAAACTTCCTTCATTTTTGGATGCTCACCCCGCATACTGGGTATCGTTGCGATCGATTCAACCCGCTTCTGCAGCACCCGGTTTTCGCGCACCAGGCCGATCCGCTCGAAAGCCCGCAGCAGGGTCAGGATCAGATTGTCACGCTCCAGCGGCTTTTCCAGATAATCGAAGGCTCCTTTACGCATCGCCTCCACCGCCGAATCAACCGAGCCGTGGGCTGTCATCATGATGATGCACTGCTGCGGATCATCGGCGAGAACCTTTTCCAGCAGGTCAAGCCCGCTCTGCCCCTGCATCAGGAGGTCGGTTATGATCAGGTCGAACTCGCGCTTTTCCAGCTCTGCCAGTGCTTCGCGTACGCCCGGCACATCTACGACGTCGTAGCCATCTTTTTTCAGGATCAGGTTGAGAATATCCCGCTGTCCCTTTTCATCATCAACTATCAGTATGCTGCCCTTGTTTTTCATGGCCCCTCAGGTTTCCGTCGTTTGAAGCGGTAACGAAACGGTAAAGGTCGTTCCGGTGCCAACCGTGCTTTCAATCTCTATCCCGCCGCCATGTTCCTTGATGATCCGTTCGCTAATAGCCAGACCGAGGCCGATACCGACATCCTTGGTTGTGAAATAGGGTTGGAAAATTTTGCCGAGGTCGTCCGGAGAGATGCCGCTCCCTTGATCGCTGAAGATCAGTTTCACCTGGTCGCCATCAAGCAGTGCTCCGAGAGTGATAGTGCCGCCGTCCGGCATGGCCTGGGAGGCGTTGGTGATAAAGTTGAGGATGCAGTTCCTTAACAGCTCTCCATCGATCCAGAGTGGCGGCAGATCGGAAGGGATCTGCTGATCGACAACGATATGCTGTTCCGTTAATCGGTTCTGCAGCAGCGGCAGTACCTTGGCCAGCAGCTCCCGATACACGACCTCTGTCCGGCGCAGCTTGAGCGGTCGGCCATAGTTCATAAAGTTCACCACCATATAATTTGCGCGGCGCACCTCTTCCTTGATCTTTTCAGTCAACTCCTCCAGCTCGGGGCGCTTGTCGCCGCTGCAGGGGAGGATCTCGGTTTTGAGGTGGTCAATCGCCAGGCTGATATAATTAAGCGGATTCCGGATCTCATGGGCTATTCCCGATGCCAGCTGCCCGACCCGCGAGAGGTGTTCGGCCTCATAGAGGCGTTTTTCCAGCGCTTCACGCTCACGCAGTTTTTCAACCATGTTGTTGAAGCCTACAGCCATCTCTCCGATCTCGTCACTGCTTTCCACCGGAATCGTCACCGACAGGTCACCGGCGGAGACCCGCTTAAAGTCCTCCACCAGGTTTTTGATCGGGGTCGTATAGCGGCGGGCGAGAAAGATTGTCAGGGCGATGCCGACAGTGAAAACCATGCCGGTGGCAAACAGGCGTTGGATAAAATTGGCCCGCTGAATGTCGCGAATATTGTCCAGCAGCATATTGATCTGGACATAGCCGAGTTGCTCATCTCCGACAATGACCGGCACCACCACTTCATACGGTTTCTGGGAGAGCACCGCACCGCCAACCGGCCGCCGAACCGCGTGGATTCCCTTCTCCAGTTTTTTTAGTTCGCGCTTCTTGCCGATCTTTTCAGGATCGGAGGAGTCGATAATCTCCCCCTCCGTATTGATGATGTTGATTTCGTTGATGCCCTTTTCTCGGGCCTTTATCAGGTAATCGGTCAGGCGGGAGGTCTCGGTATCGGAGGTGAGATCCTCAATACTCATTTGGATCGCCTTGGATATCTCCTGAGAACTATCCTGAATCTCGTTCACGAGAGCGGTCTGGGCATACTGGTTGAGGATGAAGAGGGTCAGCAGTGCCAGAACCAGCAGCGAGAGCATGATGATGATCAGCTTGGCATTAAGCTTCATGGGTGCCTGCTATTCCACCATTTCGCCGATCAGATCATAATCTGACGAGTCAGTGATCTTGAGGGTGACAATGTCGCCGATATCAGCGGTTCCGGAGGTGATGAAGACCTGGCCGTCGATGTCAGGCGCCTGGCGTGACGAACGCCCCTTGAGCAGTAGTTCGGTCTCCTCGCTGTACCCCTCCACAATAACCTGCTCGGTCGTTCCGATCAGGGTGCGGTTATGACGGAAGGAGAGCCGCGCCTGGGCACGCATCAGCTTGCGGTAGCGTTCCCGTTTGACCCGCTCCGACACCTGGTTCGGCATCTCCGCCGCAGGAGTTCCCTCTTCCCGTGAGTAGCAGAATACCCCCAGGCGGTCGAAGCGGGTCTGCTCGACAAAGGCTGTCAGGGTGGCAAAATCTTCCATGGTTTCACCAGGAAAGCCGACGATCAGTGACGTACGCAGGGCGATGCCGGGGATTTCGCTCCGCAGCTTGATGATCAGGGTGCGAATCTGCTGCTCACTGCTCCTCCGCTTCATCGCTTGCAGCACCGGGTCGGAGATGTGCTGGATCGGAATATCCAGATACTTGCAGACCTTCGGCTCATCCCGGATCAGCGCGATCAGGCTGTCGGTGATCCCGTCCGGATAGGCGTAGAGGAGCCGTATCCAGCGCAAACCCTCAATCGCAGCCAGCCGCCGGACAAGCTCTTCCAGCGTGCTGCCGTCATCCATGTCGCTGCCGTAACGGGTGATGTCCTGGGAGATGACGTTGATCTCCTTGACCCCACGGGCGACCAGCCGTTCCGCCTCCGCTACCAATGCGTCGATCGGACGTGAACGGTAGGAGCCGCGCAGTTTGGGGATGATGCAGTACGAACAGCAGTTGGAGCACCCCTCACCGATCTTCAGGTATGAGAACCAGGCAGGTGAGGAGTTCAGGCGCGGTAATGTTTCGTCATAGATGAAATCGGGATCGCCGATATAGCGGAGCTGACCTTCCGTGCCGCTCTTTTCGGCCAGAATCTCGGCGATGCGTGGATAGTCCCCGGTACCGATGAAGATATCTACCTCCGGCAGTTCCGCGGCCAACTCCTCCTGGTAACGCTGCGGCAGGCAGCCGGATACGATCAGGGTATGGCAGCGCCCGTCGTGCTTCCGTTCGGCCAGATCGAGGATCGCGTCGATGCTTTCCTGCTTGGCCTCCTTGATGAACGAGCAGGTGTTGACGATGATGACATCGGCATCTTTTTCGTCCGTGGTGATCTCGTAATCCTGCTTCGAGAGTATCCCCAGCATTACTTCGGCATCCACCAGGTTTTTTGGGCAGCCGAGGCTGACCATGCTGACCTTCTGTTTTGCGATTTCGCTCAAAATTTCCCTCGTTTTACTCTCTGAAATTGGTAAACTGCATCTCCACGTCAAGCTCTTTCCCCTTAAGCGCGGCTATAGCTTCCTGCAGATCGTCACGGTTCTTGCCGGTCACCCGCACTTGTTCGTCCTGTATCTGTGCCTGGACCTTGAGTTTTAATTCCTTGATAACGGCAATGATCTCTTTGCCCTTCTCCTTGGAAATCCCCTGCTGGACGGTGATAATCTGGCGCACCATCCCCCCCGATGCCTGTTCAACCTTGCCGTACTGAAGCGCCTTGATCGAGATGCCGCGCTTCATGAACTTGGACTGCAGCACGTCGATGACCGCCTTCAGTTTGTAATCATCATCAGCCAGCACCTTGACGGAATCCTTTTCAGGAGTGATCGAGCTCTTTGATCCCTTGAAATCATAGCGCTGACTGATCTCTTTGGCCGCCTGAGTGACGGCGTTATCGACCTCCTGCATGTCAACTTTTGAAACAATGTCGAATGACGGCATGATTAACCCTCCCATTATTATTACGGTTTTATTACCTCAACCCCCGCAGGGATCTTGAAATTGAATTTTCCGTCGGCTATCCCCCTGTTAACACGCGCCCGGCTGAAGTCAATCCGGGTCCGGTTGCCGCCGGCGTCATGAACTGTCGAGGATACGAGCGGAAAGAGATTTTTGACCACTCCGGACCCCTGCAGCTGTTTGACGGCTTCGGCGGATACGGTCAGCTGGAGTCTGGCCAGAACCGGACTCGCTTTCTTCGGGGTCAATTCAAGCTGATAGTTGCCGTTCTTGTCCTGCGCTTCAGCCGCAAAGGCGACGTCAAAGTCGCGTGAGACGTGGCCGAGACCGGTCAGATACGACAGGGCGATGGAGTTCCCCCCCGCGAACATGGCGGCGACACTGTTGACCATCACCTGCTTGCTTTCCGGTGTATAAAACCAGACCTGCTTGCCGTTGGAGATAATCTGCTGTTTCGGCCGGGAATAATTGAAACGGAACATGGCGGTTGCCGATGCCGGGCGCTTCAGCAGCACTTCACCGCTCCCTTTCTGCTCACGATTGACGGCCGATATGGTGGTTTTCTGGGAAAAATCGGCCTGCACATCCTGCAGCCCTGCATATCCTTTCTCAAGGGCTGAGACAACATCCTTGACAGAAGCCGGTGTCGATGCAGCCGACAGCGGAAGCGCGAAAAGCGACATCAGCAGGCATACGGTAAATATTCTTGTCATTATAATTCCTCCTCTTTGAATCTGTACGCCGCCGCGGAAAAATACCGCAGCTGCAGTAACATGCGATTCTGCCATATATGTGCGTCCGCCGCAACCGTTTCAATATAACCGCTCAGGGCGGCCGACCGTAACGAACCGTCTGCCAGCTTCACTCCGGCAGCTGTGCCAGTGCGCTCGCATCGGCGACAAACAGCACCCGGCAGTCACCGGTGATCGTAGCCCCGCTAAATCCCCGCAGGCGTGAAAGCGGCGATCGGAGTGGGCGGACAAAAATTTCCTGCTGGCCGGAGATGCTATCGACGCTGAAAGCGAACTGGGTACCGCCGACATCACAGACGACCGCCGGCAGCAGAGCGTCGTCGGTTCCTGACGCCGCCGGCAGGTTCAGTACACCCCGCAGGCTCCGGAGCGGCAGGGTGACCCCTTCCAGAACCGCCGTTAAACGGCCGGATTCTTCGACGATATCGGAACGCTTCAGCTCCACTGTCCGCGTGACGACATTCAGCGGAAACGCGATCTCAAACGGGCCACACCGGACAATCAGTGCATGAATGATTGAAACAGTTATCGGCAGCCGCAGCACAAAACGGCTCCCGTGGCCGCTCTGCGACTGAATGGTCAGAACGCCGGCCAGCGCATGCACGGCCTCGCGAACAACATCCATGCCGACTCCCCGCCCGGAAATGTCGGTAACGGCTGCAGCGGTTGAAAAACCGGGTTTGCAGATCAGCCCGTATGCTTCCTGCGGGGTCATCCCTGCGGCCTGCTCCGGGGTGATAAGCCCCTTGCCGACCCCCTTCAGCTTCAGCCGTTCCGGGTCCATGCCGCGACCATCATCGGCAATGATTATCTCAACATGATCCTTATCTCGGCAGACCGTCAGCGTTATCGTGCCGCCGAAAGGTTTGCCGGCCATCACCCGCTCATCGGCCGTCTCCAGACCATGATCAACAGCGTTCCGCAGGATATGGACGATCGGTTCGGTAATTTCTTCCAGAATAGCGCGGTCGAGTTCGATCTCTTTCCCTGCAAGGTGGAAATGGATCTCTTTTCCCTGTTTGCGGGCCAGGTCACGCACCAGCCGCGGAAAACGTTCGGCGATAAAGGAAAATGGGAGCATGCGCGCTTTGAAAACCTCATCGCGCAGAGCCCGCAGCAGCGCCGTAAGCTGGTGGAGCGGCTCGCGGCATTCGGCTGCATCGGCCAGGCGGATCGATTCAGCCAGACGGTAACGGTTGGTAATTAATTCCCCGGTAAGATTGACCAGATGATCGAGCGTTTCGGTTTTGATGCGGACGGTTTTGAAGGAATCGGTCTGTCTGAATTGATGTGGTGCGGGAGCAACCGCTTCGCGGGGGGACTCTCCCCCTTCGTGCGGCGGATTAGCGTGAGAATGCGTGTGGACTTCAGCGGAGGGGGCAAACGCCGCCAATCGCTCGATCACCCCGGCGGTATCTTCAAAGGCGTTGCTCCCCGATTCGATCAGTGTGACCTGGCGGGACAGCGCATCGCTCCCTTCCAGCAGGAGGTCTGCAAGAGCGGGGAGCAGCGGGAATTCTCCGCTGCGGACCCGGCTCAGCTGGTCCTCCATGGTATGGGCGATTCCCACAAGCTGCTCATACCCCATGGTCGCCGCCATTCCTTTCAGAGAGTGGGCATGGCGAAAGAGTTCATCGATTGAGGCGCTGTCGCCGGGGGACTCTTCGAGGCGTACAATCAGCTCGCTGAACGTCGAGAGATGGCTGCGGGCTTCAGAGACGAACAGATCCCGATAGGGGGACATGTCCATTGGTCAATCCTCCAGGCTTTCCAGAACTTCAGCCACTTTTTCGGGGGTAAACGGTTTCTGGATAAAGGCCTTGGCGCCCAGATCGAGTGATTTACGGATGACCTGCTCCTGCCCGATCGAAGAGCAGACAACGACTTTTGAGTCAGGGCAGGCGCTGATGATCGACTCCAGGAGGTCGAGACCGTTTGAGTCAGGCAGGATGATGTCCAGCAGAATGATGTCCGGGTGGCTGGTATGCAGGTGTTTCATCGCCTCTATGCCGCTTGCCGCCTCGGCGGCTACGCTGTACCCCATTTCGACAAGGATGCCGCGCATAATCTTGCGCATGAAGAGGGAGTCATCGACAATCATCACCGTCCGGCTCATAAGCAACCTCCAACTACCCCTTCAATTTATTCAGCAGCAGTTCGTTGACTACCGACGGGTTGGCTTTTCCACGGCTGGCTTTCATGACCTGGCCGACGAAAAAGCCGAATACTTTCTCCTTGCCGCCGCGGAATTCTTCCACCTGTCCGGCATTGGCGGCCATGATTTCGTCGATGAGGCCCTCGATAGCACCGCTGTCGGATACCTGTACCAGCCCCTGCTCTTCGACAATGCTCTGCGGCGCTTTGCCGCTGCGCCACATCTCGTCAAAAACGGTTTTGGCGATCTTGCCGGAAATGGTGCCGTTGTCGATCAGCTTCAGCAGCTCCGCCAGCTGCAGAGGAGCCACCGGACAAGCCTCAATGGATGTCCCGCTGTCATTCAGGGCCCGGGTGATCTCGCCCATAGTCCAGTTGCCGACCAACTTGGCATTGCCACCTGCGGCAACACCCGCTTCAAAATAATCAGCAAGAGCCCGGCTGGCGGTTAGCACTTCGGCGTCGTAGAGTGTTAGGCCCAGCTCGGCAATAAAGCGTTGCTGACGTTGTTCCGGCAGTTCCGGCAGCTCTTGCCGCGAGCGTTCCACCCACTCGTCGCTGATAACCAGCGGCACCAGATCCGGATCGGGGAAATAGCGGTAATCGTGGGCCTCTTCCTTGCTCCGCATCGAGCGGGTTGTCCCGCTGTTCGGGTCAAAGAGCCGCGTTTCCTGAACGACCGTGCCGCCATCCTCGATCAGGTCGATCTGGCGCCGGATCTCATATTCAATGGCCTGCTTGACAAATTTGAAGGAATTGACGTTCTTGATCTCGGCCCGTGTGCCGAGGGTACTTGATCCGACCGGCATAACCGAAACGTTGGCGTCACAGCGGAAACTCCCCTCTTCCATGTTTCCGTCACAAATTCCGAGCCAGGTTACGATCTGGTGCAGCTGCTTCAGGTAGACAACCGCTTCGTCAGAGGAACGGAGATCCGGTTCTGAAACGACTTCCAGCAGGGGTGTGCAGGCCCGGTTCAGGTCAACACCCGAACGATCATTCAGGCCGGAAAGATCACCATGCACGAGCTTGCCGGCATCCTCTTCCATATGGATGCGGGTTATGCCGATCCGCTTTAGCTCCCCACCCTCAAGTTTGATATCGAGCCACCCCCGCTGACAGATCGGGTCTTCAAACTGGCTGATCTGGTACCCCTTGGGAAGATCGGGGTAGAAGTAGTTCTTGCGGGCGAAAATGCTGCGCGGGGTGATGGAGCAGTTGGTCGAGAGACCCGCCTTGATGGCGAACTCCACTACCTTCTTGTTGAGCACCGGCAGAGCGCCGGGAAGTCCGAGGCAGACCGGGCAGGTCTGGGAGTTGGGTTCTGAGCCGAACTTTGTCGAGCAGCCGCAGAATATTTTGGTGTCGGTCAGGAGCTGGACGTGAACTTCAAGACCGATGACAGGCTGGTATTTCATAATATGCTCCGGAAGTTAAATCGTTGCTTTTCTGGTGTGCCACTCGGTAGCCTGCTCGAAAGCATGGCCGGCCCGCAGGATGGTTTCCTCGCCGAACGGTTTGCCGATCAATTGCAGGCCGATCGGGAGACCGGAGTTCGAAAATCCGGCCGGGAGCGACATGGCGCAGGTGCCGGCCAGGTTGACCGGTATAGTGAAGATATCGGACAGGTACATCTGCAGCGGGTCATTGATCTTCTCGCCGATCTTGAACGCCGGTGTCGGTGCTACCGGTGTCAGCATGACATCGACGCTCGCAAACGCCGCCATGAAATCATTCATGATCAGCGTGCGCGCCTTCTGGGCCTTGACGTAATATGCGTCGTAATAGCCTGATGACAGGGCGTAGGTGCCGAGCATGATGCGGCGCTTGACTTCGCTGCCGAATCCTTCGCTGCGACTTTTGCTGTACATGCCCAGCAGCCCGTCAGCCTCGGCGCGGTGACCGAAACGGACGCCATCATAGCGGGCCAGGTTTGAGCTGGCTTCAGCTGTGGCGATCAGGTAATAGGTTGCCACGGCGTAGTCGGTATGCGGCAATGATATATCAACAAATACGGCTCCGAGACGCCGGTAGGTTTCGATGGCGGCATCCATTGCAACCTGTACATCAGGGTCGAGGCCGGCAATGAAGTACTCTTTCGGAAGACCGATCTTCAGCCCCTTTACACCCTTTGCCAGGGAGGCTGCGTAGTCCGGCACCGGCGTATCGACGCTGGTGGAATCTTTGGGGTCGTAACCGCTAATCGCACCAAGCATGATCGCACAGTCAGCCACATCTCGGGTTAGCGGTCCCACCTGGTCCAGTGAAGAGGCGTAGGCAATGACGCCGTAGCGGGAAACCCGGCCATAGGTCGGTTTCAAGCCGACGCAACCGCAGTGTGAAGCCGGTTGCCGGATGGATCCGCCGGTGTCCGTACCGAGAGTCGCGATCGCCTCGCGTGCGGCAACCGCCGCCGCCGAACCTCCCGACGATCCCCCCGGAATACAGGCTGTGTCCCACGGGTTGCGGGTAGGGCCATAGGCGCTGGATTCGTTTGAGGAGCCCATGGCAAACTCATCCTGATTCAACTTCCCGAGCAGTACCGCCCCCTGATCGCGCAGTTTCTCCCAGGAGGTGGCGCTGTAGGGGGGGATGAAATTATCCAGGATGCGGGAGCCGCAGGTTGTGCGGATCCCTTCCGTCAAGAAAATATCCTTGATTGCCAGCGGGATACCGGTCAGCAGATGGCACTCTCCCCGCGCAATCCGTTGATCTGCATCCCTGGCGTTAGCCAGCGCACCTTCGGTCGTTACCGTGATGAAAGAGCCGACCTGCGGCTCAACTGATTCGATCCGCTCAAGCATCGCCGTAGTGGCTTCGACAGAAGAAAGCTGTTTCCCCTTCAGTGCGGTGTGGAGTTCATGGATGGTCATGTCAATAATATTCATGATTTATGTATCCCTTGCCTATTCGATAACTTTTGGTACGGCAAAAAAACTGCCTGCGGTCTCGGGAGCGTTGGCCAGGGCCTTCTTCAGTCCGATTGAAGATTGTATAACATCTTCGCGGAACGCATTTTCCATCGGGACAGCATGCGAGGTCGGCACGATCCCGTCCGTATTCAGTCCTTTAATTTTTTCTACATACCCGAGGATGGCACCCATCTGTTCGGCAAACAGCTCTTTTTCTCCGGGGGTGAGTTCAAGCCGTGCCAGACGTGCCACATACTCGACATCTGCTGTCGTCATCTTCATAGTACCAACTCCAAAAAAAACGATAATTGCCGCGTGTTTGTAGCATGAAATCCTTTCCGTTACAACATTGATCAGATCAATTAGTTGCCCTGAAAATTTTTCACTTGACACGATTGCACTCTTTCGGTACGTTACACCTCTTCAAAAAAATCATGGCCTGTATTATCTACAGGTTGTACTGCGGATGGGGAAATTTATGAAAACAGAAGTAGCTAAAGCTGAAAATGTAAAACGTGACTGGTACATTGTCGATGCACAGGACGCCGTT
>Ga0123338_10003789_pt1 | contig 13456 bp, 11 predicted proteins | sample grotaG_FD_89793 | JGI IMG/M metagenome (GOLD analysis project Ga0123338, IMG submission 89793) | Glacier valley bacterial and archeal communities from Borup Fiord, Nunavut, Canada, to study Microbial Dark Matter (Phase II) -... | ecosystem: Environmental > Aquatic > Freshwater > Ice > Glacier ... | reverse complement strand
GGGCGGCGACGGCCAATCCTACAAAGGCGATACCTAGGGCGATCCCCGTGCACATCATTCGCCGACCGCTAAACGGGGCGTCGCTCCGGGCATGGTGTCGACCCGGCGGCGTCGGGCACCCACCGGCTTGTCGAGCGTGACGACGGCTGATGATGAGAAAGAGCGCGGCGATGCCGCCCGTTGGCGACTCGATCGCCCGGTTGTACCGGACCGGCGAGGGTGTAGGACAGCGGAATACGGCGACGCCGGGCCTACGGCGCGTTGCCCGCGAACGGCCACGCGCTCATCGTCACCACGCCTGCCGCATCGACTTCGATCAGTTGGTTGACGGTGTCGAACCGGCTCGCCTCGATCGCGTCGAGCGCCCGGACGAGAAGGTCGATCTGGACCTCCCAGCGGCGGCTCGGCAGGACGATGAGCAGTCCAGCGTGAACCTCGACATGCTTGTAGAGTCGGAGGAAATCGAGCCGGTTGTTGGTGACGAAGGTGTAATCGCCGCCGGCGATGACCGGCAGCAGCAGCCGGTCGGGCGTCGATGCCAGACCGAGAAAGTTGACGTGGGTCGCATCGAAGCCGCGTCGCTGCGCGATGCCGACGAGCCGCGGGCTCAGGCACTCGTCGAACAGCAGGCGGATCACAATTTGCCGTTCGCCCGGGCCCAGCGCATCACCGCATCGACCGCGCCGAACGGCAAGTACGGATAGTCGCCGACGATCTCCTCGACCCCCGCGCCGTGGCGAATGTAATCGAGAATCGTCTCGGCGGGCACGCGGGTGCCGCCGACGCACGGCATGCCGCCCATCATCTCGGGGTCGCTCGTCACCTCGACGGGCTTGGGTATCCACGGCTTGATCGTTCGCGTCGCCACGGCGGCTCTCCTTGCCGGGCAGATATAGCAGCGTGAGCCGCCCTCCGCCATTCGCGGTGCCGACGCCGACGCCACGTTCAACCCTTCATCCCCGCGAAAGCGGGGACCCATCACCTGCAGCCGGAGATGGGTCCCCGCTTTCGCGGGGATGACGACTATCGTGTTAGGTTCACGCCCGCCGCCACGTCGTCCCGCCGGGGCCATCCTCGAGGATGATGCCCTGCGCGGCGAGGTCATCGCGGATGCGGTCGGATTCGGCGAAGTTTTTGTCGGCGCGGGCGGCGGTGCGGGCGGCGACAAGGTCGTCGATGTTCCCGACGACGGCCGTTGCCTGCAAAGTCAACGGTTTAAGGGTTATTTCTGCGTGGCCAATGACTGGCTCAAGTAACCCGAGCAGCGCCATCGCTGCGCGCATTCCGCCGACATCATCGAGGCGCGACAGGCGCGCGATCGCCGCCACGACCTCGGGAGTGTTGAGGTCATCGGTGAGCGCGCCAATGACGCGTTCAGGCACTTCCGTCGCGGGCAGGTCGGACCGGCGCAGAAACCCCTGCCATCGGTCGAGCGTCGCCTTGCTCTGCGCCAGCAACTCGTCGGTCCACGCCAGCGGCTGCCGGTAGTGCGCGCTGAGCAGCGCCAGCCGCAGCACCTCGCCGCTCCAGCCCGCCGCCAGCAACTCCTCGACCCCGACGACATTCCCCAGCGACTTCGACATCTTGGTGTCGCCCATGCTGAGGAAGCCGTTGTGCATCCACACCCGGGCGAGCGGGGCGCCGTGCGCGCAACTCGACTGCGCGAGCTCGTTCTCGTGGTGCGGGAAGATCAGGTCGAGGCCGCCGCCGTGGATGTCGATCGTGTGCCCAAGATGCGCGGCGATCATCGCCGAGCATTCGATGTGCCAGCCCGGACGCCCGCGGCCCCACGGGGACTCCCACCCCGGCTGGTCGGGCGTGCTCGGCTTCCACAGGACGAAGTCGGCGGGGTTGCGCTTGTACGGGGCGACCTCGACGCGGGCCCCGGCGATCATCTCGTCGAGCGGCCGCCGCGACAGCTTCCCGTAGTCGCCCGGCGCGGTGACGTCGAACAGGATGTGGCCCTCGGCGGCGTAGGCCGCGCGCTTGTCGATCAGGTCGGCGATCATCGCCACCATCTGCGGGAGATGGTCGGTCGCGTGCGGCGCGATGTCGGGCGGCTGGACGCCGAGCGCGCCCATGTCGGCGAGATAATGCGCCTCGAACCGGTCGGTGACGACCTTCGGGTCGACTCCCTCCGCCGCCGCTGCCGCCATGATCTTGTCGTCGATGTCGGTGATGTTGCGCGCGTAGACGACGTGGTCCGCGCCGTAGGTGTGGCGAAGCAGGCGTTGCAGCACGTCGAACACCACCGCCGGCCGCGCGTTACCGATGTGCGCGCGGCCGTAGACCGTCGGGCCGCAGACGTACATCGTCACGCGCGCGGGGTCGGCGGGGACGAAGTCGACCTTCTTCCGCGCCATCGTGTCGTAGAGGCGGATCGGGCTCACAACGGCGTCTTGCTGCCGCCGTCGAGCAGCCGGTCGAGCGCGCCGCGGTCGTCTTTGTCGTAGCCGCCCTTGCGCGTCTCGCGGTCGGGCCGTGCAGCGTCGCGACCGGTCGCGGCGGTTTTCGCATCGGGCACGGGGTGGCGGCGCTTCTCGACGAAATCGACCATCGCCTTCGACGTCACGTCGAGCAGCGGCAAGGTACGCGACGCGGTCAGCCACGCCGGGCGCGGGGCCCCCGCCTCCATCGTGTCGTAGCCGAACTGGACGATGAGGAACAGGATCGACGCGCCGATCAGCCCCTTGAACGCGCCGAAGCCGAGGCCGAGGACGCGGTCGACCGGGCCGACCACCGACGATTTGGTCCGCGCCCCGAGCTCGCCCGCGATCATCCGGAAGACGATGAAGGTCGCGAGGAAGATGACCGCGAAGGCGAGGATCGCCGCCCCCGATTCGGTGCCGGTGACGTGGAACGCGAACGTCTTTCCCGCCGGGTACAGGAAGCGCACCGCCATGATCGCCGCGACCCAGGCGAGGAGCGACAGCACCTCGGTGACGAACCCGCGCGCGAGGCCGGCGACCCCGCCGAGGAGGATGAGCAAGAGGACGACGATGTCGAGCGCGGTCAGGTTGGCGATGAGGCGGGGGCTTAGCGGGTTTCCCCCTCTCCCCTAGAGGGAGAGGGGTTTCACCCCCAGATGATCGACAAGCGCCGCGAGCGTGCGGAACTTCGCCGTCCGCATACCCCCGCTGGCGTCGGTCGACCCGGGCACCAGCGCCGCCGCGAAGCCGAGCTTCGCCGCCTCCTTGAGCCGCAGCCCGGCGTGACCGACGCCGCGCACCTCCCCCGACAGCGCGATCTCGCCGAACGCGACGGTGTCGTGCCCGACCGGCGTCTCGGTCAGCGCCGAGACGAGCGCGGCGGCGACCGCGAGGTCGGCGGCGGGATCGTTGATCCTGAGGCCCCCGGCGACGTTCAGATACACCTCGCAGTTCGAGAAGCTCAGGCCGCAGCGCGCCTCGAGGACCGCGAGGATCATCGCCAGCCGCGCGGTGTCCCAGCCGACGACCGCGCGCCTGGGCGTCGCCCCCGACGGCAGGCGGACGACGAGCGCCTGGATCTCGACGAGGACCGGGCGCGTCCCCTCGAGCGCCGGGAACACGACCGCGCCGCTGACGGCGTGCTCGCGGTCGGTGAGGAACAGGCTCGACGGGTTGGCGACCTCCTCGAGCCCGTCCGCCCCCATCGCGAAGACGCCGATCTCGTCGGTGCCGCCGAAGCGGTTCTTGACCGCGCGCAGGATGCGGTACTGGTGGCTGCGCTCGCCTTCGAAATACAGCACGGTGTCGACCATGTGTTCCAGGACGCGCGGGCCCGCGATTTGCCCGTCCTTGGTCACATGGCCGACGAGCACGAGCGCCGCGCCGCTCGTCTTGGCATAGCGGATCAATTCGTGCGCGGCGGCGCGGACCTGGCTGACCGTGCCGGGCGCGCCTTCGAGCGTGTCGCTGTGCATCGTCTGGATCGAATCGATGACGACGAGGCCGGGGGTCGTCCCCTGTCCCAGCGTCGTCAGGATATCGCGCACCGACGTCGCCGCCGCGAGCGCGACCGGGGCCTTGGCCAGCCCGAGGCGGCGCGCGCGGAGGCGGACCTGGTCGGCGGCCTCCTCCCCCGAGATATACGCGACCCGCGTGCCGTCGAGCGCCATGCGTCCGGCGGCCTGGAGCAAAAGCGTCGATTTGCCGATGCCGGGGTCGCCCCCGATCAGCACCGCCGACCCGGCGACGAGTCCGCCGCCCAGCGCGCGGTCGAGTTCGGCGATGCCGGTCGACGTGCGCGGCGGAATCGCGACGTCGTCGTCGAGGCCCGTCAGCCCGATGCCGCGCCCGCCGCTCGACAGGCTGTGCTTGGCACTGAATGCGGTGACGACGGGGGCCGCCTCCTGCTGGACCGTGTTCCACTCGTTGCAGTCGCCGCACTGCCCGGCCCACCGCGGGGTGACCGCGCCGCACGACTGGCAGACGTAACGAACGGCGGCGCGGGCCATGATGCTCGGGGACTTTCTGGTGAACGAAGCGGGAACATAACAACCGCCTATTTGCGCGGCAAGGCCTTTGCCCGGGCCTTGCGCGTGAACAGGCGGACGATGACCGGGCTCAACCCCAGCGGTACCAGCGCGAACAGCGGGTCGACGAGTGCGGCGGCGAACGCGAGCACGCCGATCGTCACCGGGGCCCAGCCGCCTTGCGCCCAGCGGCGCAGGTCGTCGATCCCGCCGGGGGCGACGAGCGGGCCGCGCATGGCATAGCGTTCGACCATGACGTTGGCGAGACCGGCGAGCGTCAGCCACGCCGCGTAGAAGCAGACGCCGACGCGGGTGCCGACGTAATGGCTGACGAGCGTCGTCGGAAACGGCATGAAGGCGATCGTCAGCAGCGCCCACAGGTTGCGCCCGACGAGGCCGTCGTCGACGCGTTTCAGCCGCCCGAAGACACGGTGGTGCCCGATCCAGAAGCGCCCGACGACGAGGAAGCTGACGAGGAACCCGATATATTGCGGGATCAGCCGGAGCAGCGCGTCGGCGAGCCCGACGTCGGTCGCCGGGACGTTGTCGGGCAGCTTCACCTCGACCACCAGCAGCGTCATCGCGATGGCAAACACCGCGTCGCTGAAGAAGGTCAACCGCTCGAGCTGCAGCTGGTCGTGGGTCTTCTCGGTCATGCGGCCCCCCTGCCTTGCGTGAAACTATTCGCGCGCGCGGTCGAATGATAGGGAGAGCGGCGAGGGGACGACGACGATGCGCGAGAAGGAACTGCGGCTCGCGCTCGTCTGCTACGGCGGGGTCAGCCTCGCGATCTACATGCACGGCATCACCAAGGAAGTGTGGAAGCTGCTCCGCGCGTCCGAAGCGCGGACGCGGAGTGAGGAGCCCGACGCGGGAACTCGCGAGCAAACAGCCTGGGACACCGAGATCGTCTATGCCGCGCTGCTCGACGCGCTTGGCCCCCATCTCGACCTGCGCGTCCTCGTCGACATCGTCGCCGGCGCTTCGGCGGGCGGGATCAACGGCATCCTCCTCGCGCACGCGATCGCCGGCGGGCACGACATGGAGCCGCTGCGCGACCTGTGGCTGGTGGGCGCCGACGTCGACAAGCTGCTCGACAAGGATGCGGCGGCGCATGGCCGCTTCAGCAAATGGTGGGCGACGCCGCTCGTCTGGTACGCACGGTCGAAAGGGTACGGCATGGCCGACGACGTCGTCGACCCGGCGGCGCGGATCGAGGTGCGCGCGAAGCTGTCGCGCTTCATGCGCTCGCGCTGGTTCCGCCCGCCCTTCTCGGGCGTCGGTTTCACCGCGATGCTGTACGATGCGATCCGGGCGATGGAGGCCCACCCCGCCGCGCCGCTGATCCCGCCGGGGCTCCCGCTCGACCTGTTCGTCACCGTCACCGACTTTCACGGCCGGCCGGAGGCACTCACGCTGCATTCGCCGCCGTCGATCGTCGAGACCGAGCATCGACTGATCATTGATTTCCAGAGCAGCGGCGAGGGCATGAGCCCGCGGACGATCGGCGACCCCGCCGAACTTGCCTTTGCGGCGCGCGCGACCGCGTCGTTTCCCGGCGCCTTCCCGCCGGCGCAGGTCGGCGAGATCGACGCGGTGCTGGCTGAGCGCAAAGCAGCATGGCCGGGGCGGGCCGCCTTCCTCCGCCGCATCTTCCCGCGCCGCGCCGCGCTGGGGCAAGTGTACGAGCAGGCGTCGCTGATCGACGGCAGCGTCCTCAACAATCGCCCGTTCGGCCCGGCGATCGAGGCGCTGCGTCACCGCCCGGCGCACCGCGAGGTCGACCGGCGCTTCGTCTACATCGACCCCAAGCCGGGCATGCACGGCGGCGGCATGCCGAGCGACGGACCGCCGGGGTTCTTCACGACGATCCTCCGCGCGCTTGCCGACATCCCGCGCGAACAGCCGATCCGCGACAATCTCGAGGCGATCGCGGCGCTGTCGGTCCGTGTCCGGCGGCTGCGCCAGGTCGTCGACGGCATGGCGCCCCAAGTCGACGCGGCGATCGAAGACGCGATCGGCGCGCGCTTCTTCTTCCTGCCGCTGTCGGCGGCGCGGCTGTCGGACTGGCGGTCGCGGACGCAGACGGTCGCCGCGCAGCGCGCGGGGTTCGCCTATTCGGCGTACGGCCAACTGAAGTTCGGGCAGGTCGTCGACAGCCTCGCCGCGCGGATCGCCGCGCTCGGCGGGTCGGGTCCCGGGATCGTCGCCTATGTCGTGGCGCAAGACCTCGTCGTCGAGGATGCCGCCGAACGCGGCGGCGCGGGGTCGGCGTTCGTCGGCTTCCTGCGCCGCTTCGACCTCGACTTCCGCATCCGGCGGCTGCGGTTTTTGCTGCGGCGGTTGAACCGGCTCGCCGTGGCGCAGAACGACCTCGCCGACCGGCGCGCGATCGAGGCGTTGAAAGCGTCGCTCTATGCGCTGCTCTCCCCCTACCTCGACCGGCGGCGCGACGAATTCTATGGCGACGCGGTCCGCGCCGGGCTCGTGGGCGAACCGGTTGCGGCGCTCGCGGCGTTCGAAGCCGCGCTCGACCTCAAGGCGCTCGACACCGCGACCGACGCGCGGCTGGTCGAGCTGTTCGCAATGGACCTTTCCAGGGACGTCCGCCGCGCGCTGCTCCGCGCCTATCTCGGCTTTCCGTTCTACGACATCGCGATGCTGCCGCTGCTTCAGGGCGACGGGCTCGACGAGTTCGACGAGATCAAGGTCGACCGGATCGCCCCCGAGGACGCGACCGCGATCCGCACCGGCGGCCACATGGCGACGCTCAAGGGTACGCAGTTCAACTCGTTCGGCGCGTTCTTCAGCCGCGCATACCGCGAGAACGACTATCTCTGGGGTCGTCTCCACGCCGCCGACCGGCTGATCGACATCGTCGTGTCGACCCTCGAGGGGTCGAGCGCGGCCGACCTGATCGAGCCCGCGACGATCGCACGGCTCAAGCGGCAGGCATTCGGCGCGATCCTGACGGCGGAACGACCGTTCCTCACCGCGATCCCCGATCTGTTCGCGAGCCTCGAGCGCGAAATCGCGGGCTAGATCTCGACCTGGCTGCCGAGCTCGACGACGCGGTTGGTCGGCAGCTTGAAGAACTCCATCGCGCTTTCCGAATTGCTCAGCATCCAGGCGAAGACCTTTTCGCGCCAGATCGCCATGCCGGGGCGGTCGCTGGCGAGCAGGGTCTGGCGGGCGAGGAAGAAACTGGTGTCCATCATCTTGATCTTCGGGCCGCAATTCTCGACGAGCTTGAGGGTCGCCGGAATGTCGATTTCCTGCATGAAGCCGAAGCGCATGATCATGCGGAAGAAGTTCGAGCCGAGCGCGCGGACTTCCATCCGGTCCTCGTCGTCGACGAACGGCACCTCGTCGATCACCACCGTCAGGATCAGTACGCGGTCGTGGAGGACCTTGTTGTGCTTGAGGTTGTGGAGCAGCGCGTGCGGCACGCCTTCGGGCGACGAGGTCATGAAGACGGCCGTCCCTTGAACGCGCGTCGCCGCGGTCGCGGCGGACTTGATGAACACCTCGATCGGCATCGCGCTTTCGCGCAGCCGGAGCATCATCAGGTGCCGTCCGCGCGCCCACGTCGTCAGGAAGGTGAAGGTCACGGCACCGACGAGCAGCGGGAACCACCCGCCGTCGGGAATCTTCGTCAGGTTCGACGCGAAATACGCGCCGTCGACGATCAACAGCACCGCGATCAGGGGGATCGCCCACAGCCGCGGCCATTTCCAGATCGTCAGCACGAGGACCGCGACCATCATCGTCGTGATGATCATCGTCCCCGTCACCGCGATCCCGTAGGCGGCGGCGAGGTTGTTCGAGTTGCGGAAGCCGAAGACGAGCAGGACGACCAGAGTGAGCAGCGCCCAGTTGATGATCGGGATGTAGATCTGCCCCGCCGACGCCGCGCTGGTGTGGACGATCTTGAGCCGCGGCAGGAAGCCGAGCTGGACCGACTGCTGCGCCACCGAGAAAGCACCCGAGATCACCGCCTGGCTCGCAATCACCGTCGCCATCGTGGCGAGGATGACGAGCGGCAGCCGCGCCCATTCGGGTGCCATCAGGTAAAATGGGTTCTGCGCGGTCTCGGGGTGACCGAGCAGCAGCGCGCCCTGGCCGAGATAGCTGAGCATCAGCGCCGGCAGGACGAGGTAGAGCCACGCCGCCGAAATCGGCCTGCGCCCGAAATGCCCCATGTCGGCGTAGAGCGCCTCCGCCCCCGTCACCGCGAGCACGACCGAGCCGAGCGCGAGGAAGCCGAGCACGGGATCATGCGCGAAGAACAGCACCGCATAGTGCGGCGACACCGCGGCGAGGATCGACGGATTGCCGACGAGCTGAACCACGCCGAGCCCGGCGATCACCGCGAGGTAGACGAGCATGACCGGGCCGAACAGCGCGCCGACCTTCGCGGTGCCGCGCGACTGGAACAGGAACAGGCCGATCAGGATGCCGATCGAGATCGGCAGGACGAGGGGGCCGAGGCCGCTCTCGACGACGGTCAGCCCCTCGACCGCCGACAGCACCGATATCGCCGGGGTGATGATGCAGTCGCCGAAGAACAGCGCAGTCGCGAGCACCCCGAGCAGGACGAGGTAGCGCGACCGGCCCGCGCCGGGCGACAGGCGCGAGATCAGCGCCAGCAGCGCCATCGACCCCCCCTCACCGCGGTTGTCGGCGCGCATGACGATGAACACGTACTTGACCGTGACGACGAGGAAGAAGGTCCAGAAGATCAGCGAGACGACGCCGAAGATGTGGAGGCGGTCGACGGCGAGCGGGTGGTGCCCGACGAACACCTCCTTCATCGCATAGAGCGGGCTCGTCGCGATGTCGCCGAAGACGACGCCGACCGCACCGATCGCAAGCTTGCTGAAGCTGTCGCTGTGGTGCCCTGCCGCCGAGGGTGATCCAGCGAGCGCAACCGGCGGGTTGGCAAGATCGGGCGCGACGGCTTCGTTCATCGGGGAACCGGCGCGACTCGCTGCGGAATATTCACCTGGACTCGGCCCCTGCCGTCCGGACGACCGGACCGGCGGCGCGTTAGCATGGTCGATTGTGCGCTGCAACGTGGCGGACGGCCCAAGCTCCCGCTATACGCGCGGCAAAGTCCCAGCAAGGAAGCCATGATGCGCGTCGGTGTACCCAAGGAAATCAAGATCCACGAATATCGCGTTGGCCTGACGCCGCCGTCGGTCGCCGAATTGACCGCCAGTGGCCACGCCGTAACGGTCGAGACGGGCGCCGGGTCCGGCATCGATTTCACCGATGCCGACTATGTCGCAGCCGGTGCGACCGTCGTCGACAGCGCCGCCGCCGTGTTCGCCGCCGCCGACATGATCGTCAAGGTCAAGGAGCCGCAGATCGACGAATGCGCGATGCTGCGCCCAGGGCAGGTGTTGTTCACCTACCTCCACCTCGCCCCCGATCCCGACCAGGCGAACGCGCTGATCAAGTCGGGCGCGACGTGCATCGCCTATGAAACCGTGACCGACCGCCTCGGCGGGCTGCCGCTGCTTCGCCCGATGTCGGAAGTCGCGGGACGGATGTCGGTCCAGGTCGGCGCGCACTATCTCGAGAAGGAACAGGGCGGGCGCGGCATCCTGCTCGGCGGCGTGCCGGGCGTCGCCCCTGGCCGCGTTGCGATCCTCGGCGGCGGCGTGTCGGGGGTCAACGCGGCGCAGATGGCGGTCGGCCTGCGCGCCGACGTCACGATCTACGACATCTCGACCGCGCGCCTCGCCGAGATCGACGAGATGTTCGAGGGCCGCGTCAAGACGGTGTTCAGCTCAAAGGCCGCGATCGAGGCGGCGGTGGCGAGCGCGCACGTCGTCATCGGCGCGGTGCTGATCCCTGGCGCTGCCGCGCCCAAGCTCGTCACGCGCGACATGCTCAAGCTGATGAAGCGCGGGTCGGTCCTCGTCGACATCGCGATCGACCAGGGCGGCTGCTTCGAGACGAGCCACGCGACGACGCACCAGGACCCGGTCTACACGATCGACGGCATCATCCATTACTGCGTCGCCAACATGCCCGGCGCGGTCGCGCGGACATCGACCTTCGCGCTGAACAACGCGACACTGCCGTTCGCGCTGCGGCTGGCGAAGCTTGGGGCCGAAGGCGCGATGGCGGCCGACCCGCACCTCGCCGCCGGGCTCAACGTCATGGCGGGCAAGATCCGTCATGCCGCCGTCGCCGAGGCGTTGGGAATGGAATTCGTCGCATGAGCGCGCCCGACGTTGTCAACTGGCGGCGACTCGATGACCGGATCACGACGTCGGGGCAGCCGTCCGAAGCGGCGCTCGCGGCGATCCGCGACATGGGCGTCGAACACGTCGTCAACCTCGCGCTCCACACCCACGAACAGGCACTGCCCGACGAGGCGGCGAGCGTCGCCGCGCTCGGCATGACGTACACGCACATCCCGGTCGCGTTCGACGATCCGACCGAGGACGATTTCGCGCGGTTCTGCGACGCGATGGCGGCGATCGGCGACGCCCCGGTCCATGTCCATTGCATCCTCAATGCGCGCGTTACGGCGTTCATCCTGCGCTGGCGGCGCGACGTGATCGGCGACGGCGACCCCGCCCGCGCGATGATGGACAGCGTCTGGCGTCCCGGCGGCGTGTGGGCGACCCTTGTCGGCGACGCGGCCCGGGTCGATCGGGCGATCGAATACGCCGGCCGCGATTATTGACCGGCTCGTGACCCCGAGGGCGTCTATTGCAATCGCTTCGCATTAACATTACGGGCCTCGCTGACGGTCAATCACGCGAAGGCTCCGATGCGATCATTCCTGTTCCTGGCGACGGCGCTCGCTTGCGCACCCGCATCGATCGACGCCGCCGAGGCCGACTTGGCCCGGGCCGAGGGCGAGATCATCGTCACCGGCCGGGCGGAGGGGTATCTCGTCACCAGCGCCGCCACCGCGACGCGAACCGACACGCGCCTGCTCGATCTTCCCCAAAGCGTGCAGATCGTAACGCGCGATCGGCTCGACGACCAAGCGCAGCGCAGCATCGCGGATGTTCTGCGCTATGTTCCCGGAACCACCGTCGGTCAGGGCGAGGGAAATCGCGACCAGATCACGTTGCGCGGGCAGAACACGACCGCCGACTTCTTCCTCGACGGCGTCCGCGACGACGTCCAATATTATCGCAGCCTCTACAACATCGAGCGCGTCGAGATTCTCAAAGGACCTTCGGCGCTGATCTTCGGGCGCGGCGGCGGCGGCGGCATCGTCAACCGCGTCCAGAAGACGCCGTTCGACACCCCGCTGGCGATCGTCGGCACGGCCAGCGGCAACAGTTTCGGGGCGTGGGACGTCGCCGCCGATGTCGACGCGTCGATTGCCGCCAACGCTGCCGTCCGCGTCAACGCCAACTACGAACGGCTCGACAACCACCGCGATTTCTTCGGCGGCGAGCGGTATGCGGTCAATCCGACCCTCGCGGTCGACCTCGGCGGAGCGCGGCTCGGCCTGAGTTACGAATATGCCCACGACGACCGGGTCGTCGATCGTGGCGTCCCGTCGATCGCGACCGCCCCCGGCGAGCCCAATCGCCCGGCCACCGGCCTTCGTGACACCTTTTTCGGCGTCCCCGGCGTCAACCGCACGGGGCTGACCGCGCACATCGCCAAGGCGCGCCTCGATACCGACCTCGCCGGCAACCTGAAGTGGTCGTCGACCGTGCTCTACGGCGACTATGCCAAATATTACACCAACGTCTTCGCCAACGGCCCGGTAGACGCAAAGGCCGGGACCGTCGTGCTGTCGAGCTATTCCGAACCGAGCACGCGCCGGAACGTCATCGCCCAGACCAATCTCGTCTGGGACCAGAAGCTCGGCTGGATCGACAACAAGATCCTGTTCGGCCTCGAATACGCCGACCAGCGGTCGGCGAACCAGCGCCGCAACGGGACATTGTCGAACAGCGTGCTCAACCTTGCCCGAATCGCCTATCCGAGCGTCGTGTTCGGCGCGCTGGCGGTCGACAACACGTCGACCGTGACGGTTTTCTCCGGCTTTGCGCAGGACCAGATCAGCTTCGGCCCGCACGTCGATCTCATCGTCGGGGTCCGCTACGACCGGTTCGCGATCCGGGGAACCGATCGGATCGGCACGCCCCGCCCGTTCGCGCGCACCGACGCGAACGTCAGCCCGCGCGTCGGGCTGGTCCTCAAGCCGCGCGACGACGTCTCGGTCTACGGCAGCTACAGCCGGTCGTTCCTGCCGCGGTCGGGCGACCAGTTCCGCGCGCTGACCCCGACCCAGGCCAACCTCGAGCCGGAAAAGTTCACCAATACCGAAATCGGCGCGAAATGGGACATCGGGCCCGGTTTCAACGCGACGCTGGCGGTGTTCCAGCTCGACCGCGCCAACGCGACGACGCCCGACCCGAACAACGTCCTGACGACGATCAACGTCGGTGGCACCCGGACCCGGGGGGTCGAGCTTGCCGTCGCCGGGCGGATCACCCCCGCGTGGCAGGTCAGCGGCGGCTATACCCATCAGGACGCCGCGCTGCGCGGGAACCGCTCGGTCCGACTCGCGCAGGTGCCGCAGCATCAGGTTGCGCTGTGGAACCGCTATGACATCAGCCGTCGCGTCGGCTTCGGGGTCGGCGTGGTCAACCAGTCGAGCCAGTTCGCGGCGATCCGCACCAGTCCGACGACAACGCGCCTGCCCGCCTTCACCCGGGTCGATGCGGCGGTATTCGTCAAGGCGACGCAACGGATCGACCTGCAGGTCAATGTCGAGAACCTGTTCGACACGACGTATTTTTCCGATGCGCAGAACAACAACAACATCAGCACCGGCGCGCCGGTCAACGCCCGGTTCACCGCCCGGGTCAAGTTCTGAGCGGTCGCGGCCGGCGCCGCTATCCAGCGAGCGCCGCCAGCCGCTCCCGCACCGCGATTAGGTCGGCGACGAAGCGATCGTATTCGAGCGCGGCTGCCGCCTTGTCCTCGATCCGCAGCAGGAAGCTCGGG
>Ga0123338_10003787_pt1 | contig 13457 bp, 13 predicted proteins | sample grotaG_FD_89793 | JGI IMG/M metagenome (GOLD analysis project Ga0123338, IMG submission 89793) | Glacier valley bacterial and archeal communities from Borup Fiord, Nunavut, Canada, to study Microbial Dark Matter (Phase II) -... | ecosystem: Environmental > Aquatic > Freshwater > Ice > Glacier ... | reverse complement strand
TTCAATAAACAAGGTTGTTAAATTGTCAAGGCTTGTGTCGTGATTGCTCCCAAAAGCCTTGATTTACAAAGCTTTCAGGATTGTTAAGAAAGATCCTTATAAGGCATAGCTTCTTAAGGGGGACTTTGAGAAGAATCTTGTCCCCCCCTTCTTAAGGGGGGTTAGGGGGGATCGAAATTCTATGCAGCCTCATAAAAAATTGGTATTACCGGATTTGAGATGACACGAAGAAACCAGGTTTTTTTACCGTTTCTGCCGATCGCAACAGAAGTATTTTCGTAAAAAAACCCGGTTTCCTGCCACGGGTGCATCCAAAACTAGAAAGAAGCAAAATACTTTTTCTGCCCCTCGCTCAACTCATCCAGCCTTCTAGGGCTGTTCGCTGACGGCGCAATCTCAAAAATCTTCCCCCCCGATCGATCTCCAACAACAATGCAGACAACAATGTTGTGAATTGAATTTAGACAACTTGCGCAGACACAACCGAGAGATGTCAAATCGCGCCCTTTTTAGAGAGTGCTGCAATCATCTGCCGTTTCACCGCTTTCGCCCAAAGCTCAAACTCAGAACTGTTGATGTTGTTAATTTTCACTTCCTCAACAGCCTGATGTGGGGCTTGCTTCTGTACTGTAGTCTCCATGCTTTTTTTCCTCGTCCAAAAAATGTTAGTAGTCGATCTTAAGCATTGAGCATCATACCTCTATTGTATGTACTAATTCCTGCAATTAATTACACTAAAGACATAGAATTTAACCATAAAATGCAGTGAGTACATCTAGATAATGCAATTTACGAATTTCATCTCAAAAATCCTGCAACCATTGCTAAATATAGATTTTTCGTGACATTAAAATCTTAAAGTTTAGATCCTATGACAATATCAAACCAATACGTATGTTAGTCAACTTATTTTTAAATGATGTATTGGCATATACAACAAAAAATAATTTTATTGAATTCACATAGTGCCGTAAAGGCGATCGCCCGCGTCTCCCAGTCCCGGTACAAGATATCCGCGATCGTCCAAACGCTCGTCAACTGCCGCCGTATAAATCTGCACGTCAGGGTGCTGAGGAATCGGCGTTTCTATCTCTTCATATTTGAGCGGCAAATCTCGCGTCACCTCATAGGCTAGCAGCATCCCAATCTCTCTCAGCAGTTAGCGAAATTTCGCCGTACTCGTTTGAGTTTGCCGCATTAAAGTTAACTTGTGCTGTATCAAAGAATGGTCGATAACATGAACTTTATCACTCATTTTTTTTAACAATTAATCTGCTTCATTCTAACTTATCAGTTCTGGACACACTCCTACACTTGCCTTTGGTTCGCACAACGCGCTCCTAAGTATGCGATGTTTTAAAATACACAAGTAAGTCATTCTTTTGTTTACTCTCCATCCCTAGTTTTCCCTAGTAACGCAGATCCGCCCAAAATCCTCCAGACTGCTCTGGCTAATGTATCGCGCTCCAAAAAAGCGCAGTAACATAGTAGAGCTGGAGCTTAGCAACGGAATCTTCCGGAACTTTCACGAACAGATATGAATCTTAGAAAGTATCAGCAAAAAAACCTTTTCTTCGATTAATTCACCAATCAAGAAAATCTGCTATATATACTGCAATCTAACTCATCAGCTTAGATTGACTAATTTTTAGCTTATCAAGGTAAAAACGGTCATTTCTAAGCTTAAAAAACCTTACCTAAATGCAGTTTCAGTTTTTCAGGGTAATCAAAACACACAACTTAACTTGTTAAGGAGAACATCCATGAATTTCGTAAAACTATTGCTAGCTACGGCATTAATGACTGCTTCTATCAGCCCCGCCTTTGCTGCTACTCCGGCAGTTAAAATTTTAGGTGCAAGCTATGGCGGTAGCGGTTGCCCCGATCGCTCCGCCAGCGTCAGCGTCAGCCCCGACGGTCAAGAACTCACCATCCTGTTTGATAAGTTTGCAGCCCAAGGGAATATCTCAACAGAAACCAGGAAAAGCTGCAATCTCAGCATTCCCATCCAAGTACCCCAAGGCTTCCAAATTTCGATCTACGATGCTGATTACCGCGGCTACGTTGCTCCTAGAACCACAGGAACCCTGCGAGCAGAATACTTTTTTGCTGGAACCCGTGGCCCAGTTTTCAATCGTAATCTTAGCGGCGAAACTAACTACAACGTTCGAGATAGCTTAGCCACTGTAGCTGATGTTTGGTCTCGCTGCGGCGACAGCGTGAACATGAGAGTAAATGCTTCGATGACAGCCCGTGGTGCCGGCACGGCCACCGTTGACTCCTTCGATTTAGCTCATCGCGGTTTAGTTTATCACGTCAAATATCGCACTTGCCGCTAAGCAGAAACACTAAAAAATAGATAACATTGATAGCCCGGATTCTTTACGAAACCGGGTTTCTTTACGAAACCGGGTTTCTTAATGCTCTAATTGTATCAATTCCGGCTGCGCCGAAATGATGTAGAGGAGACGGCAGTGCCGTGTCCCTACGTCAGATTAATTGTAGGGAAACGGCACTGCCGTCTCCTAATTTCTTATGATACTGCCGTGTCCTGATTTCTTAGTCAAAACACAGTCCCGTCACTTTCAATCTGAATTGGTGGCACTCCACCAGCCCTTAATTCTGATGCAATTTTCCGCCCCGCCGCCCAAGTTCCCCCTTGCAAAATCTTCACCAGCGGCAATTGAGTGCCACTCAATTGCAGTTTTTCTCGCATAGCTGCGGCAATTTTATCTAAAAGAATCACAGTTAGCGATCGCCATTCCACTATAACTTCCGAACCCGGCAAATAACTCTGTGCAAAAATAGCAGCATCCTTTGCCCGCAGCAGCCCGATATCCAAACACAAACCGCCGTTGCGGTACTCCGGCAATCCCGTTAACTCATCCAATCCAACGACTTCTAAACCAAGTTCTTGCAGCGGTTCCAGCAGCGAATAAGTCAACCACTGCGACAGTTTGTGAAACGGCACAAATTCAGAGTCCAGATGTGCTCCTTGCAATGCCGGATGCCGCCAAACATCGCCTAAATTGATACCGCTAATTGCATATCTTCCCGGCCAAATTTCCCCAAAACCTGTCAAAATAGTACTTAAAATTTCAGAAGCATTGACAGTTTTGACTCCAGAAACTCGACTGTCGAGCAAATATTTTGCCAAATTGCCGGGACGCGGGTTTTCGATGCCAAATAATAATGGATGCTGGCAAATCGCCTTCCCCAAACGCTGCAACAATTCTAACCTGCCTGTTAAACCAATTAGCGGATTGTCTCCACTGATCTGAAATCCCGCAGCTAAAGTTTCTAGTTTTAATTGAGAAAGTCCCCGCGAATCAGCTTGCCAAGGAAAATCGGGATTGCTAGAAAAAACACCTTGACAAAACATCCGAAAAGTGGCTATTGCTAACCCTTCCGAACGGCGATAAACCTGTCCGGTTTCTGTTTCGCAATATTGCCAATCTGCACCAGCGCCAGCATCCAGCAAAACGCTGATAATTGCTAAATCAAATTTAATTTTAGCTTTTTGTATCGGTGCAAATTCTGCTAAAGCTGCGTCCAATTCGGCGATTCGTGGCAAGTTGCCGACTTCAAAATGTCGCCAGCGACTGTGAAAGGGAATGTTAAAATCGGGATACTGTTGGTAGGTTGTATCAATTACATAGTTTGCTGCTTTGTCGAGTTGGGATAAATCGACGCGGAAGTGGCGGAGTTTATTTTCGGAGGCTAAATCAAAAAGCCGATCGCACTTTTGGCGAATCGCCACCGTAGTTCTCAGATATTCTACAGTCTCAAGTTCAATATTGTCCAACTTCATACCACCAAGCAGCGGTAAACATCATTTTCTTTAAAATAGTCAAACTGACTGTAATCTAAAAGATTATCTAAAATCACATTTCTATCGATTTTGATCAGCTTATATTCCCACTTCGAGCCACTGACTTCACGCTTTACTTGATCGGAAACTATCACCGAATTTTTTTCTGTACCCGGAGATACTATTTTACTTATATCTTCCAGGCGATCGGCTATATTAATATCTTTTCCGTAAGTACAAGACCGAAATATATACAAATTGCCCTTAGCAACTCCCACCGACAAGCCACAAGGTATTTGATTACCATGAATAAAAAGTTTCCAATTCTCGCACAAACTTTCCATTGCCGCTAAGGCTGAGTGAGCTTCCGGGAAAGTCAACAAATGCGAATCACCAACAATACTCCGAATTGTGCCGCCATATTCCTCGCAAATTGTTTTTTCAAAAGTATCAAAGTTAGTGAGCAAATATTCAACATCTCTAATAGAATTGGATTCTTGATAAGCAATAAAACCTCTCAAATCAGCTTTAATTATTGCTTGATTTTCGACAATTCGCGTCTTGTGACTTTGGTCAACTTTGTAGACTTTTTCAGGTTCGCTCATCCCTTTCAAAGAAAACTCATTCACAAAAGATGTTTGCACTTCTGCTTTGTTGAGCGCCAACCATGCCGCTTGTGACAAATATATTTCATCTTGCGGAGTTACTGATTCTATGCGCGCTGTTAAATTCACCGTATCGCCAAAAATATCTTTATCTTGATGTAAGACATCTCCTAATGTAATCGACACGCGAATAGCTAATCGTTCATTGTTCGCCTTGCTAGATTGTTCAGCTCTCAATTCTTGCTGCATTTCTATGGCTGCCATAGCCGCTGCTGTAACGCTAGGAAAAATTATCCAAAATGAATCGCCTTCTCCTTTAATCACGCTGCCTTCATTTCTGGTACTAATATCTGAAATAAAATTTTTATGCTCGTTTAACAAACTACTTAAGTCCGACTGAGATAGTTTTTTAACCCTGGCGGTATATCCGCAAATATCTGTTTTTACGATCACAGTAGAACGCAAATTAGCCATAACCTACCCTGACTGATCAAAAACCAGCAATAAATTTTATTTGGCAAAGACGCAATAGTTCGTGTCCGATCGATCGCGTCTTTGCCCTCTCAATCTCCTAAATCGCGTCCGATCGCTTCTGCAAGAATTGTAGCATCTGGCGCAGGGTCTGGCGTGTAGTAGCCAGCGGCTTTTTTGGCGACGATTTCGACTTGTGCGTCTGCGGGAATCCAATCTTCGGGAATGGGGATGCGATCGACCACCTGAATGCCAGAATTGATAATCGCATTGTACTTCAGATCGCTCATCGAAACTAAACTGTCAATTCGAGAGATACCCAACCAGTGAAGCACATCTGGCATTAGTTCTTGAAACCGCATATCTTGAACCCCTGCAACACATTCAGTGCGAGTAAAATAGGCATCAGCTCGATCGCCACCTTCCTGCCGTTTTCTGGCATTGTACACCAAAAACTTAGTCACTTCCCCCAAAGCTCTGCCTTCCTTGCGGAAGTAAACAATTACCCCAGAACCGCCAGATTGTGCAGTTTGGATGCAAATTTCAATCCCGTGTACCAAATAAGGACGACAAGTGCAGATATCCGAACTAAACACATCAGAACCGTTGCATTCATCGTGTACCCGTACCGCCAACTGCTTCTGCGGGTTAGAAATATTCGCGACATCGCCAATAATATAAACCGTAGTTCCGCCAATTGGGGGCAAGAAAACGTGCAAATCCGGTCGAGTAACCAAATCCGAGAACATTTCGCCTGTTTGCTCGTACAAGACACGACGGAGAACACTTTCTTGCACACCGATCCGGCGAGCAATTCCCGGCAAATACCACACCGGGTCGATCGCAATTTTTGTTACAGCTAAATTGCCACCTTTTTTAACTATCTTGCCATCAATTTGCACCCGCCCCTTGGCGATAGCCTCTTGCAATTCCGGCATATTAATGTGAGCTTGAGTGACAGCAATTGTCGGGCGGATATCGTATCCCTGCTGAGCAAATGAAGTGTAAATTTCGCTAACCAAACCGCCAAAGGGATCGAGAGAAACAATCAAATTGCGATCGCCCCAACTTGGATGCGGCCCGATGTGTGCAGCCGGAGACGTGTTGGTAAAATCAGGCCGATGATCCGCTTGGAGTGCGCCCGAAGCAACTGCTAGCGCTCGATAAACAGAGTAAGAACCCGAATGAGTGCCGATCGCATTCCGGTGAGACGATTTGCTGAGGCTGCCAACTACAGGCCCTCGTTTCAGGGGATCGATTTCTCCCCAATAAATGGGAAGAGGTTTTCTGCCGGATCTGTCGGGATGGGACGTTAAAACTATATGCTTGGATTTTGACACAGTTTTTTAGGCTCTTGCTGTAGACGCTGTTGGTTGTAAATGAAATTCCAATTTGAAGCAGTGATTTATAATAGCAACAGGATTTACGATCTGGAAGTATCCAGCATAGCCAAACTCGTGACGCTGACTGTCGCGATTTCATCAAAAATCCAAAAATTCTTCATTTTTCGGCGTTGCTGAATTTAGGTATGATTCACTCGCTTAGGCAATCCCTTAAATTTCGGAGGCAATTCATGATTTGCCTGTACGGGCAATTCATGAATTGCCCCTACTAAATTTCGGAGGCAAATCATACTCCTTTCTCAGCAACGCCCATTTTTCCTTGTGCGCACTCGGGCTGCACTGCAAACAACAAAGCTACATATTTAACCCTAGTTTCTAGAACAATTATATTTCATTTGTGTATGAGATTTTTGTTTGACTAACCTTTCTAGGTTGCAGAGGGCGAAGAAAGTCTATAAAAGAGAGAAAAAGAGATATTTGCAATTCCTGCAATGATTGGTATAGTTACAACTGGTAGGGCTGAATTATCAATAAAATACTAACTCACAAAATTAATGTTGCCAAGTACATCTAATTATTTGCTAAAAAATGGTCGCGTACCCCAGTCTTTGATAGAAATGCCATCGATCGCCCTATCAGCATCTACTGACAACAATTTTTGTTTAGTAGATGTGGAAATTGCAGCGGGTACGATCGCCCGAATTACCCCAGCAGGTACTGAACATTTATTCCCAATTGCAGATATCCCAATTGTCGATTTGTGCAATGGATTAATTTTGCCTTGTTTTGTGGATATGCACACCCATTTAGACAAAGGACATATTTGGGAACGATCGCCCAATCCCGATGGAACTTTTGCCAGCGCGATCGACACAGCACGCGCTGATGCTCAAAAAAACTGGAATGCAGACGATGTTTACAGGCGAATGGAGTTCGGACTAAAGTGCAGCTACGCCCACGGAACCACAGCCATCCGTACTCACATCGACGCAACAGGCGAACAGGGAATCGTAAGTTTGGGAGTATTGGAAGCACTGCAAACCGAATGGGGCGATCGGCTAATCTTGCAAGCAGTTTCCCTAGTTTCCCTCGACTATTTCCTGACACCCGCAGGCGAAAAATTAGCCTCACGCATTGCCCAAATCGGCGGCATCCTCGGCGGAGTCGCCTACATGAATCCCGATTTAGACAAACAGCTCGATCGAGTCTTTAGCTTAGCCCAAGAACACGGTTTAAATCTCGACTTCCACACCGATGAAAACAACGATCCAGAATCAACAACACTGCGACAAGTAGCAAAAACCGCCATCCGCCATAAATTTAGCGGTCAAATTATCTGCGGACACTGCTGTAGTTTAGCTGTACAACCGTCAGATTTAGTAACAGAAACTCTGGAATTAGTCAAGGAAGCAAACATCGGCATTGTCAGCTTACCAATGTGTAATCTTTACCTGCAAGACAGACAATCTGGGCGTACACCGCGCTGGCGGGGAGTCACGCTGCTGCACGAACTTAAAGCAGCCGGAATTCCCGTTGCTGTCGCCAGCGACAATTGTCGCGATCCGTTTTATGGTTTTGGCGATCATGATGTTTTAGAAGTGTTCAATATGGCAGTCAGAATCGCTCATTTAGATATGCCCTATGGAGATTGGCTGCGCACAGTTACGCAAACACCGGCAGAGTTGATGGGACTGCCGAATTCAGGAAAAATTGCCGTTGGTTTACCAGCAGATTTGATTTTGTTTAAGGCGCGGAATTTCAGCGAACTGTTATCTAGAGCGCAGGGCGATCGCACAGTTTTACGGCAGGGTGTAGAAATTGATACAACTTTGCCCGATTACCGCGAACTAGACGATTTGTTAGGAATTTAAATGAATTCCGGCAGCACTCTTGATGATAGAGGACACGGCAATGCCGTGTCCCTACAATCATATTATTACTCGTTACCAGGCAGAGCCTGGTAACGCAGATCCGGAGGCTCTGCCTCCAATTTTCCCGATCGCTCTTCGAGGCAGAGCCTCTGGATATAGATTCCCAGGCAGAGCCTGGGAACCAGTTATTTGTTAGGGTAAGGTGTTCGCTGCGCACGCTAAATTTAGATATTTTATACAACTCCTATTATTGTCAATTTGCAACTAATTTGATATAAATATAAAAGGTAATTCCATCAAGGATATTTTAAGTGAAAGCAGTTATTTTATTGTCGGGAGGGCTGGATTCCTCAACAGTTTTGTATCAAGCCAAGGCCGACGGCTGCGAGTGTTATGCGATTTCCTTTGACTACGGGCAAAGACATCGACGGGAGTTGGAATCAGCACGGACGATCGCGCTTTCGGCCGATGTTAAGGCACATCAGGTGGTAAACTTTGACTTGACACTGTGGGGCGGTTCGGCGTTGACGGATGATGAGATGGAATTGCCGATCGATCGCACCCTCGCAGAAATGTCTCAAAACATCCCCACTACCTACGTTCCAGCTAGAAACACGATTTTTCTCAGCTTTGCCCTCGCCTACGCCGAAACCCTAGGATCTCAGCGAATTTACATCGGCGTCAACGCTTTAGATTATTCCGGCTATCCCGACTGCCGCCTCGATTACATCCAAGCCATGCAGGAAGTATTTAGGTTGGGAACAAAGCAGGGAAGAGAAGGAGAAGCTATTAAAATTATAACACCTTTGATCGAACTTAAAAAAACCGAAATTATTCAATTAGGCAACAAATTAGGAGTACCTTGGGAGCAAACTTGGTCTTGCTATGCAGGCGGCGAAACTGCGTGCGGCGTTTGCGATTCTTGTCGGTTGCGGCTGGCGGCTTTTGAAGAATTGGGATTAAAAGATCCGGTGTCTTACGCTTAAATATGACTTACGCATTTCGTAGGGTGCGTCAGAGGGAAAACCCTAATTATTTCGTACTCACTTCAAGCCTGACGCACCCTACAAACTACAATATATTATATCAATTCCGGTTACATTGGAATTAATATAACCCGAAATCAGGACACGGCAGTGCCGTTTCCCTACAATTAATCTGGAGTAGGGAAACGGCACTGCCGTGTCCTCTATATCATTTCGGCGCAGCCGGAATTGATATAAGTCCTGTCTGACTAAAATTTGAGAAATTGATTGTTAATTAGTTTTGAATCAGTTGACTGCTTATTTAGCTTCCGGCTCATCCTCAACTTCCGTTTGACCCTGCTCTTCCTGTCCGAACGTAATTTCATTTTTCAGCGAATTCAATGGGACTAAAAGCAGATCAGCTATTTGCGATTGTCCTCTAGCCCTGTAGATATCTATCGCTTTCTGAAAATCTGCAACTCCCCCCTGTTTTTCTCCAATTACAGATCGAATACGAGCACGGATAATATAAGCTTCTACAAAATCAGGATTGAGATTAATTGCTTGAGTAAAAGCTTCAGCAGCTTCCTTATACAGTTCTCTGCGACCGATGTCGAACCCTTGTTGATAAAGTTCTTGAGCTTTCATCACATTTCTTAATTTCTGCTGTTCATCACGTTTGCATAAAGGATCGAGTCTATTCACTTGACCTGATGAATCAATTATAAAGCACCCTGGTTGTTCCTGGGCATTCGCTACAGTCTGAAAAAGAGGTAAACTAGCCATAGATTGTTTTTACAACTTTAAAACATATGTCTGTTGAACAGCGCCGGGGTATTGAAACAATTGACAGAAACCAAAATCTACTTCTCGTTCGGGCTCCTATTGAATCAGTAGCCCAAAGGCTTAGTAGGGCGAGACGTGCGGATGTTTGGGAAGGGGATATATACGATCGCGAAATCGAAATTACCACCGAAAGCTATATTGTTTTTCAGTTCCGAGGACACCCTTGGACGATCGTTGAGCAACTGAATCATCAGCTCGGTTCCCTTGTATTTGGAGTAGGAGATGCTCTCACCCTTTCCAGCTTCCCATCCACTCGCGCCCTCTACTACACAGGTAGCGATACTTGCGGTTATATTGGTTATAACTGCTATGACGGAGGTGCATTTGCAGAGATGCTGTACTTTGAAGCAGAAATGGATCTCCTATTCCTCTCTGACTTTCGTGAGGTTAAAGCTGAGGATATTGACAGTGCTTTTAGCTTTACTTTCGCTTTTATGCAGGAGCAAGATATATATATTCCCAACGCACATTACGAAAATGTGAGGGCTGGCGATCGCATTAATTTACGCCCTAAAGGCCCGACGTTAGATGATTTAGTACGCAGCGACTTCGAGCGAGTAGATTATCTAGGTATTCGCTAAAATATGCTCAACTAGAAAATTTCGCCACACCTCTCAACCCGCTATTCTTGCGCCCTCTCCCGACAATTTCCCCAGCCGCTGCAACTTCACTTAAAGTGCGATCGCCCGCCGCGCCAGACAGCAACTGAATTTGAATCTGATCCAACCGCGGCCCGATCGCCGAAACCACCGTAAGTTCGACATTTTCGCAGCGCCAAACTTCTCCTACAGCCGGCATTCTTTGCAACTGATAGCTCAAAAAACCTCCGATTGTCTGATATTCGTCTGTCACCTGCAAATCCAAATTCAATATTTGATTCACGTCATCTACATTTAACTGCGCTTGGACTAAAAAAGTGCGATCGTCCAATACTTGCACAGCAATCTCTTTGTTGTCGGGCGACTGGTAAGTGCGGCCGATAATTTCTGCGATCAAATCCCTCAGCGTCACTAACCCGGAAATGCCGCCAAATTCATCGACGACGATCGCAATTTCTTCGGACGAACTCTGCATCAAAGGCAGTAATTCCCCCAGCAGCATCATCTCGGGTACAAACCTCACCGAACGCATCCAAGTTACAATTTCTGTGTTGGGAGATAGCAAACCTTCCGCTAAAGGTTTCGCAAGTTGTTTGAAGCTAATAATCCCGATAATGTCATCGAGAGAATCTCCGGTTACGGGATAGCGGGAATGGTTGGAAATCGCCATTTCGTCCAGCAAACTTTGAAAGGTGGCTGTCTTGGGAAGTGCCACAATGCTCGGCCGCGGCACCATCACTTCTTCTACCCAGACTTCGCCAAATTCAAACACGTTGTTGAGCAATTCTCGCTCTTCTGCTTCCAAGCCGCTCGATTCGCTGGAAGTAGCTATAATTAATTGCAGTTCTTCGGGAGTAACCGGCCGATGGGTTGCATCGTATTCAATTCCGACAAGTCGCAAGAGCGATCGAGTAGATTGATTCAGAAACGACACAAAGGGATTGAACAAACGGGAAACCAATAAACTTGGAGGCCCTAAACTTCTGGCTAGCTGTTCGGGATAAAGTAACGCTACAGATTTGGGGAAAAGTTCGCCGAGGACGATTTGCAGGTAAGCTAGCAGGAAAAAAGTTATTATTGATATGCCCAAAGAATGGGCGATCGACTCCTTGAGATAAATTGGCAGCGGCAAAGAGCCGATCGCACCTCGAACTAGCACGGCGATCGTATCTTCTCCAATCCAGCCGAGAGCTAAACTAGAAAGAGTGATTCCCAACTGCATTGTCGAGAGCAATCGCTCGATACTTTTTTGCAAAGATTGAACAGTCAGAGCTGCAATGTCGCCAGCTTCTACTAACTGATTGATGCGCGATCGGCGTACCGTCACCATCGAAAACTCAGCCGCCACAAAGAAAGCATTGATTGCAATCAGCAGCAGCACTGACAGCAACCGCGACAGGACATCTGTCCAAGCCATCGCGGGTAACTCAGCTATCCGATCGACACTAGCCCCTAAAAGTGACACAGTTCTCCCGCTGAACAACTTTCTCGATCGAACCTGAGCATCCGTATGGAGTTTTGTCTCCCGATCATCATTACTTTGCTACTGGAATGCCAGATATTTGTAACTGTAGCTTTTGACCTGGATAATCTGTCAAGGTTAGCGAAACTTCTTTAGCATTTTCCAACAAAGCTGTGGGAATACTCACCGTACCGTAATACACCTGCCCGTTGGGGGGCAGTTCCGCCGGCAAATCGTCAGCAGTCGCACTCAGGGCCCGGCCGCGATCGTCCGTGACGTTCAGGAAGCTGTACAGAAACCTCACAGCTTGAGAACCTTCGTTTTTCATGCTCACGTCTAGCAGCATGGATGTACCACGCTGACTGGCTGCACTCACTTCCAGAACTATTCCCCCGTCGCGACTGTTGAGGGGAAACTTGTTACTGGCATTTGGGGCGGCCGGTTTTTTGGCTGTGGCTGGTTTAGGGCTTGCCTTGTCTGTTTTAATATTTGGTTGAGCAGTTTTTTCGGGATCGCGACCTTCTATCCGCGCTTTCACGGTTTTGAGAATGTCTTTTTCTTTCAAAATGCTCACTTGGTCTTTGTTAGCCGGATTTCCCTGCTTGCCGCTTCCAGCATTGTTGCTAGGGCGAACATCGGGTTGAGTCGTTCCTTTCAAGGCTTCGCGACCAGTTGTAAATCCCAAAACAGAACTCGTCACACCTGCTCCAAACATCAGAGCGAGCAGAATTAGAGTCAGCACTACTGTCGAATTCACTGCCATTCCCTATAAGTTTATGCCAAGTCGTAGAAACTGCTTTGTCTGGTCGATCGACTTGCCTCACAGTGGCTAACAGGCGATCGGCGACTCAACAGATATAAAGATTTTGATTTTTGTTCTCTAGTTCTAGCATGGACTTGGAAATTCATGTTATCATTGTTTCTAAGTTAATTTGATGTAAATCAATTTAACGGCAGTTGGCCGAGCGGTTTAGGCAGCGAACTCATAATTCGCCCCAGGCAGGTTCAACTCCTGCACTGCCGATTTTTAATCAATCAAAATACTCCCAGCGCGGGCGAGAAATCGGGTTTCTACTTAGATACCAGAGAAACCGGGTTTCTACAAAAATTTTGGGCGAGGAACGAGAAATCGAAGAAACCCGGTTTCTAAGCGAGGGAGTCCGATCGGGCAAATAGACCAAGCAATATCTGATATCAATTCCGGCTGCGCCGGAATGACAAGCGAGGACACGGCAGTGCCGTGTCCCTACGACCGATTAATTGTAGGGACACGGCACTGCCGTGTCCTAATTTCGCGTAATATTAATTCCTCTGCCACCGGATTTGATATCAATTCCGGCTGCGCCGGAATGACAAGCGAGGACACGGCACTGCCGTGTCCTAATTTCTGCCGTTTCCCTACGCCGAGTTAATTGTAGGGACACGGCACTGCCGTGTCCTAATTTCTGCCGTGTCGCTACGCCGTGATTAATCGTAGGGAAACG
>Ga0123338_10003785_pt1 | contig 13458 bp, 12 predicted proteins | sample grotaG_FD_89793 | JGI IMG/M metagenome (GOLD analysis project Ga0123338, IMG submission 89793) | Glacier valley bacterial and archeal communities from Borup Fiord, Nunavut, Canada, to study Microbial Dark Matter (Phase II) -... | ecosystem: Environmental > Aquatic > Freshwater > Ice > Glacier ... | reverse complement strand
GTGCTGGCTCAAGTGCGACGAAGGCCCCATCACGCGACGGCCCGCCTGCGTGCTAGTCTTTTCCGGCGCGCGCGAGTGGCGGAACGGCAGACGCGCTGGCTTCAGGTGCCAGTGTCCGAAAGGGCGTGGGGGTTCGAATCCCCCCTCGCGCACCCAGACGTGGGACTTCACCCACGGCATCGAGGCAGGGCCGGACCCCCGAGGTCTGGCCCTTCCTCATTGCTGTGGACCCGGGGGCGCGGTAGCGGGGTGTTCGGTCGCACCCGGCAGCGAGATTCACCCCGTACGGGCTCGAGCTCGTGGTGTGGCTGGCCGGGCTGACGCCGCAACCAGATCCCACGACGACGTCACAGGCCTGGGGTGCCCAGGTCGGCGTGCTCTGGGGCCGGGTCGCGTGGTCGGGTCGTTACCACTACGCCGTCCCCCCCGCGCTGACCCTGGACGGCGTCGGCCCCGGCCCGGTGCCGGCCGGCACCGTGGTGCTGGCGACGGTGGACGCCGCGGTCGTCGAGAGCCTCGCGGCCGGGCCCGCGGTGGACCACGACGACACGCCCGTACGGGGCTCCGTCCGCGCCTCGCGGGTGGGTGGGGTCGTGCGGGTCGAGTGGACCCTCGCCCAGCCCCTGGCTGCGGGCGGGGCGGTCATCATGCCCTTCGAGCACGTCGCTCGGAAGGTCCACGGTCCCCTGCCCTCGCTGCACCACCCGGTGGTGGATCGTCGGGGCACCGGGGGCGCTCGCCGCCCAGGTCGCCACCGGGCTCGAGTCGGTCACCCGCCGCGACCACGTCACCGACGGCGCCGTATCCGATCCCGCCGTCACCTGAGACGCCGGCGGACCGCCCAACTGGCAGAAGCGGCCCGAGGGGGCTCCATACCGGGCCGAACCGGACTCCGTACGGCGCTCTGCCAGTTTGACCGTCCGCCCCGCGCCCGTCGGTACGGCGCGCCTCAGCCCGCCGGCACCCCAAGGGTCACGTGCTCCCTCACGTGCTCGCCGATGATGCCCGGCCAGGTGCGCACGTCGTCGGGCGACGAGGCGGTGACGAGGTGGCTGCCCGAGATCAGCTCGTGCAGGCGCGTGGCGGTCGCCGTCGGGTGCGACGGGTCGCCGCGCCAGGCCAGCACGAGCGCGGGCACCCGCAGGGTGGCGACGGCCGCGGGGGAGGGCAGGTCGCTGGCCGCTGCCCCACGCAGGATCGACGGCAGCAGCTCGCCGCTAACCGACGGCTGCGTCACTGGGGCGCCGACCAGCGCTGGCGGCTGCGGCGCGTCGCTGCCGAGGGCGACGAAGGCCGCCAGGCCGCGCCGTTCGACGAGGGAGGCGTGCCACTCGTAGACCTCGGCCTGCGCCCGCCGCGTCTCCCACGCCGTGGGGGGCGTGACGAGGGTGAGGCCGGTGAAGCGCGTCCGGTCGCGCAGCGCCGCGTGCAGCAGCGTGGCCGTGCCCATCGAGGGCCCCACGCCGTGCACCCTCTCCCCGGGGAAGACGTGGTCGAGCAGGGCGAGGAGGTCGTCGGCCAGCCGGGTCCACCGGTAGGACCTCGGATCGGCGCTCCCGGTGGAGAGCCCGTGCCCGCGGGCGTCGTACCGCAGCAGTCGGTGACCGCGAAGGCCCCGCCCCAGATCGAGCCCGAGCAGGTCGTCGCGCGCTCGCGAGGAGGTGAGCCCGTGCAGCTGCACGACCGCCGGTCCGCCGGTCCGCTCGTCTCGCGGGAGGTCGTCCGGCACGTCGTCCGGCTGCTCACCGGACACCGCGAAGGCGAGCGTGGCGTCACCGAGCTCGAACCTGGGCACCGCACCTCCGGATCCGGATCGGGCGAGGGACCCAGAGTACGGGAGCGAGGACACGGGCCCCCTAGAGTCGCTGTCATGCGGCTGACCAGCGTGGCCCAGATGGCGCTGCCCCGCGGTTCACTGCGCAGCTACGAGATTGGTGTCGGGCCCGTCTGTGGCGCATCGCTGCCGGTGTCCTTCGACCAGGGTCGACACGTCGGACGCGGCTCCCGTCCCGGCTCGTGGATGGCGGTGGCGGTGCGGTTGCGCGCACCGCTACCCGACCAGCGGCTCGAGGCCGCCTGGCTCGCGGTCATCGCGCGGCACGCGACGCTGCGCACCGTCTTCTCGCCGGCTCAGGGCGGCGGTGACGGGGTCGGCGTGCGGCTGCACGAGGTCGGGATCGGCCCCGGGCGGTGGGTCGAGCACGAGGTGCCCGGGGGCCGCAGCACCCGCGAGGTCCTCCGCGACGTGCTCGACGCTGGGTGCTCGCCGTATCAAGCGCCGTCGTACCGACTCGTCGTCGTCACCCCCGACGCCTCGACCGAAACCATCGACGCCACCCGCGACGCCAGCCCCGACGCCAGCCCCGACGCCAGCGCCGACGCCAGCCCGGACGCCAGCCCCGACGCCGCTTCCTACGCCGTCCCCGACCACAGGCCAGCGGTCGTCATCGCCTCCGACCACGCCCACGTCGACATGTGGTCGTTGCTGGTCCTGGTGCGCGACCTCGTCACCTGTCTCGAGGACCTGGCGGCCGGCCGCGACCCGGGGGACGACCTGCCACCAGCGCCCGCCTTCGCCGAGCACACCGCCCTGCTCGAGGCGATGCCTCCGACGCCCGCCCTCGTCCGACGTCGCTGGACCGAGATCCTGCGCGACAGCGGCGACATCATGCCGACCTTCCCGCTGCCGCTCGGCGACCTGTCGGCCCCGCACCCTGAGGTGGTCGTCGTCCGCGACGTGCTCGACACCGAGCAGGTGGCGCGGCTCGAGATCTGGGGCCGTGAGCACCGGGTCCGGCTGCTGGCCATGGCCGCGGCGGTGATGACCCGCGTGACGATGGCGCAGGCCGGTGAGCCGCTGCGCATCGTCTTCCCCGTGCACAGCCGCTTCGACCCGCAGTGGCACGGCGCCGTCGGGTGGTTCATCACCAACTCGGTGCTCGAGTGCACCGACGACGACCCCATCGCCTGCGCGACCTCGGTCGCGGAGGCGATCGAGCTGGGGAGCCACCCGCTCGCGCCCGTCATGGCGCCGTACGGGGGGATGCCCGAGCGGCCGGGCATGTTCGCCCTGTCCTGGCTCGACAAGCGACGGATGCCGGTGTCGGTCGCGGCCGACCTCGAGCTGCATTACGTCTCGGCCGTCATCCGCACCGACGGCGTGATGGTGTGGTTCGTCGTCAACGAGACCGGGCTGCACCTGCGGTGCCGCTACCCCGACACCCCGCAGGCGCACGCGTCTGTGGGGTCGTGGCTCGAAGCGGTCGTCGACGGCCTGCGGGTCACCGCGGGGTGACGAGTCCGGCGCGGTGAGGAGTAGCCTCCGAGCGTGCTGCCCCTGCGACCCATCTCCGGCCGGCGTCGTTGGCTGCTCGCTGCGGTGGCGACCACAGCGCTGACGGCGCCAGGGACCGCTGGCTGGGGCCCGGTCGTGGCGGTCCCGGTCATGACCACCGTTGATTACCAGAGGGTTTCACCATCCAGCAGCCTCGAGGTGGGCGAGGCCCACCTGCAGCCCTGCTCCCTCGGCGCCGGCCGGGCCACGTGGTGCGGCTCGCTCCCGGTGCCGCTCGACCGCAGCGACCCCGCCTCCGCGACGATCCGGGTGGGTTTCGCCTGGCTGCCGGCCAACGGGCGGTCGGCCGGCACGGTGCTGGCCCAGGAGGGTGGGCCGGGCTACCCCGCGACCGGCACGGCGGCCGACTTCGTGACGATGCTCGGGCCAGTGCTGCGCGACCACGACCTGCTCCTTGTCGACGCACGCGGCACCGGTCGGTCGACGCCGATCGACTGCCGCCCGCTGCAGGGGCTCACCCCGCCCGCCCCCCGGCCCGTCCTCCTCGACGCCGCACGCCGATGCGGGCAGCAGCTCGACCACACCTGGCGCCGCACCGACGGCCGCTGGCAGCACGGGTCCCAGGCCTTCACGACCGCGGCGACGGTGGAGGACACCGCCGCGGTCGTCCGGCTGCTGCACCGGAGCGGAGTGGACCTGTACGGCGACTCCTACGGCTCGTACTTCGCTCAGTCCTTCCTGTCGCGTCACCCCGGCCTGCTGCGCTCGGTGACCCTCGACTCGACGTACGAGACCGTCGGGCTCGACCCGTGGTACCGCACCTCGGCGGTCGTCGCCCGCCGGGCGCTCGACGCCGTCTGCCGCCGCTCCCCCGCGTGCGCCGCCGCGACGGCGGGGACCAGCACGAGCTGGGAGCGCATCGGCCGGCTGGCCCAGCGGCTGCGGGCCCACCCCGTGAGCGGGCTCGCCCCCGGCACCGACGGGCACCGCCGCCCGGTCACCGTCGACGTGCGGGCGCTGGTCAACCTCGTCAACGACGCGGGCTACGACGCCGAGGTCTACCGCCAGCTGGACCCGGCCGTGCGGGCGGCCCTGGCCGGCGACCCCTTGCCGCTGCTGCGCCTCTACGCGCAGGACATCGGCTACGACTACAGCGACTACGACGGGCCGGCGCGCGCCTACTCCGACGGCGCCTACCTCGCCGTCGCGTGCACCGACTACCCCCAGCTCTTCGAGAGCAGAGCCCCCGAAGCCACCCGCCGGGCCGAGCTCGCCACAGCGCTCGCCGGCGCTGACCCGTCGTGGTTCGCGCCCTTCACTCCCGTCGAGTGGACCTCGATGCTCGACTACACCGAGACGTATGCCGGCTGTCTGACCTGGCCGGCGCCCGTCGGCTCCGTCGAGCCGCCGGTCAGCCCCGGCGCGGCGCTGGATCCCGGGCACGTGCCGGTGCTCGTGCTCACCGGCGACCTCGACTCGCTCACCCCCGACATCGGCGCGCTGCACGTGGCCCGCCAGATCGGTTCTGCGGCAACGGTGCTCGAGGCAACCAACGTGCCGCACCTCGTCGCCCTCGAGAACGCTCAGAGCACCTGCGGCGCGCGGGCGGTGCAGACCTTCGTCGCGACCCTGCGCGTCGTCGGTCCGGGGTGCTTCGCGTCCATCGCGCCCCTCGTCGTGCGGGCCGGCTTCCGCACGACGCTCCGGACGGCTTCACCCGGTGAGGTCGTGACCGGCTCGCCGAGCGCCTTAGCACGGCGGGCGGCGAGTGTCGCGTGGGGGGCGACACTCGACGCGTCGTACCGGTATGACGTCGTCGACGGGCACCTCGACGCCGGCCTGCGGGGTGGGCGGGTGAACGTGACCGACGGCGGGCGCGTGGCCCGGTTGGACCACCTGCGGTGGGTCGGTGACGCGACGGTCACCGGCACCGTCGACCTGCGGACCGGCGGGGTGGTGACCGTGCGGGCCGACGACGGACGGGTCTGGCTCGTGCGGCTGCCCGGGATCACCGTCGACGGCGTCGGCACCGTGCACGTCGACGGCGGCATTGTGCGCACCGCCGGATGAGCCGGCGCGCGAGCCGGCCCGTGACCGCCCCCTCCGCAGGCGGACCCGAGCGGCCACAGGTCACCCCACCATCGGCATACAGTCATGGTATGGACGCCGACAACAGCGGACGCTCGACCTACATCCTCGTCGACGGCGAGAACATCGACGCGACCCTCGGCACCTCCATCCTCGGGCGGCGGCCACAGTCCGAAGAGCGCCCCCGGTGGGACCGGCTGCTGACCTTCGCGCAGGAGGCCTGGCCGCAGTCGGCGACGGGGCTGTTCTTCCTGGCGGTCAACGGCGAGATGCCCTACTCCTTAGTGCAGGCCCTCCTCGCCCTCGGCTACCGGCCGGTGCCGCTGTCGGGAGGCCCGCACGAGAAGGTCGTCGACATCGGCATCCAGCGCACGCTCGACGCGCTCAAGGACCGCGACGCCGACATCATGCTCGTCAGCCACGACGGTGACTTCGTACCGCAGATGAGCAACCTCTGCGACGGTCGGCGGGTCGCGTTGGTGGGGTTTAAGGAGTTCCGCAGCAAGGAGTACCTCCCGCTCGTCGAGCACGGGCTGCAGTTCATCGACCTCGAGTACGACGTGCTGGCGTTCAACAGCCGGCTGCCGCGCGTGCGGGTCATCCCCATCGAGGAGTTCGATCCGCTGGAGTTCATCTAGCGGGCTCATCGGGGCTGAGTGGGGCGGAGTCGGCGGAGTCGGCCGGAGTCGGCCGGAGTCGGCCGGAGTCGGCCGGAGTCGGCCGGAGTCGGCCGGAGTCGGCCGGAGTCGGCCGGAGTCGGCCGGAGTCGGCCGGAGTCGGCCGGGCTTGGTCGGGCTTGGTCGGGCTTGGTCGGGCTTGGTCGGGCTTGGTCGGGCTTGGTCGGGCTTGGTCGGAGCGGGCGGGTCGGGGCGGGTCCCGGCGGGGGAAGCTGACGCCGTCCGGCGAGGTCGACTCCGAGTCGGTGAGCTCGACTGCCCCTCGGTAAGAGGTTGACTGAGAGTCGCTGGGGTTGGCTGCTGTTTAAACGTCAGTCGAGCCCGCTGACTCACAGTCAACCTCGTTCGGGGGGGCAGTCGAGCCCATTGACTCGGAGTCAACCTCCTACCTGGGGGGCAGTCGAGTCCACTGACTCGGAGTCAACCTCCTACCTGGGGGCAGTCGAGTCCACCGACTCGGAGTCGACCTCGCCGGACGGGGTTGGCGTCAGCTTCGCCCGCATGGTCGCTGCGTCATCGGTCCACACGGCCGCGTCCACCCGGGCCACCACCACGGCACTCTCCAGGCGAGCCGTGCGCACCCGGACCCGCCTCGCTCGAGCCGACTCGCGCAGCGACTGCCTCACCGCCGCCGCGTCGTCGTCCGAGGCGACCGTGCGAGCGGCCTGCCCCTCAGCGAGGCACTGCGACATCATCTCCGCGGCCAGCTGGGCAACGTCCACACGTCTACGGTGCCACACCGAGGGTCAGCCGGGAAGCGACGGCCCGAGGCGGAGCAGCTCGGCCGGGCCGGCGCGGAACTCGGCGCTGGTCTTGCCTGCCTGCCTCATGTGCGGGGACTCGACGTGCGCCGCGAGGTGCTCGGGTGACTCCCACTCCTCGAGCAGCACGAAGCGGTCGGGCTCGCCCTCGACCGCGTGGAGGTCGTAGCGCAGGCACCCGGCCTCGGCCCGCACCTGCGGAGCCAGCAGCGCGAAGGGCGTCGACCTGACGCTGGGCGAGCCCGGGATGGGTGGCGATGAGGACGACGAGGTGCACGGTCACCTGCGCGACGCTACCGCGTCCCTCACGGTCACCCGCGCGACGCTACCGCGTCCGTCAGCGGAGGCAGCTGCCCCTCGTCGGCGAGCGCAGCGACCGCTTCGCGCACGGTCTCGAGGCCCGTGTGCAGGGGCCGGAAGCCCAGCAAGTCAGCGGCCTTGTCCATCGAGCAGTGCGGGCTGTGCGTGAGGTGGTCGACGGTCGTGGCGACGTGCTCCGGTGCGACGTGCTCGCTCCATACGGGCAGGGGCTGGAGCTCGACGAGCGCCTCGCGACCCCACCAGCGGGCCACCGCCTCGGCGTAGCCGAGCAGGGTCAGGGCGCCGTCGGCGACGGCGTGGAAGCTCTCACTGACTGCCGCCTCCGGGCGCTCGATCGCCGCCGCGAAGACACCGGCGACGTCCGCCGCGTGCACGTGCTGCAGCGTCGCGAGACCCTGGTCGGGCAGCGCCACGGTCTCGCCGGCCGCCAGGGCCGCGAAGACGCCCACGTCGACGTTGCCCGAGGGTCCCACCGGCACCCACCCCGGCCCGCTGATGTGCCCCGGGTGCACCACCGTGCAGGGCAGGTCACCCGCCCGCGAGAGCGCGAGCAGGTGCTCCTCGATCGCCACCTTCGCCTTCCCGTAGGCCGTGTGCGGCCGCCGCGGCGACTCCTCCGTCGTCGGCACGACCCGGCTCGCGCCATGGGCCCAGATCGACCCGCAGTGCAGCAGATGCGGGGGCGTCGGCGCCGCGGCGAGAGCGGTGGTGAGCTGGCGTGCGCTGTCGAGGGTGAAGCAGGTGAGGTCGACGACCACGTCGGCCTGCCGGTCGGCGACCAGCGTCCCGAAGGTGCCGGCTGCCTCCTGCTCGTCACGGTCGACGACGACGTTGGTGACGTCGCCCGGCCAGACCAGGCCGGAGGCATAGGGGCGGCGGTGGCCGCGGCTGAGGACGGTGACGCCGTGGCCTGCGGCGGCGAGCTGGGGTACGAGGTGGGAGCCGATGTGGCCCGTGCCTCCGATGACGACGATGTCCATGCCCTCGACCCTAGGCCAGCGGTCCCCCGACACCCTGCTGTCCTTCTCTACCCGCCGGGAGGGGGTCAATCCGGACAAATAAGTATCGACAGGACCCCACACCCCCGCACCATCAACGCAGCAGCGAGACCACCTGCGTGCCCGCCACCCATGACGACCCGGCACACACGAGCGCAAAGCTGCCCACCCAGACCACCCGCGGCAGGTGGGTGAGCGAGGCCAGCACCCCGGGGTCGCTGGCCTTGTCGCGCGACGAGCGCACGGCCCCGAGGTGGCGCCAGGCCCCCACGAGCAGCACGAGCCCTAGCCCGGTGAGCACCTGCGCCTGGAGCGCGTCGTCGCGCCACCACCACAGCGCAGCCCCGGCGGCGAGCACGGCCAGCACCACGAGCAGGGTCAGGGCAGAGCGCACGCGCACGAGGGCGACCACGACGAGCAGCAGCAGTATGGAGAGCGTCGGCGCCCCCCACCCCCTGGCCGCCAGCCAGACCAGGGCCGCTCCGACGACGGCCGGCGCCGGATAGCCGGCCCAGGTGGTCGCCACCCGCCCCGGCCCCCGCACCTTCCCCCGGGTGACGGCGGCGCCCGACATGTCGCCTCGCAGCTCGAAGCCGGTGAACTGCCGCCCGACCGCCACCCCGACGAAAGCGTGCCCCAGCTCGTGCACGAGGGTGACGCCGAGACGGACGAGGCTCCATACGGGTGTGGCGACGAGCGCGAGGGCCACGGCGAGCGCGACCCATACACGGGGCGCGGTGAGCAGGACGTGCGCAGCCGGCCGCACGTGGTCGGCCAGCAGCCGCCCCCACTGCTCCGCCGTCATTCCCCCAACCCTAGGGGTGTCGTCGCACGCCCGCGCCGGCGCTGACGCCCGCCCCCAGTCCCGCGCGCGCTGGGGACGTCCCGGGCTAGTCCGTATCAAGCGCCCGCGGGTGCAACTACATCCGCCCCCACGTCACCGAGTCGCCCGACAGCCGCTGGCTGAGCCAGATCGGCACCACCGAGAGCACGACGAGCACGGCGGCGACGACGTTGACGACGGGTGCCTGGTTGGGGCGGGACAGGTTCTGGAAGATCCAGATCGGCAGGGTCGTCACCCCGGGCGGGGCGGTGAAGAGGGTTACCACGATCTCGTCGAACGACAGACCGAACGCGAGCAGGGCGCCGGCGACCAGGGCCCCCCGCAGCTGCGGGAAGGTGACGAGGCGGAAGGTCGTGAAGGAGTTCGCCCCCAGGTCGGCCGACGCCTCCTCGAGGGTCGTGCCGGTGCGTCGCAGCCGCGCGATGACGTTGTTGTAGACCACCACCATGCAGAAGGTGGCGTGCGACACGGCCACCGTCCAGATCGACAGCTCGACCCCGAGGAAGGTCGAGAAGGCGGTGCGCAGGGCCAGCGCCGTGACGATCCCGGGGAGCGCGATCGGCAGGACGACGAGCACCGAGAGCGTCTGCCGGCCGAGGAAGTGGTGCCGGGCCAGGGCGAAGGCCAGCAGCGTGCCGAGCACCACCGCCGCCGCCGTCGCGACGAGACCGACCTGCACGCTGGTGAGGACGGCGCTCCGTACCCCGTCGTTGCCCCACACCTGCGACCACCAGCGCAGGGTGAACGACCGCGGGGGCCAGGCGAAGATCTGGCTGGCGTTGAACGAGTTGACCAGCACCACGAGCAGTGGCACGTAGACGAAAGCCAGCCCGAGACCCATGGCGACGCCGAGCAGGCTGCGGGCGCGACGGCTCAGCAGCACCGCAGGCCTCCCGGGTGGCGGGCAGGGGTCGTGGGGGTCACAGCTGGTCCAGGGCCCCGGTGCGGCGCACCAGTGCGAGGTAGGCGACGACCACCACGACGGGCACGAGGGCCACGGCCGCCGCGAAGGGCAGGTTGGCCGCGTAGTTCGAGAAGACGATGTTGCCCAGCAGCTGCGTCGTGCCCCCGAGGATCTGCACCGTGATGTAGTCGCCGAGGCTGAGCGAGAACGTGAAGACCGACCCGGCGACGAGGCTGGGGTAGACCAGCGGCAGCACGACGGACCGGAAGGTGCGCCACGGGCCGGCTCCGAGGTCGGACGACGCGTCGAGCAGCGAGTCGGGCATTCGCTCGAGCCCGGCATAGACCGGCAGCACCATGTAGGGCAGCCACAGGTAGGTGAGGGTCAGCACGGCGGCCCCGAGGCCGTAGCCCGGGCCGCTCAGCCCCAGCGGGTGCAGGGCCCAGTCGAGCACCCCGCTGCCCGGCTGCACCATGGCCTGCCAGGCGTAGACCTTCACGAGGTACGACGCCCACAGCGGCGTCACGACCAGCGCCACGAGCACCCCCCGGGTGCGCGGTCCCGTCAACTTGGCCATGAAGAACGCCATAGGGAGGGCGATGACGGCACAGAGCACCGTGACCGCCGCCGCGACCCCGACCGTGCGCCCGGTGGCCCGCAGGTAGGCCGGGTCGGTGACCACGCTGGAGACGTTCGTCGTGGTGAGGGTGGCTGTCACCGCGTTGGTGAACTCGTCGACCGACAGGAAGGCCGTAGCCAGCAGCGCGAAGAGGGCCAGGAGGTAGACGACCACCAGCCAGGTGGCCGGCAGCGCGAGCAGCGCCGCCAGCCGCAGGCGGGGTCGGCGGTGGAGGGCCGCCGACACCCGGGTCGCGAGGCTCCTCGTTCTGTTGGCTCTGCTGGCTGTGCTGGCCGTCATGAGCGCAGGCTGCTCCAGGCCTTGCTCCAGTCGGCGTACGCGGTGCACTTCGTGTCCGTCCGGCCGTCGACGCAGTCGCTCTGCGGGGTCGTCCAGAACCACAGCTTCTTGAAGAAGGCCTCGTCGTTCGCGTGGTAGGTGTCGCAGTGGCTCTTGTCCGTCGTCAGCGCGCAGGCCTTCGGGTTGGCCGGGGCCTCACCGAACCACTCGGCGATCTGCGCCTGCACGTCGGGCTTCGTGGCCCAGTTCATCCACTGGTAGCCGCAGTTCGGGTGCGGGCTCTTCGCGTCGAGCATCCACGTGTCGGCCCAGCCCGTCGCGCCCTCCTTGGGGAGCACGGAGGCGACCGGCGCCTTGTCGGCCTTGGCCAGGTTGACGATGATCTGCCAGGTCGACCCGACGACGGTGCTGCCCGACTCGAGCGCCTTCTGCGCATCGGTGTACGACGCCCAGTAGGCCCCGACCGCGGGCTTCTGCGCTGTGAGCAGCGCGATGGCCGCGTCGAGCTGCTTCTGGTCGAGGGCGTAGGGGTTCTTGATCCCGAGCTCCGGCTTGGTCGCCATGAGGTAGACCGCTGCGGCCCCGATGCCGTCGACAGGCGAGTCGTAGCTGGTGATCTTGCCCTTGTAGGGCGAGCTCGGGTCCCACACGACGCTCCACGAGTCGGGAGCCGGGTTGACCTTGTCGGTGCGGTAGGCCATCAGCTGGGCGCCCCACCCGTGCGGCATGCCGTAGGCGACCCCGTCGACGGAGTTCCACGTGCGGCCCTTCTCGAAGGCGGGCACGTCGGCGTAGTTGCTGAGCAGCGCGGTGTTGACCGGCGCGACCTTGCCGGCGTACACCATCCGCAGCGAGGAGTCGCCCGACGCCGACACCACGTCGAAGGTGCCGGTGCCCATCTTCTCGAACATCTCGTCGGAGGTGTTGGCCACCTGGACGTTGGCCTTGCAGCCGGTGGCCTTCTCGAAGGGCGTGACCCAGTCGACAGATCTGTCGGTGGAACCGTTCTCGGCGTAGCCCGCCCAGGCCAGGATGTTGACCGCTCCCTCCCCGGAGCCGAGGGACGCCAGAGGGGTCATGGCCGCCGGCTTGGCCCGGGTCGCGGCCCCGCTGCCGGAGGCCCCCCCCGAGCCGGTGCCGGCGGAGGTGCCGCACGCCGCAGCCAGCAGGGCGACGGTTGCGGCGGTGAGGACGGAGGTCAAGGTCGTATGGCGCACGGGTGGCTCCTGGGAGGGGTTCGGTTCAGTTCATTCAGGTGGTGAGGGTGGTGCTCGCGTTGCTGGGTGCGGCAGGCGATGCGACCGGCACCTCGTGCTCGGCACGCCAGTGCAGCCGCACGCGGCGGCCCCGTACGGTGTCGAGGTCGGGTGGTGAGGTCTGCTGGTTCTGCTGGACGGCGACGAGGCTGGCCCCGGCATCGAGGTCGACGAGGAACCGGGTGGCCGAGCCGAGGTACACGACCTCACGCACCACCCCGCCCGCGACCCGATCGCCGTCACCGGGTGCCCGCTCGGCGTCACCGTCAAGGTCCCCGTCGAGGTGGAGGCCGCCGTCGAGGTCGAGCCGCAGCTTCTCCGGGCGCACCGACCACGTGCCCTCGCGACCCAGCAGCCGGCGGGCCACGTCGTCGGACAGCAGGTTCGACGTGCCCACGAAGCCGGCGACGAAGGGGGTCTGCGGGCGCTCGTAGACGTCGGCGGCGGTGCCGACCTGCTCGATGCGCCCGCGGTCGAAGACGGCGATCCGGTCTGACATCGTCAGCGCCTCCTCCTGGTCGTGGGTGACGAAGACGAAGGTGATGCCGACGTCGCGCTGGATGCCCTTGAGCTCGACCTGCATCTGCTCGCGCAGCTTGAGGTCGAGGGCGCCCAACGGCTCGTCGAGCAGCAGCACCCGGGGTCGGCCCACCAGCGCCCGCGCGAGGGCGACCCGCTGCCGCTGGCCCCCCGAGAGCTGGGCCGGTCGCCGGTCGCCGAGGTCGGCGAGCCGCACGCTCTCCAGGGCCTCCTGCACCCTCGCCGTACGCTCGGCCCTGGCGACCTTGCGCACCCGCAGGCCGTAGCCGATGTTGTCGGCAACCGACATGTGGGGGAAGAGCGCGTAGTCCTGGAAGACGGTGTTGACGTCGCGCTCGAAGGGCGGTCGGTCGGTGACGTCGACCCCACCGAGCTCGACCGTGCCAGCCGTGGGCCGCTCGAAGCCGGCGATGAGGCGCAGCACCGTGGTCTTGCCCGACCCCGACGGCCCGAGCAGGGTGAGGAACTCGCCGTCGGCGATGTCGAGGTCGACCCCGTCCACGGCGCTCACGGTCCGGCCGCCGCTCGTGAACTCCTTGCGCAGGCCGCGCAGCCTGACGGCGGGAGGCGGGGAGAGGTCGGGGCTCACGAGAGGGACGCTATCCCCCACGCCTCCCCGGGGCGCCCGAAGCGCCTCCATACCCACTCACGTGTTGCGGTGGCCGCCGCGTTTCAGGGCTCTAAAGCCGGAATGTCCGGCGCTCACCGCAAACAGTGGATCTGGTAACAAGTAGGTCTGGCCACAAGTGGGTCTGGCCACAAGTGGGTCTGGCCACACGTGGGTCTGGCCACACGTGGGTCTGGCCACACGTGGGTCTGGCCACACGTGGGTCTGGCCACACGTGGGTCTGGGGG